>Ga0265798_10011269_pt1 | contig 10909 bp, 10 predicted proteins | sample P3T30metagenome_FD_192430 | JGI IMG/M metagenome (GOLD analysis project Ga0265798, IMG submission 192430) | Plant litter microbial communities from East Loma Ridge, Irvine, California - P3 T30 | ecosystem: Environmental > Terrestrial > Plant litter > Unclassified | place: USA: California... | reverse complement strand
GATCGAAGGGACGGAAGACGCCTTTGCCACCGCATCGGGCATGGCGGCCGTCAATGGCGCGCTGGTGTCCATCTGCAAGTCCGGCGACCGGATCGTGGCCGCGCGGGCCCTGTTCGGGTCGTGCCTGTATATCCTCGAAGGCATCCTCGGGCGCTTCGGGGTGGAGATCGTGCTGGTCGACGGCACGGATCTGGACGCGTGGCGCGAGGCCGTGACGCCGGGCACGAAGGCCGTGTTCTTCGAATCCCTTTCCAACCCGACGCTGGAAGTGATCGACATCAGGGGCGTGGCGGAGATCGCCCATGCGGCGGGTGCGCTGGTCATCGTGGACAACGTGTTCGCGACACCGATGTTTTCCGACGTGGTCGGCCTTGGCGCGGATGTGGTGATCTATTCCACGACCAAGCATATCGACGGGCAGGGCCGTGCGCTTGGCGGCGTCGTCCTTGGCACCACCAAATTCATCCGCGGCACGCTGGAGCCGTACATGAAGCATACCGGCGGATCGATGAGCCCGTTCAACGCGTGGATCATGCTGAACGGCATGGCGACGCTGGACCTGCGCTGCCGTGCGATGGCCGAAAGCACGTGGAAGATCGCGCAGGCATTGCAGGGTGATGCCCGCCTGTCCCGCGTGATTCACCCGTTCCTTGACGATCATCCCCAGCAGGCCATCGCCCGTGCCCAGATGTCCGAAGGCGGAACCATGATCGCGTTCGAGGTGGCGGCAGGCAAGGAGGCGGCCTTCCGTGTCCTGAACGCGCTGCAGATCATCAAGATGTCCAACAACCTTGGCGACGCGAAATCCATCGCGACCCATCCCGCGACGACGACACATCAGCGCCTGCCTGCGGATCAGAAGGTCACGCTTGGCATCACGCCTGGCCTCGTCCGTCTGTCGGTGGGGTTGGAAGATGCCGACGACCTGATCGCCGACCTGCGTCACGCGCTTGACGCGATCTGACTTGGGCAATCGGCGCGGCCATATTATATTGGCCACGCGAAACCCATGAAGGGGTAGCCATGAACATGCGTCCCGAACTGCCACCCACACGTGCAGAGGCCGAAGCCGCGCTGGAAATCCTGCGCGGATACACCGCGTCCGCGACCGATGATGACATCGCGGCGTTGCAGCTGCCTGCCGTGCTGCGCGCCTATCCCGAACTCAGCCGCGCCTATCCGCAGGGGTTCACGGCCGATGCCGCATACCGCGCCAGCCTCCCGGACCTGCAGAACGGACCGTCCAGCCTGATCGTCGGGGCGCAGGCGATCATCCAGCATGTCGGCATCTCCAATTTCCGGCTGCCTATCCGCTACCGGCTGAAGCACGGGGGCGACATCATGCTGGAGACGTCCGTCACCGGCACCGTCAGCCTCGAGGCGGAAAAGAAGGGCATCAACATGAGCCGCATCATGCGGTCCTTCTATGTACATGCCGAACGCGACGTGTCGCTGGAGGTGATCGAGCACGCGCTGGACGATTACAAACGCGATCTGGGCAGTTTCGACGCCCGGATCCAGATGCGGTTTTCTTTTCCCGCACGGGTGCGGTCGCTGCGGTCTGGCCTGACCGGCTGGCAGTATTACGACATCGCGCTGGAACTGGTGGACGTGGCCGGGGAACGCAAGAAGATGATGCATCTCGATTACGTCTACTCCTCCACCTGCCCGTGTTCGCTGGAACTGTCCGAACATGCGCGGCAGACGCGGGGTCAACTCGCGACGCCACATTCGCAACGGTCGGTCGCAAGGCTGTCGGTGGAAATGCGCGGCGAGGCGCGGCTGTGGTTCGAGGATCTGATCGAGATCGCCCGCATCGGCGTGCCCACGGAAACGCAGGTCATGGTCAAGCGTGAGGACGAGCAGGCCTTCGCCGAACTGAACGCCGCCAACCCCATCTTCGTGGAGGATGCGGCACGGTCTTTCTGCGCGGCATTGCAGGCCGACGCCCGCGTGGGCGATTTCCGCGTGATCGCCAGCCATCAGGAATCGTTGCACAGCCATGACGCGGTATCGGTGCTGACCGAAGGCCCGACATTCGCGCAGCAGAGCCTCGATCCGAAGCTGTTCTCCACGCTGTTCCACGTTGGCTGAGCTGGCGGGCGGCCGTCGCGCGATGATGGACCTGCGGCCCGTGGGCTATGTGATCGGGCTTCTTGTCGTGGCCCTCGGCATCGCGATGCTGGTGCCCGTCATGTTCGACTGGCGGGCGGGCGATGGGGAGTGGCCGGTCTTTCTGCAGATATCGCTGCTCACCTCGGTGACGGGTGGGCTGGTGGCGCTGGCCTGCGCGAATGGCGCACGGGGCAACATGACGCTTCAGCAGATATTCCTGCTGACCGTCGGCGTCTGGGTGGCACTGCCGTTCTTCGGGGCGCTGCCATTCATGGCCGGGGCCACGCAGGCCAGTTTCACCGACGCGATGTTCGAAGCCGTGTCGGGCATGACGACGACGGGGGCCACGGTTTTCACGGGACTGGACGATCTGCCCGTGGGCCTGAACATGTGGCGGATGATCCTGCACTGGTTGGGCGGCCTCGGGATCGTGATCGTCGCCATGCTGTTCTTGCCGGTGATGAAGGTCGGCGGCATGCAGTTCTTCAAGTCCGAGGGGTTCGACACGCTGGGCAAGATCCTGCCCCGCGCGATGGACATCTCCGCCGCGCTGATCCGTATCTATGTCGGCATGACGGTCGCCTGCGCGCTCACATTCAACGCGATGGGGATGAACGGGACGGATGCGCTGATGCACGCGCTGTCGGCCGTGTCCACGGGCGGGTTTTCCAGCTACGACGCGTCGTTCGCGACGTTTTCGGGGCCACTGGAATATGCCTGCGTCTTTTTCATGCTGGCGGCCACCCTGCCGTTCATCCGCTACGTGCAGATCCTGCACGGCTATTACACGCCGATCTGGCAGGACAGCCAGGTCCGGGCCTACCTGCGGTGGAATCTTTACGCCACCTTTGCCATCGTCGCCTACGACGTCTGGGTGGACGATGCGCCGATCTTGGCCTCGTTCCGGGAATCGCTTTTCAACGTGGCGTCGTCTTTTTCGGGCACGGGCTTTGTCAGCACGGACCTGTCGCAATGGGACACCTTTCCCCTGCTGATCATCATCATCGTGGGCCTGATCGGGGGATGCACGTCGTCCACCGGCTGTTCGGTGAAGGTATTCCGATACCTTATCCTGTTCGAGGCCGTGAAGGTCCAGATCAAGCGTCTCCGTTCCCCCAATGCGGTGATCGCGGTGCGTTACGAAGGCAAGGTCGTGACGCATGACGTGCTGGATTCGGTCATCCTGTTCTTCACCATGTTCCTGCTGACCTTCGGCGTTCTGGTCGTGCTGCTGTCGCTGACGGGGCTGGACGTGCGGGCGTCGATCACTGCTGCATGGACCTCCATCGCGAATGTGGGCCCGGTCTTCGGGGCAGGGGTGTCGCCGTCGGGTGCGCTGACGGCATTTCCGGATGCCACGAAATGGATCATGATCGTCGGCATGCTTCTGGGCCGGCTGGAGCTGTTGACGGTGTTCGTGCTGTTCATGCCGCGCTTCTGGATGCGTTGACGCCTTCGCCTGTCGCGCCTATGCAAAGGGCGATTGATCGAAGGAGCCGTCATGACCGCCACCACGCCCCCCCGCAGTTTTCAGGAGATCATCCTGCGGCTGATGACCTATTGGGCTGGCAAGGGCTGCGCGGTCCTGCAACCCTATGACATGGAGGTGGGGGCGGGCACGTTCCATCCGGCCACCACGCTGCGGTCGCTCGGGTCGAAACCGTGGGCTGCGGCCTATGTCCAGCCCTCTCGCCGTCCGACGGACGGGCGTTATGGCGAAAATCCGAACCGGCTTCAGCACTACTATCAGTATCAGGTGATCCTGAAACCGTCCCCGCCCGATCTTCAGGCATTGTATCTGGGGTCGCTGGAAGCGATTGGCATCGACATGGGCCTGCATGACATCCGCTTCGTGGAGGATGACTGGGAATCCCCCACGCTCGGCGCGTGGGGGCTGGGTTGGGAAGTGTGGTGCGATGGCATGGAAGTGTCGCAATTCACCTATTTCCAGCAGGTTGGCGGCCATGATTGTAAACCCGTATCAGGGGAACTGACCTACGGGCTGGAGCGTCTGGCCATGTATGTGCTGGGCGTCGATCATGTGATGGACATGCCCTTCAACGATCCCGACAGCCCGACACCGCTGACCTATGGCGACGTGTTCCTGCAAGCCGAACGTGAATACAGCCGCTGGAACTTCGACATCGCCGACACCGACATGCTGCTGGCCCATTTCACGGATGCCGAGGCGGAATGCGACCGCATCCTGAGCGCGCCGGACACCGACGGGGCAGGACGCAAAATCGTCATGTCGCAGCCCGCCTATGACCAGTGCATCAAGGCGAGCCATCTTTTCAACCTCATGGATGCGCGGGGCGTGATCTCCGTCACCGAACGGCAGGCATATATCGGGCGGGTGCGGGCGTTGGCGAAACGCTGCGCCGATGCCTTCGTTACGACCGATTCCGGCGCCTCCCACTGACGGATATTTGACATGCCCGATCTTCTGCTCGAACTGTTCTCCGAGGAAATCCCCGCCCGCATGCAGGCCCGTGCCCGTGCCGATCTGCAAAAGCTGGTCACCGACGGGTTGGTGGAGGCGGGGCTGACCTATGCCTCTGCCGGCGCATTCTCCACCCCGCGCCGTCTGGTGCTGGCAGTGGAGGGGCTGATGGCCGAAAGCCCCACCGTGCGCGAGGAACGCAAGGGCCCTAAGGCCGACGCCCCCGAACAGGCGCTTGCGGGGTTCCTGCGGGGCCTTGGCATCACCGACGCCGCCCCCGTCATGGCGCTGGCGGGCCAACCATCCGGCAGCCACGTTCATCTGAACGGCGTGGTGGTGGAGGTGCGGGACGACAAGAAGGGCCAGATCCTGTTCGCCAAGGTGACCAAGGCGGGCCGACCCGCTGCCGACATCGTGGCGGAAGTGACAGAGCGCACGATCCGCAATTTCCCATGGCCTAAATCCATGCGCTGGGGCACGGGCAATCTTCGTTGGGTGCGCCCGCTGCAATCCATCCTGTGCCTTCTGACGACCGAGGCAGGTAGCGACGTGGTTCCCGTCACCGTGGATCATCTGACGGCCGGAAACACCACCGAAGGACACCGCTTCATGGCACCGGGCCGTTTCGCCGTATCCTCCTTCGATGATTACCGTACCAAGCTTTCCCGTGCCCATGTCGTGCTGGACAGTGCAGAGCGTGAGGCGATCATCTGGAACGATGCCACCACCGCCGCCTTCGCCCAAGGGCTGGAAGTGGTGGAGGATACGGGCCTGCTGGCCGAGGTGGCGGGTCTGGTCGAATGGCCCGTCGTCCTGATGGGTACCATCGGCGAGGAATTCCTTGGCCTGCCGCCGGAGGTTCTGCAAACCTCCATGAAGGAGCACCAGAAGTTCTTTTCCGTGAAGGCCCCTTCCGGCCGGATCGAGAAGTTCGTGACCGTCGCCAACCGCACAACTGCGGATGACGGCGCGACGATCCTGAAAGGCAACCAGAAGGTGCTGTCCGCCCGCCTGTCGGACGCGCGCTTCTTCTGGGACAACGACCTGCGCGCCGTAAAAGCCGAAGGGATGGAGGGCATGGGCGCGGGCCTGGCCCAAGTCACCTTCCACAACCGTTTGGGCAGTCAGGGCGACCGCGTCGCCCGCATCGCGGTTCTGGCCGAAACCATCGCGCCGCTGGTGGGTGCCGATCCGGCACTGGCACGTCAGGCGGCGCAGGTGGCCAAGGCGGATCTGCAATCTGACATGGTGGGAGAGTTTCCGGAGCTGCAGGGCCTGATGGGACGCTACTACGCGCAGGCTGCGGGACTTCCCGATGCCGTGGCGGAGGCGTGCCAGTGGCATTACTCCCCCCTCGGTCCGTCGGACGGCGTGCCGTCATCGCCGGTGACGGTGGCCGTGGCGCTGGCCGACAAGATCGACACGCTGGCCGGCTTCTGGGCCATTGGCGAAAAGCCCACGGGATCGAAGGACCCCTACGCGTTGCGCCGCGCCTCCCTTGGCGTGATCCGGCTGGTGCTGGGGAACGGGTTGCGGTTGAATCTTGCGGATGTGATGGCGAATGCTGTCCGTAGCTCGGATCCGCTTGCGGCGAATGAAAACGGCGATCCCGGTGCGCTGCCCGATCACTACCTGCCCGACCTTCTGTCCTTCTTCCATGACCGGCTGAAGGTCTACCTTCGCGATCAGGGCATCCGTCACGACGTGATCGATGCCTGCCTTGCAATGCCCGGCAATGATGATCTTGCCCTGCTGGTGGCGCGGGCCGAAGCGGTTCAGGCGTTTCTTGCCACTGATGACGGGACCAACCTGTTGCAAGGGTTCCGGCGGGCCAACAACATCCTTGGTCAGGCGGAAGCGAAGGACGGTGTGGAATATTCATTTGGCGCGGACATCAAGTTCGCTGAAACGGAGGAGGAGCGCTCCCTGTTCGCGGCACTTGACGGTGCGGAGAGCCGGATCGCCCCTGCCGTGCAGGCCGAGGATTTCGCAGCGGCGATGTCGGCTTTGGCCGCCTTGCGTGCGCCCATCGACGGGTTCTTCGATACGGTGCAGGTCAATACCGACAACGCGATCGTACGTCGCAACCGCTTGAACCTTTTGCACCGCATACGGGCCGCCTGCGGCCGCGTTGTCGATCTGACCAAGATCGCCGAATAGGAACTGCGCTAGTCGGCGGTCGCCCAGTCGACCGCCGCCACGGTGTCCACATCCGCAGGCGCAAGCCCCGCCAGTGCCGGAATGGCCCAGCGTCCGTCCGCCGTCGGCAGGGGGATCGCCCAGCAGGTCGTGATCCGCTCTGCCTCCGGAAGTTCCGCCCCCTCGCAATGCTCTGACCCGCCGACCACCCTTTGTGCGGCAAGCATTTCGGCTGCGGCGATGGCGGCCTTTCTTCCAATCCAGAATGTCATGCGGCCACCTGCGGTCGTGCGTTCCTGTGGGGATGGTCGGCAGAAAGCTCCCGGCCGCCGCGCCCCGTGTGCCATGATGCCCATCCTTCCAGCCGTTGCCGGTCAGTGGTGGACAGAACGGCACCGGCGATGACGATCTGCTGGACCGTCATACCATTAACCGTATGGGCGGTGTTCTGGACATGGGTCCCGATATTGGTGGCGGTTGCACCGGTTTCCACCCCGGCCACTTGATGAGGGCTGTCGGCGAGGCCATCTGCCCAGAACAGCCCATTGCCTTGATCGTCCATCTGATGTGCGACGGTGCGGTCGCGGCCGGACCATGACGCGGCCCCGTTATAGTCGTTGCTGTAGAATGACATGATGACGCCTTCATGTGCGCCCCTGACGCGCAAGCTGCGGGAAGCGTTGGTTCCCCGCGCCCCCCAGGACAGGACAGTGGCATTATACCTGTCCGCACCCGTGGCATGGGCAGCGACCAACAAGGTATGAGCTTTCGCCGCGACGGGAAGCGCACCGATGCCACCTGTCAGAAATTGCCCGGACCCGAACACAAGGCCCGCCTTGCCATTGCGGGCTGCGCCGTCGAAGGCAGGCTGTGCGCTGGCAGCAGACTGCGTTACCGTTTGTCCCCCGATGCGGTCTATCCAGCGGGCGACGCCGGTTCCGGCAAGGGTGATCCCCTTTTCCGCGTCCCACCATGCCACTGCGGAGCCAAGATCCGCAGGCGTCCAGTTCCGGGTCGCGATGATGGTTGCGCGGGCAGGGGCGGTGCGTCCGAGTGTCGTGCTTATTGCAAATCCGAACATCACACCCAGCCGGTGATTTTCGTGGCCGTCGTGCCCGTCGCGCGGATACGGCGCGCGAACAGGGGATAGGTGCCTGCCGGCAGCTCATCGGTCGAATATGTCAGCCCGTCGCTGCCGATGAAGGAGACGGTTCCGCCACTGGCGATCGTGACCGCACGGACCGATTCGTCCAGATCCGTGCTGTCGGAAGGGGTCACGGAAAACGCGCCGACGGCCCCGGACGTTATGCTTCGGTAATAGTTGGAAAAGCGGTCGCGCATGGGAATTCTCCGGAATATGTTCGGTTCGGTAACCACATCGGTGATAGGGCGATGTGGTTACCGGGACCGAAAGCGTCCGGATGGGGGATTAGGATTCCCTTAACTCGCCAGCAGCGCGTCCAGCTTGGCCACCGCGGTATCCGGCGCCTCCTGATAGGAGATGGTGTCCGCGAATTCGCCAGCCTTGTCGAACAGCATCACCTTGGAGGTGTGGGACACCGTGTAATCGCCCCCCTCCAGCGGTTCCTTCTGGGAGAAGACGCGGAAGGAACCCTCCGCCGCCTTGACCTGATCGACCTCTCCTGTCAGGCCGACGGCTCCGGGCAGCCAACCGACATAGTCGCGCAGCAGGTCCACCGAATCACGTTCGGGATCCACGGTGACGAAGACGATCCGCAGGTCTTGCGCCTGTTCCCCAAGGGCATCCTGCCAGCCCATGATGTCGCCCAGCGTGGTGGGGCAGACATCCGGGCAATGGGTGAAGCCGAAGAACACAGCCGTCGCCTGCCCCTGAAGGGAGGCGGACGTGAAGGTGGTGCCATCGGTGGCGTTAAGCGTGTAATCGCCATACCCGATGCGATTTTCGGCGCGGTTCGTCAGAAGGGGCGCGAAGACGCCGATCCAAAGCCCGACAAGGACCGCTGCCGCCACCGCCGCCGCTGCCGTGATCTGAACGATGCGCATGGGTGTCTCCGTATTGTTTTGGCCTGTGCATCGGACCCAAGGGGGGGCCGCCTGCGATGGGCCGGACCTTGGATCAGCCCGCGCGGGATGACAAGCGGCGCGGGCTGCGGCGAACGGTCACTCGCCCCGGATGATCTTGCGGAAGGGATCGAACAGGCCTTGGTTGCCGACGATGACGGAGCCGCTCTCGATCGGGTCCTGCCCGTCGCGGATGCCCGATACCATGCCGCCCGCCTCCCGCACGAGGATCAGGCCTGCGGCCATGTCCCAAGGCTGGATGCCGCGTTCCCAGTATCCGTCATAGCGGCCCGCAGCCACATAGGCCAGATCCAGCGCCGCGGCACCCCAGCGGCGCACGCCGGCGCAGACTGGCATCAGGCGGGCCAGATCCTGCAGCGTGGCGGGCAGGGTGCCGCGACCGCCGAAGGGAATGCCCGTGGCGAACACGCCCTCGATCATCTGGCGACGGCCCGATACGCGCAGACGCTGGTCGTTCATCCAGCAGCCGGCACCCTTTTCGGCCCAGTACATCTCGTCCTTGGCGGCATCGAACACAACGCCCGACACGATCTCGCCCTTGTGCTCCAGCGCGATGGAGATGCACCAGTGCGGCAGGCCGTGCAGGAAGTTCGTCGTTCCGTCCAGCGGATCGACGATCCAGCGGCGGGTGGGGTCCTGACCCTGATCCTCGCCCGTCTCCTCTCCCAGCCAGCCATAGGTGGGACGGGCGGTCATCAGGTCTTCCTTGATGATCCGTTCCGCCTCCCGGTCGGCTTTGGTCACGAAGTCGCCCGGACCCTTGGAGGAGACCTGAAGGTTCTCGACCTCGCGGAAGTCCTTGACCAGCGAGCGGCCTGCCTTGCGGGCGGCCTTGATCATGACGTTGAGGTTCGCGCTGCCTTGCATCCGGGGACTCCTGTTTTCAAGGGCGGGGGTATAGGCGAACCCCTGCGTGAAGGGAAGGGGTCAGCGGGCGAACTCGTGCCGACGTGGCAGCAGGATCGTCAGGATGCCAAGGGCGGGCAGCCACGCGCAGGCCGCATAGACCGCGCGGATGCCGTAGCTGTCGGCCGCAAGCCCCAGTGCCGCCGCCGCGATTCCGCCCATCCCGAAGGCCAGGCCGAAGAAGATGCCCGCGACCATGCCGACCCGTCCGGGCAACAGCTCCTGCGCTGTCACGATGATGGCGGGGAAGGACGACGCGATGATGAAGCCGATGAACACGGTCAGGATGCCCGACCCCACCAGCCCCACATGCGGCAGCGCCAGCGTGAAGGGCAGCGCCCCCAGGATGGAGAACCAGATCACCGCAGTCGTGCCGAAACGATCCCCGATCGGACCGCCCAGCAGGGTTCCGCCAGCCACGGCGGCCAGGAACAGGAACAGGAACAGCTGCGAGGTCTGGGTGGAGACGTCGAAACTCTCGATCAGGTAGAAGGTGTAGTAGCTGGAGATGCTGGCCATGTAGGCATTCTTGGAGAATGTCAGGAAGGCCAGCACGACCAGCGCCATGATGATGCGGTTGCGGGGCAGGGGCAGCGTCTTGTCCACCGCGGCGCGTCCCTTGGTACGGGCGTAATCCTGATACCACAGGCCGACGCGGTACAGGATGCCGATGCCAAGTGCTGCCAGCACGCAGAACCACGCGACAGACGGGCGGCCGAGCGGCACCACGATGAACGCGGCCAGCAGCGGCCCCGCCGCCTGACCCGCATTGCCGCCAACCTGAAAGATGGATTGCGCCGCGCCGTATCTTCCGCCCGACGCCATGCGGGCGACCCGGCTTGCCTCCGGATGGAAGACGGAGCTGCCGATGCCGATCAGTGCGGCCCCGATCAGCAGAACGGTATAGCTGGGCGCGAAGGCCAGCACGATCAGCCCGATGAAGCTGGATGCCATGCCGATGGGCAGCGACATCGGGGCGGGCTTGCGGTCGGTATAGATGCCGACCACGGGTTGCAACAGCGAGGCCGTGCACTGGAAGATCAGCGTGAGCATCCCGATCTGCCAGTAGTCCAGCTGGAAATCGGCCTTCAGGATCGGATAGATCGCCGAAAGCAGCGACTGCAGCACGTCGTTGACGAAATGGCACAGGCTGACCGCCATGATGACCGAATAGGTCGTTGTGGCCACGGGCCTTGAAACATCCGCCATCTGACATCCTCCGCTGATGCGAAAGTCATACGC
>Ga0265798_10011268_pt1 | contig 10909 bp, 5 predicted proteins | sample P3T30metagenome_FD_192430 | JGI IMG/M metagenome (GOLD analysis project Ga0265798, IMG submission 192430) | Plant litter microbial communities from East Loma Ridge, Irvine, California - P3 T30 | ecosystem: Environmental > Terrestrial > Plant litter > Unclassified | place: USA: California... | reverse complement strand
GATGCGCTGGGCCTGGGCCAGCTGGCCGCGGGTGGCGCCGAGCGCGCGCAGCAGACCGGCTTCGCGCGTGCGCTCGGCCTGGGAACCCATCAGCGCCGCGTACAGCACCAGCACGCCCGAGGCCAGCGTGAACAGGAACAGGAACTCGACCGCGGTGACGACCTGGTCGAGCACCTCCTGCAGCTGGCGGATGATGCCGCTGACGTCGACCACGGTCAGGTTCGGATACTTTCGCGTGAGCGTGTTGGCAAGACCAATGCCGCGCGCCGGCAGGTGGAAGGCGGTCATGTAGGTGGTCGGGGCCTCGCGCATCGCCGCCGGGTTGATGATGACGAAGAAGTTGGCGCGCATCGAGCCCCACTCCAGCTTGCGCAGGCTGGTCACTTTCGCATCCACCGTCAGGCCGCCCATGTCGAAGCGCAGCGTGTCGCCGAGCTTGAGGCGCAGCGTCTGGGCGATGCCCTGCTCGACCGAGGCTTCCGCCGTGCCGGGCGCGTCGCCATACCATTGACCGGCGACGACCTCGTTCCCGGCCGGGAGATCCGGCACGCTGGACAGGTTGAATTCGCGGTCCGACAAGCCTTTCGCGCGCGGGTCGGTATAGGTCTGGGCGGTGACCTCCTTCCCGTTCACCGCCGTCAGGCGGCCGCGGATCATCGGGTACAGCGGCAGGTCGGTCACGCCGGCGGCGCGGACCTGTCTTGCCACGCCATCCTTCTGGTCGGGCTGGATGTTGATGATGAAACGGTTCGGCGCGTCGGCCGGCGTCGACAGGCGCCAGGCCTGCATCAAATCGCCCCGCACCACGCTCAATACCAAAAGCGCCATCAGGCCCAGCGACAGCGACACGATCTGCACCACGGTCGCGCCGGGGCGGCGCTGCAGCGAGGTGATGGCGAAGCGCCAGCCCTGGTGGGCGAACAGGGTACGCAGGCGCCGCAGGCCCAGCAGCGCCAGCCAGCCGACCAGCGCGAACAGCGCCAGGCCGCCGAGGAAGCCGCCGGCGGTGATCAAGGCCAGGCGCATGTCGCCGGCCTGCCACAGCAGCAGGCCGAAGAACACCGCGATGCCCAGGCCATAGGTCACCAGCGCCACCGGCTGCGGCGCCGCGGCTTCGCGCCGGATCACGCGGTTGTGCGGCACGTTGCGCAGCTGGAGCACCGGCGGCAGCGCGAAGCCGACCAGCAGCAGCATGCCGGTGGCGATGCCCTGCAGCGCCGGCAGGATCGAGACCGGCGGCAGCTCGGCCGGGATCAGGCGCCCGATCAGCTCGAGCAGCACGAAGTGGGCGCCGAAGCCGGCCAGCACGCCCAGCAGGCTGCCGGCCAGGCCGACCAGCGCGAATTCGAGCAGGAACATCAGCCCAACCTCGTTCTGGGTCATGCCCAGGCAGCGCAGCATCGCGCAGGCGTCCAGGTGGCGCTGCATGAAGCGGCGCGCCGCCATCGCGACCGCCACCGCGGCCAGCATCGCCGACAGCAGGCTGACCAGGGCCAGGAAGCGTTCGGCGCGGTCCAGCGTGTTGCGCATCTCGGGGCGGCCGTTTTCCAGCGTCTCGATGCGTACGCCCTTGGCGTTGTCCTGTGCGATGCGCGTGCGCAGCCATTGCTCGTAGCCGTTCACCGCCGCCTGGTCGTTGGGCGACTTCGACGCCACCTGCATGCGGTAGGTCACGCGCGCATAGTTGTCGACCAGGCCGGTGGACTTCAGGTCCTCGAGCGGCAGCATCACGCGCGGCGCGAAATTCGAGAACGAGGCGCCGCGGTCCGGCTCGGACGCGATCAGGCGCGCCACCTTGAAGCTTTTGTCGCCCAGCTGGATCGTGCTGCCGACCTTGATACGCAGCGGCGGCAGCAGGTTGACGTCGACCCACACCGTGCCAGGGGCCGGGACGCCGTCGGCGACGTCGCCGAGCGCCTCGCTGGCGTCTTCCACGCTGTTGGTCACGCGCACCTGGCCGCGCAGCGGATAGCCCTGCGACACCGCTTTCACGGAGGCCAGCAGCGCCTGCGAATCATCGCCCTGCCCGGCCTGCGCCATGCTGGGGAAGGTGACGGTGTCGGCCAGCAGCAGGCCGCGCCGCTGCGCTTCATCGCGCCAGTCCTGGCGCAGCGGCTGGTCGGCATTGACCAGCAGGTCGGCGCCGAGCAGCTGGTGGGCATCGCGATTCAAGCCACTGCGCATGCGGTCGACAAAGAAGCCGACCGCGGTCAGCGCGGACACGGCGACGATCAGCGCCACCAGCAGGAAGCGCAGTTCGCCGGCGCGCCAGTCGCGCGCGGTCATGCGCAGGGTTTGACTCAGGAGCGGCGTGCGCATCGTTCGGTTCCTCGTACGTTCAGGTGCTTGCAAAGAATTGGTCGACTTCGGCCAGCAGGGCGCGCTTGCGTTCCGGCGGCAGGAAGGCGGCCTCGAAACTGTTGAGCGCGAGCTGGCGCGCATGCGTCGCGTCCAGCGGCAGCGCCTCGAAGGCGGCCAGGTAATTGGCGTTGACGTAGCCGCCGAAGTAGGCCGGGTCGTCGGAATTCACGGTCGCGGCCAGGCCGGCGTCGAGCAGGCGGCGCAGGTTGTGGCTGCCCATGACGTCGAACACGCGCAGCTTGATGTTCGACAGCGGGCACACGGTCAGCGCCATGCGTTCGCGCGCCAGGCGCTCGACCAGCGCCGGGTCGTCGAGGCAGCGCACGCCGTGGTCGATGCGCTCCACGTGCAGCACGTCGAGGGCGCTCTCGATATAGCTGGGCGGCCCCTCCTCGCCCGCATGGGCGACCAGGTGCAGGCCGAGTTGGCGCGCGCGCTCGAACACGCGCGCGAATTTTTCGGGCGGGTGGCCGAGCTCGGACGAGTCCAGGCCGACGCCGATGATCTTGTCGCGATGGGGCAGCGCCTGTTCCAGCGTGGCGATGGCGTCTTCCTCGGACAGGTGGCGCAGGAAGCACATGATCAGGCTGGCGCTGATCGGGCCGTCCTGGCAGGCGCGCCAGATGCCGCCGATGACGGTCTCGAAGGGCACGCCGCGCGCGGTGTGGGTCTGCGGATCGAAGAAGATTTCGGCGTGGCGCACATTGTCCGCGGCGGCCTTTTCCAGGTACGCCATGGTCATGTCGTAGAAGTCCTGTTCGGTCAGCAGGACGCTGGCACCGGCGTAGTAAATGTCCAAAAACGACTGCAAATCTGTGAAAGCGTACGCTTGACGCAACGCTTCCACAGAGGGGTAAGGTAGCGAAACACCGTTCCTTTGCGCGAGCTCAAATATCAGTTCGGGCTCGAGCGAGCCCTCGATATGGATGTGCAATTCTGCCTTGGGCATCGCCTGCAGCATGCGGCGCAGCGCTTCGTTCAGCATGGTGATCTCCGCGGTAAAAGGGTGGTTTCGGGGCTCAGGCAACCAGTGTAGCGCATGCGTGAACCGTGCCTCTTTCACTCTGGAATTTTTGTAAATCGCCAGCACGATTCGCGTGCGCCACTGCTTAGCGACTTGGTGCACTATTTACTTACCATTTGATAAACATGAGGGACTCCGACGGGGCCATAAGTCCCAGCTGGCGACCACATCCGGACCCCATCCGCAGCGCCGGAACGCCACTGTGGCGAACTCGTCAAAATGGCGTTTTCGTTGTTGATTCAATGGCTTACAAGCAGAGCAGTACACACTGGACACTGTTTTGACTTCGAGAACTAATAGGCACATAATAAATTTCATAAGCGTAAGAAGACGCTCTCAGCGGGCGCTAACCAACCGGTCAAGCCTCGGGAAAATGTTGCATGCAGCGTTTTCCGGAGCCCAAAAAAACCGGACGACAAGAACATCGCCCTCCGTTTCGTGCCAGGTTTCCTGGCTGCCAAACTTAGACGGCGACCCCATCGCGACAGGAACGCCAGAGCGCGGGGCTTGGGTAGCCGCCTTTCACCGGCTGCCGGACAGTGACCAGTGTTAGCACATTAGAGGACATTCACATGACCATTTTTGATAACTACGCAGCCCGCTATGAGCGTACCCGCGAAGAGGAATACTCGCTGTCCGAGTACCTTCAGCTTTGCAAGAAAGACCCCCTGACCTACGCCAGCGCTCCCGAGCGCATGCTGGCCGCCATCGGCGAACCTACCCTGGTCGACACCCGCCTCGACCCGCGCCTGTCGCGCATCTTCGCCAACAAGGTCATCAAGATTTACCCGGCGTTCCGCGAGTTCTACGGGATGGAGGAAGTGATCGAGCAGGTCGTTTCCTACTTCCGCCATGCGGCCCAGGGCCTGGAAGAACGCAAGCAGATCCTGTACCTGCTGGGCCCGGTGGGCGGCGGCAAGTCCTCGATCGCCGAAAAACTCAAATCCCTGATGGAGCAGGTGCCGTTCTACGCGATCAAGGGTTCGCCGGTAAACGAATCGCCGCTGGGCCTGTTCAGCGAAGTCGAAGACGGCGCCATCCTCGAAGAAGACTACGGCGTCCCGCGCCGCTACCTGCGCAACGTGCCGAGCCCGTGGGCGGTGAAACGCCTGCACGAGTTCGGCGGCGACATCAACAAGTTCCGCGTGGTCAAGCGCTACCCGTCGATCCTGCGTCAGATCGCGATCGCGAAAACCGAACCGGGCGACGAAAACAACCAGGACATTTCCTCGCTGGTCGGCAAGGTCGACATTCGCAAGCTCGAGGATTATGCCCAGGACGATCCGGACGCCTACAGCTATTCCGGCGGCCTTTGCCTGTCCAACCAGGGCCTGATGGAATTCGTCGAGATGTTCAAGGCGCCGATCAAGGTGCTGCACCCGCTCCTGACCGCGACCCAGGAAGGCAACTACAAGGGTACCGAAGGCTTCGGCGCGATTCCCTTCGAGGGCATCGTGCTGGCCCACTCGAACGAATCGGAGTGGAAGACCTTCCGCAACAACCGCAACAACGAGGCTTTCCTCGACCGTATCTATATCGTGAAGGTGCCCTACTGCCTGCGCGTGTCGGACGAGATCAAGATCTACGACAAGCTGCTGCGCAATTCCTCGCTGGACAAGGCGCCCTGCGCCCCGGGCACGCTGCGCATGATGTCGCAGTTCGCGATCCTTTCGCGCCTGAAGGACCCGGAAAACTCGAGCATCTATTCCAAGATGCTGGTGTACGACGGCGAAAACCTGAAGGACACCGACCCGAAAGCCAAGTCGATGCACGAATACGTCGATTACGCCGGCGTCGACGAAGGCATGAACGGCCTGTCCACCCGCTTCGCCTTCAAGATCCTGTCCAAGGTCTTCAACTTCGACAATACCGAAGTGGCGGCCAATCCGGTGCACCTGCTGTACGTGCTCGAACAGCAGATCGAACGCGAGCAGTTCCCGGCCGAGACCGAACAGCGCTACATGTCCTACATCAAGGAACACCTGGCGCAGCGCTACGTCGATTTCATCGGCAAGGAAATCCAGACCGCCTACCTGGAAAGCTATTCGGAATACGGCCAGAACATTTTCGACCGCTACGTGACCTTTGCCGACTTCTGGATCCAGGACCAGGAATTCCGCGATCCGGACACCGGCGAAAGCTTCGACCGCGAATCGCTGAATGCCGAGCTGGAAAAGATCGAGAAGCCGGCCGGCATTTCGAATCCGAAGGATTTCCGCAACGAGATCGTCAACTTCGGCTTGCGCGCGCGTGCAACGAATGGCGGCAAGAACCCGGCCTGGACGAGCTACGAAAAGTTCCGCACCGTGATCGAGAAGAAAATGTTCTCGAACACAGAGGAATTGCTGCCGGTGATCTCGTTCAACGCGAAAGCGAGTGCCGAGGACGCGACCAAGCACGCCGACTTCGTGGCGCGCATGGTGGAGAAAGGCTATACGCCGAAACAGGTGCGCCTCTTGTGCGAATGGTATCTGCGAGTACGTAAATCATCGTAGGGTGGACGCGGCCGGCGAGTCGGCTCCGCCGTCCACGCGTGACGTATGCATGGCGTTGGCTATTCGAGCGTCACGCGTGGACGGGAAACCCGTCCACCCTACCATGGTTGGCGGGATTGGTTGATGGGCGCGCTTGATGTGTAGTCCCTGTCCCACCAAAGCCCGGTATGCCAACCACGTAACGCCGTGACGCGTTAAGATACACAGGACCGGGAAGGAATCCGGCCCGCCGCGAATTTCAGCAGGAGGCCTGTTTTGACTTACCTCATCGACCGACGCTTGCAGGGCAAGAACAAGTCTGCGGTCAACCGCGAACGCTTCTTGCGCCGCTACAAGGCGCAAATCAAGGATGCGGTGGGCCGGGCGATCAAGGGTCGCTCGATCACCGACATCGAAAACGGCGAAAAGGTCTCGATTCCCGTCAAGGACGTGAACGAGCCCCGCTTCGGACACGCGCATGGCGGTGTCTGGGAGACCGTCAACCCCGGCAATACCGAATACCAGAAAGGCGACCAGTTCAACCGTCCGCGCGGCGGTGGCGGCGGCGCCGGCCGCGGCAAGGCGGGCAACAGCGAGCAGACCACCGAAGACGATTTCATCTTCGAGCTGAGCCGCGAAGAATTCATGAACTACTTCTTCGAGGATCTCGAGCTGCCGAACATGATCAAGACGCAGCTGACCCAGGTCGTCGAATTCAAGAACCAGCGCGCCGGCTACAACATTTCCGGCACGCCCTCCAACATCCACGTGCTGCGCTCGCTGCGCGGCGCGCTCGGGCGGCGCATCGCCGTGGGCGGACCGTCGCGCAAGCAGTTGACGGCACTCGAACACGAACTGCGCGAGCTGCGCGAGAACGGGCTTGATGATGATGACCCGCAAGTCCTCGAGCTCAAGCACAAGATCCACCACCTGCACACGCGATTGCTGGCGATCCCCTTCATCGACCCGATCGACCTGCGCTACAGCAACCGGATCAAGATCCCGAAGCCGTCCACCGCGGCCGTGATGTTCTGTGTCATGGACGTCTCGGGCTCGATGGACGAGAGCCGCAAGGACACCGCCAAGCGCTTCTTCATCCTGCTCTACCTGTTCCTGAAGCGCGTGTACGAAAAGATCGAAGTCGTCTTCATCCGCCACCACACGGCGGCGGCCGAGGTCGACGAGAACGAGTTCTTCCACTCGCGCGAGTCGGGCGGCACGGTCGTGTCCTCGGCCCTGCACATGCTGAACAAGATCGTCAGCGAGCGCTACAGCAATGGCGACTGGAACAGCTACGTGGCCCAGGCCTCCGACGGCGACAACTGGGACAACGATTCGGTGCTGTGCAAGCAGATCCTGAACAGCCAGATCATGCCCCGGGTGCAGTACTACACCTATGTCGAGATCACCGACGGCCCGCCCCAGAACCTGTGGGAGCAGTATGCCGAGGTTGCGGCCACGCACCCGAACTTCGCGATGCAGAAGATCGTGACGCCGGCCGATATCTATCCGGTGTTCCGTGAACTGTTCAAGAAGCAGCCCAAATAAACGGTCAGCGAGGCCCGCTCATGCCAAGAGATCCCAACAACCCGCGCGCCCTGCCCGAACAGTCGGAGTGGACCTTCGACCTGATCGAACAGGCGCACGAGGAAATCCGCCGGGTCGCCAGGAAGTTCGGCCTGGACACCTACCCCAACCAGCTCGAGATCATCACCGCCGAGCAGATGATGGACGCCTACACCTCGGTGGGCATGCCGGTGTCGTACAACCACTGGTCCTTCGGCAAGCATTTCCTGACGACGGAAAAGAGCTACAAGCGTGGCCAGATGGGCCTGGCGTACGAGATCGTGATCAACTCGAACCCCTGCATCGCCTACCTGATGGAGGAAAACAGCCTGACCATGCAGGCGCTAGTGATCGCGCACGCCGCCTATGGCCATAATTCCTTCTTCAAGGGGAATTACCTGTTCCGCACCTGGACCGATGCCGACGCCATCGTCGACTACATGGTCTTTGCCAAGAACTACATCGCCGAGTGCGAGCAGCGCCACGGCATCGACGCGGTCGAGGAAGTGCTCGATTCCTGCCACGCGCTGCAGAACTACGGCGTCGACCGCTACAAGCGGCCGGCCAAGCTCTCGGTCGCGCAGGAACAGAACCGCCAGAAGGAACGCGAGGAATACATCCAGTCCCAGGTAAACGAGCTGTGGCGCACCCTGCCGCGGCGCGAGGAAGCCCAGAAGGATGCCGCCGCGCCGCCGCGCTTCCCGGCCGAGCCCGAGGAAAACCTGCTGTACTTCGTCGAGAAGTACGCACCGCTGCTGGAACCCTGGCAGCGCGAGCTGGTACGCATCGCGCGCAAGATCTCGCAGTATTTCTACCCGCAGCGCCAGACCCAGGTGATGAACGAGGGCTGGGCCACCTTCTGGCACTACACCATCCTGCAGGAGCTGCACAAGGAAGGCATCGTCGGCGACGGCTTCATGCTGGAATTCCTGCAGAGCCACACCAACGTGGTCTACCAGCCGGCCGCCACCAGCCCCTATTACAGTGGCATAAATCCATACGCGCTGGGCTTTGCGATGATGACCGACATCAAGCGCATCTGCGAGAACCCGACCATTGAAGACCGCGCCTGGTTCCCGGACATCGCCGGCAGCGACTGGATCAAGACGCTGGACTTCGCGATGCGCAACTTCAAGGACGAAAGCTTCATCGCCCAGTACCTGTCGCCCAAGCTGATCCGGGACTTCCACTTCTTTGCCGTGCTGGACGACGACCGCAGCGACAAGCTGACGATCTCCGCCATCCACGACGAAGCCGGCTACCGCTACGTGCGCCAGCAGCTGGCAGAGCAGTACAACCTGGGCAACCGCGAGCCGAACATCCAGGTCTGGCAGGTGAATACCCGCGACGACCGGGCGCTGACCCTGCGCCATACCCAGTTCCAGCGCCGTCCGCTGAACCAGCAGGCGCATGAAGTGCTGAAGCACGTGGCCCGGCTGTGGGGCTTCGACGTGCGCCTCGAAACGGTCGACCCGTCCGGCCGCGTGGTCAGCAGCCTGGAGTGCCGGCGCGAAAAACGCGCACGTTATTAATTGCTTGCGCAGCGGCGCGGCCCCCGCGCCGCCAGGCCCGCACCGCCCTGGTGCGGGCGTCTTCTTTCCCCTCTCTATATATAGTGGCGCACGCCACCCTGCCTCTCGTAAATCCCTTATTTATCTGATATTGTTCAATGACTATCTCGCGTGTTCACTGAGCCATATCAAGAGACGATAGGCACATAAGAGCCTCTTATGGTTTTGCCTTTGCGATAGAGGGGTTTACTGTTCAACAGTACGCCACTTTCCGTAGAAACTTCGTTATAGTTGGCAGAAACGCCACGAATGAATCATATGTTATTTGCTGACCAGCAAAACAGGCATGGAAAATTCGGTAGAAAGGCGTGCCTAGCCTCATCTTCCACACATCAAGAAAGGGTTCCATTCAATATTGCAAAACAACTAACTCATTCCGTCGTCAAGACACCTGCGACGCCTTTGCACTGATGAGCTCGTTTGCTTGTTTTTACAGGCAAATAGGCCCTCTTTGGAGGTATAAAAATGTATGTGCAAAAAAGAATTCGTAGGTATAATTCGCCGATGTCCCGGATGCGGCTCTTAGCATTTTGTCGTGTTTTGTGGGTTTAGTAGCAACAAAAAAGGTTGGTATTGGAGAAAGCAGGATGAATTTTTCGCACGAGAAGAACCCCGGGAAGAATTTCACTGGTATCGCCATTGTCATCGTCTTGCACTTGATCGTCGCATACGGACTGGTTACCGGTCTGGGTAAGCGCATGATCACCAAGATGATCGAACCAGTGGAGACCAAGATTATCGAGGAAGTCAAACCACCGCCGCCGCCGGATGTGCCGCCGCCGCCGCCGCCGCCGGAAATGAAAGCGCCCCCGCCGCCTTTCATCCCGCCGGTTGAAGTGCAGGTGCAGACCCCGCCGCCGCCGCAAAATGTGATCGCTAACACGACGCAGCAAAAACCGGCGACGACGGAAATCAACCGCGCGCCGCCGGCACCGCCGGCACCGCCGGCACCACCGGCACCGGCCAGGGGCCCGAGCCGTACCGAAGCGGTCGCCGACTTCAACACCTGCGCGAAACCGGAATATCCGAAATCGTCGCTGCGTAACGAAGAAACGGGTGTATCGACCATTTCGTTCCTGATCGGCGTGGATGGTCATGTGATGGATTCCAAACTCCAGAAGTCGAGCGGCTTCCGGGATCTGGATAAAGCTGCGCAGTCAGCTCTTGGTAAATGCCGATTCAAACCAGCGATGGTTGACGGCCAGCCGCAACAAGCGTGGACAGCGGTGCAGTACGTCTGGCAGCTGGACTAAACCGAGGCGGGACCACTCGTCTCAAACCATGATTTTCGTTGTCGATTGTCAGCGAACTGTTCATTTAAATTTTTGGAGGAAGCATGTTTAAGAATACCCGTTTGTCCGCTCTGCTGGCGGCTGTCCTGTTCTCGGCTACGGCAGCTTCGGCGCTGGTCTCCGCACCGGCCTTCGCTGACGCTCCGGCAGCAGCAAGCGCCCCGGCAGCTCCGGCGGCTGACGCAGCAGCAGCGCCGGCCGCTCCGGCAGCTGACGCTGCCGCCGCTCCGGCGGGCGACGCCGCAGCCGCTCCGGCCGCTGCAGAAGGCAAGAAAGAAGAAGCCGAGAATCCGTTCGGCATCCAGGCCGTGTGGGAAGGCGGCTACGTGTCGCGCGGCACCCTGATCATCCTGGCCATCATGTCGATGGGTTCGTGGTACATCCTGATCACCAAGCTGATCGACCAGATGAAGATCTTCAAGCAAGCGAAAGAAACCAACCAGAAATTCTGGAAGGCCCCTTCCATCGCTGCCGGTTCGTCGCAACTGACCGAAGGCTCGCCGTTCCGCTTCATCGCTGAAACCGGCACCAAGGCAACCCAGCACCACGACGGCGCCCTGCTCGAGCAGATCGACCTGTCGACCTGGACCACCATGCAGATCCAGCGCGCCGTGGACAAAG
>Ga0265798_10011267_pt1 | contig 10910 bp, 10 predicted proteins | sample P3T30metagenome_FD_192430 | JGI IMG/M metagenome (GOLD analysis project Ga0265798, IMG submission 192430) | Plant litter microbial communities from East Loma Ridge, Irvine, California - P3 T30 | ecosystem: Environmental > Terrestrial > Plant litter > Unclassified | place: USA: California... | reverse complement strand
CGACTCTCCGCGTCACGTTCGATGACGGCATCGCGGGCATTCTGGACTTTTCGGACTCCATTACGACGGGCGCGATCTTCGCGCCGCTCGAGGACGAAGCCTTTTCCCGGACCGTCGCTGTCGGCGATCACGGACGGACCTTCGGCTGGAAACTCGACGCTGTCGGGCGCGAGATCGGTTTCTGCCCCGACACCGCACGGATCCGGATCGAGACCCAGATCGTCGAGGTTCTCGCGAGCCGCTACGAGTCGGCCCACGCGGCAGCCGCATGAGTGAGCCCATGAACAGACCCAACGTCGCCATCGTCACGGGCGGCAGCCGCGGCATCGGGCGGGCGGTATCGCTGCTGCTCGCCGAGCGCGGCTACGCGATATGCCTGAGTTACGTGTCGGACACGGCCGCGGCACAGGCGGTGGTGGATGCGATCACCGCCAAGGGCGGCAAGGCGCTGGCCGTGCGCAGCGATGTCGGCGTCGAGGCCGACGTGCTGGCGCTGTTCCAGGCCGCGGACGGGCTCGGCCGGCTCGCGGCGCTCGTGAACAACGCGGGCGTGGTCGATATGAAATCCGACGTGGCCGACATGAGCGCGGCCCGGCTCCAGCGCATGATGACCACCAACGTGGTCGGGAGCTTCCTGTGTGCCCGCGAGGCCGTGCGGCGCATGTCGACCAAGCGTGGCGGGGCAGGGGGCGCCATCGTCAACCTGTCCTCCGTCGCGGCCCGGCTCGGTGGCCCCGGCCAGTTCGTCGACTACGCCGCCTCGAAGGGCGCGATCGACTCGCTGACCACCGGGCTCGCCCGGGAGGTCGCCGGAGAGGGCATCCGCGTCAACGCGGTGGCGCCCGGCATCATCGCCACCGAGATCCATGCCAGCGGCGGCGAGCCCGACCGGGTCGAACGCCTCGGGCCCGCCGTCCCGATGGGCCGCGCCGGCACCGCCGAGGAGGTCGCCGCGCCGATCGCGTGGCTGCTCTCGGAGGAGGCCGCCTACACCACGGGTGCCATCCTCGACGTCGCCGGCGGCCGCTGAGCCGCCCCCGACACCTCTCTTCTCTTCGACCGCCCCAGGCGGCATGACCGACCGGAAGCGAACTCTCATGTCCTACGATCTCGTCGTCATCGGCACCGGCCCAGGCGGCTACGTCTGCGCGATCCGCGCGGCGCAGCTCGGCCTGCGGACCGCCGTGGTCGAGAAGCGGGCGACCCACGGCGGTACCTGCCTCAATGTCGGCTGCATCCCGTCGAAGGCACTGCTGCACGCCTCCGAGGCGTTCGAGGAGGCGACCAAGCATTTCGCCGATCTCGGCATCGAGGTGAGCGGCGTGAAGCTCGATCTCAAGAAGATGATGAGCTTCAAGGCTGAGGGCGTCGCCGGCAACACCAAGGGCGTCGAGTTCCTGCTCAAGAAGAACAAGGTCGACACCTTCCACGGCACCGGCAGGATCGCGGGCGCCGGCCGGGTCGAGGTCGTGTCCGAGGATGGCGGCAACCAGATGCTCGAGACCAAGAGCATCGTCATCGCCACCGGATCCGACGTGACGCGCCTTCCGGGCGTGACCATCGACGAGACGGTCGTGGTCTCCTCCACGGGCGCCTTGGAGCTCGACCGGGTGCCGAAGAAGCTCCTGGTCATCGGCGCCGGGGTGATCGGCCTGGAACTGGGCTCGGTCTGGCGCCGGCTCGGCGCCGAAGTCACCGTGGTGGAATACCTCGACCGGGTGCTGCCCGGCATGGACGGCGAGGTCGGCAAGCAGTTCCAGCGGATCCTGACCAAGCAGGGCATCCAGTTCAAGCTGTCGACCAAGGTGACCGGCGTCGAGGTCGGCAAGAAGGGCGCCAGCGTCAGCGTTGAGCCGGCAGCGGGCGGCGCGACCGAGACCGTGCAGGCGGACGTGGTCCTCGTGGCGATCGGCCGGGTGCCCTACACCGAGGGTCTCGGGCTGGACACCGTGGGCGTGCAGCGCGACGACAAGGGCCGGATCCTCACGGATTCCCACTACGCCACCAACGTCACGGGCATCTACGCGATCGGCGACGTGATCGCGGGGCCGATGCTGGCCCACAAGGCGGAGGACGAGGGCGTCGCCATCGCCGAGATGCTGGCCGGCCAGTCAGGCCACGTCAATTACGGCGTTATCCCGAACGTGGTCTACACGTTCCCGGAGGTGGCCTCGGTCGGCAAGACCGAGGAGGAGCTGACCAAGGACGGCATCGCCTACAATGTCGGCAAATTCCCGTTCACGGCCAACGGCCGCGCCAAGGCGAACGGCACCACGGACGGGTTCGTCAAGGTGCTGGCCGACGCGCAGACCGACCGGGTTCTCGGCGTGCACATCGTGGGCGCGGATGCCGGCAACCTGATCGCCGAGGTCGCGGTGGCGATGGAGTTCGGCGCCTCGTCCGAGGATATCGCCCGCACCTGCCACGCGCATCCCACGCTGACCGAGGCGGTCAAGGAGGCAGCCCTGGCCGTGTCCAAGCGCGCCATCCACGTCTGACCGGTCCAGCCGATCCGGCGCGGGATCAGGCGATCTTGCGCCGGGCGTTCGGGAGGTCCGCGATCCGCAGGAGCGCGCTTGGGGCCGGCGGCGCCGTCAGGGCGTTCAGGAGATACGGCCGGCGCAAGCCCAGGGCGTTGTGCAGCGCCAGGTCGATGTCGCGGGCGTAGAACGGCATCCGCAGCACCGCATCGACCCCGAAGTAGCGCCCGGCCTGTGCGATCGGCTCCAGCTCCGACGTGGTCAGCAGGGTGATCCGTGTCGGCAGCCCGAGGGGCTGGATCTGACAGGCGAGTTCCATCCCTTCGATGCCACCGAGCTTCACGTCGAGGAACGCGAAATCGTAGGCACGGAGCTTGAGCTGGCTCAGGGCATGGTGGCCGCAATTGGTCTCTTCGAGTTCGATTGCGAAGCCGCTGCGGGCCACCACCCGGCTGATCGCGGTCCGCCCGGCGGGGGACGAGCAGGCCAGCAGCGCCCGGGTCGGGGTGCGGCGGCGGGCATCGGCATGCAGCAATGGCTCGATATGGCCCGGGTCGAGCGGCGTCTTCAGCACCTCGTAGGCGCCGAGGCTCTGGGCGATCTCCTGCCAGTGCGGCAGCACCCGGTTGGCGACCAGGACCAGGCAGGGCGGCTCGGCACCGGCCCGGCGTGCGACCGCGACCGCCTCGGGCCCGCTCAGGTCGGCGAGCTGGAGCCCCACGAAGGCGAGGCTCGGGCGTTTCTTCAGAAGGATGTCGCACAGCGCCTGACCCGACGTGGCCTCGTCGATCACGGCGCGGGAGTCGAAGCGTTCGACGATTGCCCGCAGGGCGGCGCGGCGTCCCGCATCGCAATCCGCGATTGCGACACGCGCCGGCGACCCCGCCTGATCAAGCTCCATGGCCATGCCCCGACACTCGCATCCCCCAATCCGGATCATGGATGCAGGTGATGACGAAGCCCTTAAAAAGCAGCCTAATAAGCTCAGTCTACGGATTATTCGAACGGACAACCCATAAGAATAGCAACTTGCACTATCACCGACAGTCTAGATCACCGGCCCGCCCGCGGATGCGCCGCCGTGTAGGCGCTCATCAGCCGGGCGGCGTCGACCTGGGTATAGAGCTGCGTGGTCGACAGGGAGGCGTGGCCGAGCAGTTCCTGGATCGCCCGCAACTCGCCCTGGCGGGCGAGCAGATGCGTCGCGAAGGAGTGGCGCAGGGCATGGGGCGTCGCACTTTCGGGCAGGCCGAGCGCCCCCCGGGCGCGGGCCACCGTGTACTGGATGATGCGCGGCGAGAGCGGCCCGCCGCGGGCCCCCACGAAGAGCGGCCCCTCCGGCGGCAGCGGCAGCGGGCAGGCGGCGACGTAGTCGGCCACCGCCCGCGCCACCACGGGCAGGATCGGCACCATGCGCTGCTTGCCGCCCTTGCCGAGCACCGTGACCTGATCGCTGCCTGGGAGCGGGGCGTCGCGCCGGGTGAGGCCGAGGGCCTCGGAGATGCGCAGGCCGGCGCCGTAGAGCAAGGCGAGGACGGCGGCGTCCCGGGCCAGCACCCACGGCGCGCGCTCCTCGCCGGCCCGGATGGCCGTGTCGGTGAGCGCCACCGCGGCGGCGACGGGCATCGGCCGGGGCAGCCGGCGCGGGACCTTGGGCGCACGCACGCCGCCGAGCGCCGAGACGCTGCCGTAGCCCTCGCGCTCCAGGAAGCGCCCGAACGAGCGCAAGCCCGCCAGCATCCGCATCAGCGAGCGTCCGGATACCTCGTCGGCCCGGCGGGCGGCCATGAAGGCGCGGATGTCGCGGACCTTCAGGGCCACCAGCATCGGAATGGTCGGGGTGCCGAAGCGCGAGGCCAGGTGGACCAGGAACTGGCGCAGGTCCCGGCTGTAGGCCTCGACGGTGTTGGGCGACATCCGCCGCTCCCGCGCCAGCCCGTCGGCCCAGGCATGGACCACCTCGCGCAGGCGCGCGTCGCCGGGAATCAGGATCAGGTCGTCTGCCGTGTCGCGCGCGCTCATCGCCTCACTCGACCGGTATTTTATTGTCGGGGACTTAACGACGCGCAGGGCCGCGCGTCAGTTCAGAATTCCATCCTTGCCCTGGAAACCCGCCAGCGGCGCGGTGAGGACGCAGAGCAGACCGGTCTCCCGGTACTCCAAGGCGACGTCCCCGGCGACCGTGCCCGCGAAGGCGCGCTCGATCAGGCGGGTTCCGAACCCCTTGCGCGACGGCGCGGTCACCGGAGGCCCACCGGACTCGGCCCAGCTGAGCCGAAGGTGCGGATTGTCGTCCCGGGTCTCGATCTGCCAGGTGACGCCGACAGCGCCGGCTGCCGCCGAGAGGGCCCCGAACTTCGCCGCGTTGGTCGCCAGCTCGTGGATCATCAGCGCCAGGGCGAGGGCCGCCTTCGGCCCGATGTCGAGGGGCGGCCCCTCGATCCGCAGCCGGCCGGCGCGGGCGTTGTCGTGGAGCGCCAGCGCGCCGCGGATCACCGCCTCCATGCCGGCCCGCTCGGCATTGCCGGCGAGCAGGATATCGTGCGCCTTGCCGAGCGCCAGCAGGCGCTGCAGCAGGGCGTCGCGGGCCGACGCGACGTCGGGGGCGTCGCGCAGGGTCTGCGAGGCAATTGCCTGGACCATCGCCAGGGTGTTCTTCAGCCGATGGCTGAGTTCCTGGCTGAGCATCTCGCGGTGGGCGTCGGCCTCGGCCTGCTGGGTCGCATCCAGCATCACGCCGGTCATTCGGGTGGCCCTGCCCTCCGAGCCCCGGACGATGATCGCCCGGTTGAGGACGGTGGCATAGCTCCCGTCGGCCCGCCGGAAACGGTATCCCTCGCTCCAGCGCAGGGGTGCGCCGTCGATGGCCGCCTGGACGCTGCGGCGAACGCGGTCGCGATCCTCGGGATGGATGTGCGCGTACCACCAGTCGTTGCTGGGTTCGATCTCGCCCGGCTGAAATCCGTACAGCGCCGACAACCCGTCATCCCAGTGGATCCGGCCCGTCTGCGGGTTCCAGTCCCAGATCAGGTCCGTGGTCGCCCGCGACGAGAGGCGGTAACGCTCCTCGGAGACCGCCAGGGCGTCGCGGACCAGGCGCTCGGCCGCCAGCGCCGCCTCCCGCTCCCGGACCGCGCGGCGCAGTTCGAGCTGCGCCATCACCTGCCGCGCCAGGGCCCGCAGTGCGAAGGCCTGATCCGGCTTCAGCCCGTCCGGCCGAGGTTTCGTGTCGATCACGCACAGGGTTCCGAGCGAGACGCCGTCATCGGTCCGCAGCACAGCCCCGGCATAGAACCGGATGAACGGCGTTTCCGTCACCAGCGTGTTCTCGCGGGTGCGCGGATCGGCCGTCAGGTCGGGGATCACCAGCAGCCCGTCCTCGGCGGTCAGCGCATGGGCGCAGACCGACTGGCTCAAGGGCGTCTCGCAGGATGGGAAGCCGCATTGAGCCTTGAACCATTGCCGGTCGGCCGCGACGAGGCTGACGAGGCCCACCGGCACCGCGCAGATCTGCGTAGCCAGCGTGACGATGTCGTCGAAGGCCGGCTCGCGCGGCGTATCGAGGATACCGTAGCTGTGGAGGACCTGGAGGCGGGCGGTCTCGATCGGGTCTGACATGGCCGGGGTGGTGGATCGGGCGGGGCCCGGGAAGCACGCGGAAGCGATCGGGACAGGTCTTAGCCGATCTTGCGCGCGTGAGCATCTTGCACTTCGGGGTAAGGTTTTCCGAGGATGCGGCGTCGCCCGCTTGTCCATCTCACCTCGCCCCTGGTCGATACCCATGCCAAGGCTCGTGCGATGACGCTCCTCGTCTATGCCGGCGCCGCCCTCGCGGAAATCGCTGGATGCTTCGCCTTCTGGGCCTGGCTTCGGCTCGGCCGCTCGGCCTGGTGGGCGCTGCCGGGGACCGCCTCCCTGGTGGCGTTCGCCGGCCTGCTGACCCTGGTGGACAGCCCGGCGGCGGGGCGCGCCTTCGCGGCTTATGGCGGAGTCTACGTGGCCGCCTCGGTGCTGTGGTTGTGGCTCGCGGAAGGGCAGCGGCCGGACCGCTGGGACCTCGCCGGCAGCGCCGTCTGCCTCGCCGGCACGGCAATCATTTTGCTCGGGCGGCGGGGGTGAGGGCGCCTCATCGCCCCATCGTGTAGAACTCGTCGTTGGGCCGCAGATCCGTCACGCTGGCCAGCCGGTTCGACAGGGCGAACAATGCGGTGATCGCGGCGACGTCCCAGATGTCGTCGGGGCTGAAGCCGTGGCCCGCCAGCACGTCATGGTCTTCGGCCTCGACCGTGTGGGCCGCCTGGGCCACCTTGAGCGCGAAGGCCAGCATCGCGCGCTGGCGCGGGGTGATGTCGGCCTTGGCGTAGGCGACCGCGACCTGGTCGGCGAGCAGCGGGTTCTTGGCGCGGACCCGCAGGATCGCCCCGTGGGCGATCACGCAGTAGAGGCAGTTGTTGGCCGCGCTGGTGGCGACCACGATCATCTCGCGCTCGGCCTTGGTCAGGCCGCCGGGCTTGTCCATCAGCGCGTCGTGATAGGCCATGAAGGCGCGGAACTCGTCCGGGCGGTGCGCCAACGCCAGGAAGATGTTGGGCACGAAGCCCGCCTTCTCCTGCACCAGGGCGATGCGGGCGCGCAGATCCTCGGGCATCTCGGACAGCTTCGGCACCGGGAAGCGGCTGATCGGTGCTGACGCGCTCATGGTCGGGCTCCCTGAATCCCGGTCCCTTGGTGAAACCAGGCGTTCACGATACGTACGGCACGCTCGGGCCGATCGTCGAGGGCGGACGGCCGATAGGATGCGGCCGCCTTTCGGAACACGACGATGGACGAGACAAAAAGCCCTGGAGCGTCATGAGCAGCATCGTCCGCATCCTGGGGATCGACCCGGGGCTCCGCCGCACCGGCTGGGGCCTGATCACCGCGCAGGGCAGCAAGCTGAGCTACGGCGATTGCGGGGTCGTCACCTCGGACGGCGACCTGCCGCTGGCGCTGCGCCTGCGCGAGCTGTTCGAAGGGATCGGGCGCATCGTGGCGGCGCAGACACCCGACGAGGTCGCCGTGGAGGAGACCTTCGTCAACAAGGACGCCCAGGCTACACTCAAGCTGGGCCATGCCCGGGCCATGGCGCTGGTGGTGCCGGCGCTCGCCGGCCTCCCGGTGTTCGAGTACGCCGCCAACCTGATCAAGAAGACCGTGGCGGGCTCCGGCCACGCCGAGAAGGTGCAGATCCAGGCGATGGTCCGCTTCCTGCTCCCGAAGGCCGAATTCCGTGTCGCCGACGCCGCCGACGCGCTGGCCATCGCGATCACTCATGCCAGCCACCGCGACGCGCACGCCCTGCGCAAGACGCACCTGCCGGAGGGCAAGCGGCGCAACCTCACCGGACAGGCGGCCGCTGGGCAGGGGCTGGCCGGAAAGGGATTCTCGGCCGCGGCCGCCGCGCGCATCGAGGCGGCCCTGGCGAAGCAGGTATGATCGGGCAGGATCTTCAGAAAGCTTGGTGGGGGAAGTAGGACTCGAACCTACGAAGCTTACGCAGCGGATTTACAGTCCGCCCCCTTTGCCGCTCGGGACATTCCCCCAAGGCAGGTTTCTCACCCGCGGCGCCCTTATGGTGAGGGGCTGGCCGGGTGTCAACGCTTGTCGTGGCCGGATCCCGCCTCCCGGGCTGGGTTTACGACACTTCTGCGGGGTTGAGGGAGCCGAACCGCTGCGCGGCGCATGCGGTGCTGGGTCCCGGATCAGGTTCCGCTCCGCTCCACATGCCGGGAAAGCGGCCGTGCGGAATGCGGCCCGGAATTCAACATGGGATGCCCCGCGCAGCGGCTCAATCTGAAAGAACCTGCGCCAGCGACCTCAGCGCCCGGGAAGAAAACGCGAACGTTCCGTGTCCCGAGGGATTCACAAAGGAATCCGGATCGGCCACGGTGCGCCGATGTCGCCCTGCTTCGCCGGCCCTTGACCCGTCCCGCCCCGTCCCTGCGGTCGCACCAGCGTACGTTGATGGCCCTCGTCGCGGCCATGGCGAGCGGGCAGGCGGGGCATGTCCAGAAGATCCTGGCGGCGGTGACGCCTGGCGGCGGCAAGTCGCTGCTCCCGGTGATTGCGGCGCATACGCTGATCGCCGCGGGCCGGGTGGACCGCGTGGTCTGGGTGGTGCCGCGGGACTCCCTGCGCCTCCAGGCCGAGGAGGCCTTCGCCGATCCGCTTTGGCGGGCGACGTTCGGGCATGCGCTCAGCGTGCGCGCGGCCGACAACGAGCGCGATCCCGCCCGGGGCCTGGCCGGCTACGTCACCACCTATCAGGCGGTGGCGGCTGCCCCGGCGCTGCACCTCGCGGAGGCGCGGGCCCACCGCACCCTGCTGGTGGTCGACGAGGTCCACCACCTGCCGGTCCCGGGACGTCCCGGCGCGGAGGAATCCTCCACCGAGGAGGCCGAGGCCGGGGCGTGGTCCCGGGCGATGCTGCCCGTGATGGAGGCGGCCGAGATCGGCCTGTTCCTGTCCGGCACCCTGGAGCGGGCGGACGGGCGGCGCATCCTCGGCCTGCCCTACCGGCCGTCCGCCCTCGGTCGCGGGCCGGAACTGGAGCTGGAAGCGCCGGGGCTCGCGGTGATCGGCTACTCGCGTTCGCAGGCGCTGGCCGAGCGGGCGGTGCTCCCGGTCACCTTCGGGGCGATCGACGGCGAGGCGAGCTGGCTCGAAGGCGGCCGCATCGCGGGCGACAGCCCCCGGGTCGGGCCGCACCGGCTGGGCGCCGGCTCGGTGCGGGTCACCACCCGGCCGGCCCTGTTCACGGCCCTGCGAACCGGCTTCGCCCGGGATCTCCTCAGCGAATCCTTTTTCGCCACCAAGCGCCTGCGCGCTCGGCGCCGGCTCGAACACGACCTGCCGGCCGGCGAGATGGCACGGGGACTCGGCAAGCTCCTGGTGGTCGCCCCGGACCAGGCCAGCGCGCGCGCCTACCTGACGACCTTGCGGAGCTGGATGCCGGCCGGGCAGGGCGAGCGCGACGTCCGCCTGGCAACGTCGGGGCAGGGCGATGCCCATGCGGCCCTGGCGGCGTTCCGCCTGACCGCGGAGCCGGCCGTGCTGGTCACCGTGGCGATGGCCTACGAGGGGCTCGACGCCCCCGAGGTCGCCGTGGTGGCAGCCCTGACCCATATCCGCTCCCGGCCCTGGCTCGAGCAGATGCTGGCCCGGGCAACCCGGGTCGATCCGCATGCGGGACCCTACGAGTCCCAGCAGGCGCTGATCTTCCACCCGGACGACCCGCTCTTCGCCCGGTTCCGCCTGGAGCTGGAGACCGAGCAGGGCAGCAGCGTACGGCCCAAGCGCGAGCGGCCGGCCACCGCGCTCGTGCCGGAGCGGACCCCGTGGCGGGACGAGGATCCCGGGGGGATCACGCCGCTGGAGAGCAATGCGATCGGGCTGCGCTACGCTCTGCTGCGTCCGCGCCTCGCCGAACCCGCCCCGATGGCGCCGGCGCCCGAGCCGCCGTCGGTCACGGAGCGGACCCTGCGCCAGCGGCTGGCCGTCGCGGTGGCGAGCCAAGCCGTGGAAGACGAGGCGTCACTGCGCGTTCCTCGCGGCAGCAACCTCGCGCATCGCTATAACGCGGTCCTGAAGCGCGTGCTCGGCAAGGGTCGCGCGACCATGACCCTGCCCGAACTCGAGGCCGCGCTCGCCTGGCTTGAACGCAACCGGCTTTCGGACCATCTCGACCGCCTCGACGGCGATACCCGCTACGCGTGGTCCGCCCGCCAGCGCCGCAGCCGCTGGCTGCCGGAGCGCGCCGCGGGACGCTGACCCGTCGCGGATGGGGAGGAGTGCCCGATGACCGAGACCCTGCCGGCCGCCTTCGCGGCGACGCTGACCGAGCCCGAGCCGCCTTCCGCCTGGCCGGCGCCGCGCGCCGCCCTCTGGTGGCTCGCCAAGGATGGCACCGAGACCGCCGACGCTGCCTGGGCGCAGGCGCATGCCCTCGTCCAGGACGCCTCCGGGCCGGACGCCGCCTGGGTCCACGCCCATCTCCACCGGATCGAGGGCGATGCCGGCAATGCGCGCTACTGGTACGACCGCGCCGGCCGCCCGGTGCCGCGCGGCACGCTCGCCGAGGAACGCGCGGAGCTCGCCGCCGCCCTGTCGGGCGCGGATTGAGCGTCGAACTCACGGTCGTCGTGGGGCAGGGGAGGGTTCCGGTCCTCAGCCGGTCGGCCAACCCTGCTGATGTCTGCTGCCGACCCTATCGGGGAACCAAGACCGAACATCCGACCGACATATCCTTCAAATGCGGTGTGACAGGATTGATTTTCCGACCGATATTCAAATCGAGAGCGTCAGAGGTTCTACATCGACCGAGTCTGCTCAGATCGAACCCTGTGCATTTCCCGTTGACTACGTGGTCTTCGGTACCGCACAGCGCCCAGA
>Ga0265798_10011266_pt1 | contig 10911 bp, 10 predicted proteins | sample P3T30metagenome_FD_192430 | JGI IMG/M metagenome (GOLD analysis project Ga0265798, IMG submission 192430) | Plant litter microbial communities from East Loma Ridge, Irvine, California - P3 T30 | ecosystem: Environmental > Terrestrial > Plant litter > Unclassified | place: USA: California... | reverse complement strand
ATGTGCAAGGCCAACTTCTTTACGATGTAGGCCAAAGACTCTTGACACAACCGCCATGGCTCGCGCTGTCGTGGTGTTCAGAAGCTTGTTTCTTTTCTTCATTTGAGATGCGACATAGCTTGTCCTTTTGCCTGGTTGAATACATTCTAAGCTTAGCATGTCGCTGCATGCTTGGTCGCTGTTGGAAAGTACTTGCAAGTCTGTGAGTGGAAAGTAGGACAGAACAGCCGTTGTTGGAAGAGATGCCCAAATCAATCGTTCTGGCCTGTATTAGTAAAGTTCAGAGAAAACAAGTGCGTTGTCTGTTTACCAGCAATGCCTTTGTACCTTGCCCACCATGCGAGACCCCTGCCCTTGAGCATCTGCATTATCTCGGCTGCGTATAGAGTCTTGTTCGGTTTGTTGAGCAGAGGGTGATCCAGTGCCACGATAGCAATCCTCGGATCCTTCATTGTCGATGCTTTGACCAAGGCTTGCAACAGGCTAGTCGAGACCGAGACAAACGTCGAAGCGCCACCACTTAGAGACAGATGCAGATTAGTCAGGATCATGAGTGCGTGTAGGCCTTGTCCTTCTAGGGAAAACGGCGGTGGATATTCACCCTTCCAGAATCGTGCAAAGGCCTCACTGACAAACTGTAGACTTGTTACACGCGACTTCTGTTATCCCAGAGGAGAGACTTACTCCTGATTCGTCTGAGAACATGGTCCTGCTATCTTCATCCCAGACACGGAAGCCGACGTAACGGGTACCAGGCGGGGATCTTGATGGCGTTCCAGGCGAAAGGCTCATTGAGTTTAGAGAGTCTTCCACGTCAGACCATGCCTCTTCATCTTCCCACCCAAAGCTCCTAATTAGGGTGGTTTGCCCTAGCATGCAGGCTTGTACAGGCAGCTCTAGTTCAAGCTCAGGCTCGGACTCCAGTTCTGGCTGTGGCTCTATGGATTGCGGTCGTCTGCGTGCTCTCTCTCGTTCCTTTATAGTAGCTCGTCTTATTAGATCTCTATAGTGTTTGCGCGTCTTTGGTGATTTGGCAGATCGCGCCTGTCCTGCGTTGAACTTTACATCAGCCATGCGCCGCGGTAGATCGATGCCGAATTCAACTGCCGTTTCGTCGATAATATTGCGAATTTCATCATATCTTCCTCGAGGGTCGTGAAAAGGTATTGCCACCACACGCTGATATTCCGGGAATGCCCGACCGCCGTAGAGCAAAATATAATTCTCGAACTGGCTCCGAATGACGCGGTGTCGAAGATTTAGACCAGTGATTGCGTTGAAAGTCTTCGAGATGGCTGTTGGTTCTGTATCATCGTACCATCTATACATAATGGTCAGAAGCTCTCGCTCGTCTTCATGCCACTGGTGAGGTGGGTCTCGCTCTATTTTCTGTAGTGCTACTAATGAGGCTCTGCCGCAATTATTCAATGCCTCTGGCACGCCATCGATAGTGCTCCGAAAGGTCACCATGTTGAAATCGAGTTTTCTTTGTACAGGTTTGGTGTTTTGGATCAGATTGACCTCCAAATAGTGGCTTGTAATAGGTATCTCTCGCACTTGACCGACGAGATCTTGCTTAGGACAGGGAGAAGACGTTGTGAATTCGGAGACACTGCTTTCTGAATCTAACTCTGCAAAATTTTGGTCGTCAAGAGGCCGTGTGGAAGCTTTTAGCTGACTATACAAGTCGGTATCGCAAAATAGATTGGAGAAGGTGGATGAGTCTGGAGTATGATTGTCCTGATCAGAAGCAGCGGTGGGCGAGCTTGATGGACATAATGTGTGAAGATCCTGCACAGGCCCATCCTTTATATGGTTTTCAAAGATCTCTTCGATTGAAGGAAGTATTGCCGCTTCCTCATCGCCTTCGTAACTGCTACCTGGAGAAGCTTTGTCACCATCAGCACTTGCTCTATAGTGTTGAAGGGAGGAACAAAACTCAACCACTTACCTTGTATATCATCTTCTATCAGATTGTACCATGGCTCTAGTGGCTCTTGCAGTGTCAAATCCAATGTAGTTTCCGTAGCCGGCTGCCAAAGCATCACGCCGGCATCTGCTACCCGCCACACATGTTTTGATGACATAGCTTTAGACACGGTAGAGAAGCAGTGAATAAGAGTCAATTTCTTGATTGTTTGTGGTGCCGAGTAAGATAAATTAGCCTGTATAGTGGTTGAGTTGATACAAGGTAAAGCTGTTAGAGGGCTATCAAATTTTAGATGTTAGCTGAAGACGCGTCGGATTAGACGTGACGCGATTTCGCGTTATAGAACCCAATAGAATACTACTATACGCGTCATGGACGCGTGCGTTAGGCTCTGGTGAAGTGGAGGAAGCGACTACAGACGTCGCAAGATAGGTAGCACAAATGCCCAAGGAAGATAAGAGGTGAGTCTGCAAGGTTGGCTGGTGATCCGGAGGTCTTGGCCAATGTGTTGAATTTGCTCTGAATGTACACTTACTTTGATTGCCGCATTTCCCCTAACTGATGTGTAGGATGGGGGCAACCCAAAGCACGAGGACTGAGATAGAAGAGCGTCCATTCTGGAGGTCTATTAGGCAAAACTGGGACAGGCTGCCTTTGACAGCGAATTTTTGTAGGCAAAGGTAAAAGTTCATGCCAAAAGACTCAAGATAATATGCGGGAGGAAGCAGAAGAGTTGAGATATCTAGGATCTCGAAATTGCAGATACCTTCCCACGCTACGTTACATTCGTTATTTCGTAATGAGCCGTTAAGAGTCATGCGAAATAGGGGGTACAAGACTTTTGGCCTGAGACATCCTAGGCTAAGGATCGTCATTGGGAAAGATGTATATTCAAAGGAAGGGACGTATTCCGTGAGCGCCTGCGCCATGCGTTGGATACTGAATGTGGTAAAAGACCAGGTGATAGGTGTGAGCAGGGACACAAGGAAATAGACGAGGACGTTGGTGCGCCGGAGGGCCGCTTATGCGATGCGGATGGTGACGCCACCGTCGTCGTATTCTGCGAACCCCATGTCGAAACTTGGATGAGAGCAATGGTGACGGGTTTTCGGGTGTTGCATAAGCGCCTGAAGGTAGTGCTGTGGCTGCTGCAAACGTGCATATGCGAGGTTCAGAGACCGCATACTGGATCTAGAGCGTGATCGCACCTGCAGACGGGCCATAGCCGGTTCGACCGCAAATTGCTTTTTACGCCCGAACGGTAGTCATCACCACCATCAACGACTCTGCTTGTTATATGTGAAGAACGGACGGTCGCTCATTTGTGACCGTGTTCGGTACAGATTTTCCTCACAACCCACTTCTCCCAAAACTTCCGTTGCTGATTGGTGACCATGATACCATCATCACCCAAAGCCTCGACACTATCCATGTGGCCGTTACAGTTGCACCAAGTAACCGAAGCTGGGGTGTCGGGCATTGGTGGAAAGTGAAGAGTGCCACCTTGCTCTGGCTCATCGGTCTCTGCATCCGAATCCGTACCAGCCATGGAGCTGCCGTCTGGTTCATCCCCGCTACCACTGTGGTCATCTGAGGGACCCAGATCTTCTTGTTCGTGTTCGTGTTCGTGTTCATATTCCCAGTCGCTTTCGTCACTGCTGTCACTCCCGACTAGTGGGTCGTCTGGAACTTCAGCGCCCAGGACCACCTGCTCGTCAAAGTGCTTTTCATAGTCGATTCGTCGTAGACTGACCCAGTCAAGCTTGACAAGGTCGTCTCGTAGGCATGGGAGCACGTCATTCCATCGACTGCCTTCCTTGAGCAGGACATCGCGAAGACGCAGACCGCGCAATGTTTCCCGGTGTCTCTGAGCCAGGCCGATGATTTCTTCAGCATCGAGACGCCATGCCTGGATCCCAAAGGCCTGTAATTTTTCCCACTTGACGTTGTGAAAAAGCTCCTCTAGCCGAAGGGTGAGGGGTCGGTAGGAAGGAAAGCCAAGGTGCACTGCCTCAATATTCTTTGCTGCGGTAAACACGGCCTTGGAAAGGGGGGAGAGACGGCGCATGCGTTCATCCAAATCCGTGCTATCATCAAAATGCAACTCTAGACAGGTCAGGCGTTCTGCGAGGACGCCCATGGCCGTAGGCGGATCGTTGGCGGCGCCCAGGACGCTCTGAGGGCTCAGCATGGGCGATGAGAAGCGTGAGCATGGTGATCGGGATTCGAGCAGGGCCTGTCCTATGGTCTTTGCACTGTGTAGGCATGCTGGTGGCCACTTGGGCACTAGATCGGTCAGTTCGTCGTATTGCCTCATGTAGTTGATGAGTTCGCCCTCTTCTCGATCCTGCACCCGCAGGATCTGGACATGCTGAAGGGAGGTAAATCGCTGGAGGGCAAAGTGTAGAACGCGAGCATCCTCTCTTGTTCTTACAATCTCCTTTTGTTCGTTCACCTTGTCTTGAAAGTGTCGAAGATCAACAAGGCCGAGGCTTTCTGGGCGCGCACGGAGGAGTTCTTGTATGCGTTCCCGTCCTGGTGATGGGTCAGTGTGGTGTGGGCACTCCAGAGGTTGGAGGTGGGGGGAGGGGTTGCTGGTACCTTCGGCATAGAAGAACGGGACCATGTAACTAAACTTTTTAACACGGCCGGCAATGTGCGGCTCGTTTGCAATCCTCTCCAGACGATCAAGTCCTCTCCGAGAGAAGCGTGTAGTGAGCCTAGAGAACTGGTGGCTAACTCCAATTAAAGCGAATCTCCTGCAGGTCAGGCGGAAGGCGGCAATGGTCTGGACCTGGTTGTCTTCTTGCGGGACGGGCAGCTTGAAGCTCTCCTGGGAGAGATAGGCGCGGCGCTCCAGACTGATTGGCTTTTCGGGCTCAGAGGCGACATATTCGAGGATGATGCGAAGAAGCTCATCGGCAAGATCGAGGATACCCATTTTATGTGGGACCATGCATGACGGCTGTAGAGAAGGGCTCTCTACCACGAAGCTTCGCAGCAATCTAGGAGCGCACTGGGCCGTGGATATAGGCCTCAGATGGTGGCAGGAAAAGTTCGGGCCGGGTCGGGAGGCAGATGTGGCGGCAAGTCGTTGGATGGGGTGGATAGATAGATGGATGGCAGTGGGCAGCAGGGTCGAGTCTTGTGACGACGTGGTGTTAGCCGACGGCAGCGTTCTGGCAACGTAGGTCCGGTACGATGGCAAGCGGAGAGAGGCCAGAGGGGCACGGTCGGGGAGAGACAGGCAAAGGCATGACCACTTTTGCCAGTAGTCAGCTAAGCGTCGCTGAAGTTGCGGAGGACGACTGGACACGCAGCCTGCACCTTTGCAGCCTCAACCCTGTACGCCCGCTGCAAGTCTCCAATCGCACACGCCCACCTAGCCTGCAAACCGCCTAGCGCTCACATGACCTACCCTCGACGCGGCCGCCCGCCACAAGCACCCGTCGAGTGACGGGAACATGGCTCCTCCCGAGCGACAAGAATCCATTCGTCCTTGTCCACGGCCTGCACAACATGACGGGGTGGGGCAGCAGGCCATGCCTTTTGATTCGAGCCTGCTGACGCTCCTCTCCACCGCGACGGCCATGCTTCGAATCAAACTTCCGTCGCCTCGCTGCGTTGCCAACGAAGCATGCATCTGATGCGCTTGTGACGCCAATCACCCGACCCACACACGCCGTCATCCGGACCATTACCACTGCCGTGTACTTGGGTGGCCTTGGCCCAACCCTCCAAAAATTTTCATCTCGTCTCTGCTGGCGACACCGGCCCTTGTGGAAAGCCGCAAGCTGGGCTGGGAGCTGAGAGCTGGGAGCTGAGAGTCGAGAGCCGGGGGCCGGGAGCCGGGAGAGCCCCGAGACGTCTATCAAGCATGCATGCGCCAAAGGAGGGGGGAAAGGCTGCGTTGTCACGAATCCAACTGCACATAGTATTCATGGCGTCGCCGGATGCTACTACTTCAAGTCCACACACCCTGGGCATGCGCCTGCAGTGTTACCCGCGACTGATCTCGCCCACGATGACATGACGGCTGTTCCTCCACCTGACAGCGACGTGTTGCAGGTGTACAAGCCCTAATACTTTGACCGACAACGTCATGCGGACCTGCGCCGTCGTGTACCGTTGCACAACCACTCCCCCCTACACGACTCGTCGACTTGTCCTTTTCACCTCGCCGACGACGACGAGTCTGCTCGACTTGGATTGAGCCACATATCGCCCAATCGCTGGAAGACGTGTCTCAGCCATTGTCGCCTTGCTACACCCATCAAGCTCTCGCCCTGACTTATGTGCGCTCGCTCCGCTTGCGACGAATCTCGGTACTGCTCAGCTTGCTCTGGAACGTCTCATCCACGTTATCTTCTTCGCTGGCATCGAGAACGGCAACTTCAAACACCTCCAGAGGCTCCCATCCCTGCTCAGCCCGCTTGCTGTTCACTGCAGCACCCCCGCTCCGTGTCTCGAGCGAGAGGACCAGCGCGGAGATGTCCTTGTCGGTAATGGTTGGGCCAAACGGGTCCCAGATCTCGACATATCTGATCGTCAATCCGAAGGGATAGTCGACGTTGACGACATGTCCGTTCGGCCCGGAAGCTTGGACTTCGCGTATGCGGATGCGCTCATCATCCGAGGGCCCAAAGTAGACGAGCGAAGAAAGAAAAGCGTGTACGGACTCCTGGCGCTCCTTCCAGCTTTCAAGGTACTCAGCAAACTTCTTCTTCTGCAGCAGGGCATCGCCGGTAATTCCGACGGTGAGTACGCTGGGAGTTGCATCGGGCGTAGACGGCGATCTCCTCCCGAGCATAAAGGCAAACATGGTAAGCAGAAGCTTGTGGCCAATATGTAGATGATCAAATGTGCCCCCAACAGCGACGGAGAGGTGGTTTACGGCCTGGCCTGTGGGCAGCTCTGGTTCTGAGGCTTCGACACTCACTATGCCGCCCCGGACTTTGGTTACAGCTTGCCGAGACCTTGACGAGGAAAGAAAGCTCTTTAGTACCCGCTCGCCCTCCTCGCTCTCGACCGAGTAGATGGCGTCCCAGGCTCGCGAACTCCTGGCAAATGTGTGCATGTCGATGACGGGCCCTTGCAGCTCTTGCTCTGGAGTAGCATCGGGCAGGGGCGCCGTCAACTGGCCGTCTCTGGGATATGCGACGAGCACAACACGAGCATCAATGCCTTGGTCATCCTCAGTGTCGATGGCTTCTCTGCTTGCAGTGATGCAAATGAGCTTGTAGAGGTCGGCCACCAGCTGCTGAGTAGTAGGGTAGAGCGGTGCCCGCGGCGCGTCAAGATGGCCGTACAGATGCGGACACGGTAATGCAATTTCTAAAAGTGTGGACTCTTGGGCCCTGGACGGAGACCTGGCCAGCTCTTTCAAGACCGTAAACAGCGGTGCGTTGTAGGCCGCCTTGAGTGATGCATATGACGATGGCGATGGTGCGGGCGGCAGCAGCAGCAGTGCACGGCGGACAGGCTTGTGAGATGGCGGCATAGTGACAAGCCGGCGGCGTAGACGGGCAACAAGAAGCAAGGCTCTATGGGTAGCTATCGGACTGGTGGTGACGCGGCTTGCCAGGAGAAGTAGCATGAATCGCAAGCGAACAGTGCACCTCGCATGTGTCTTTTGACACTCGCACGCGTGAAGGGAGGCTCTCTCACTGTCTCTCGCTCGGAGGGGTGGTGGTGGGGAACGTCAGCCGAGATAGAGCCGGCGGCCAGGGACTCAACACTCCCAACCGCACCTGTTGCTTCTCTTCCACAAGTCTACGCGCCGCCTCAGCCCAGGGCCACGCTTTCTTTTGCTCGTGTCAGCGCAGTGCTAATTGCAGGCGCCATGCCGTTCGGCCACCACAACCACCACGCGCACAACGATCCGGCGCAGGGCATCTACGCTGCGGCGTCGGCGCTAGGGAGTATGTAGGCTTCTTGGGCTCTTCGCCAGATGAATGTGGACTGATGTGTATCCCCCCCGACCGCAGGCATCGGAGCGCCTGGAGGCAATCTACGAGGCGCCACCCAGGGCACCACACGGGCAGGCACTGACGCCTTCTTGCCGGGAAGCAGTGGAAATGCCCAGCAGCCACAGCCACAGCAGCAGCAGCAACAGGCCGAGGGCTACCTGCCGTCGACCGCACCGCCCGCTGCGAATTCGAGCTTCGAGACACCGCGCCAGCGAGCACCGACGATAGGGGGGCGCACCGCCGAAGACCTTCATGTGCAGACCAACGCAGGCCAACATGGCCCCCCACCCTCGTCGGCGTCGGCCCAGCCCATGTATAACCCGCCCGACAACTATCGATCGGCGCCCAACATCAGTGTTGACCACGGCACTCCCCAGAGCGGCCAATATGGCGCCCCGGCAGTCCCCGGCAGTCTTCAGCCCGCGGGCGGCTCAGGGCAGGCGCAACAGCAGCAACAACAACAACAACACCAACAACAACAACAACAACAACAACAACAGCAGCAGCAGCAGCAGCAACAGCGACCAGCACCCTCTACCGCGTACACGGCGCCCGTTGTGCCCACCCAGACGCAGATAGCCAGCAACGCACAGCAGTACACGCTCCCCACCCGCTCAAACACAATCTCGCAGCCACAGCACTCTCCCCACTCGTCGCATTCCTACTCGCGCTCGAGCCCAGCTGGCCTGGGCCCCGACCAGAAGTACATTCCTTTTTCCAACACGCCCCCTGAACAGCAACCCAAGTACGCCGCCGGCACGCCCGCTCAGAAGTACTACCCCACCACCCCTTCGGGCGCCGCATCGCAGTCGCCGCTGGGGCTCGCGGACATCAGGCCACGCGCAAACTCCACCATGGACCACGAGGGGGGCATGGGCGTCCACAGCACCAACATGGTCAGCGACCAGATCAAGGTACCCTCCAACAGCAACTACCTCGCGCCCTGGAGCATATACGCCTATGACTGGTGCAAATGGAGTGTGCCTGGTGGCAACAGCGCTGGCAAAATGGCCGTCGGCAGCTATCTGGAGGACAACCACAATTTCATCCGCATCCTCGACACCCAAATCGCGCCCCAGGATGTTTCCTCTCCCGGCACGACACCCTACGGTATCGAGTACAACGCGATTGCCGAAGCCACATGCTCCTTCCCTGTCACGCGAATGCTGTGGGAGCCGCCGTCTTCGCAGAAGCAGTCGACTGATCTCCTCGCAACGTCTGGCGACCACCTGCGCCTGTGGTCACTGCCCCAAGCCTCGGGAAATACGATGAGCAACACAATCACTCGCTCGTCTTCGGTCAACACCCGAGAGCCCCAACTCCCGAAGCTCACCCCACTTGCCCTCCTTTCAAACTCCAAGACGCCCGAACACACCGCACCCCTCACATCCCTCGACTGGAACACCATGTCGCCCAAGCTCATCATTACATCCAGCATAGACACAACCTGCACAATATGGGACATACCATCCCTCACCGCAAAGACTCAATTGATTGCGCACGACAAGGAAGTCTTTGATGTGCGTTTCTGCGCAGGAAGTGTCGACGTCTTTGTCAGCTGTGGTGCCGATGGCAGTGTCCGCATGTTTGACCTCCGTAGTCTAGAACACAGCACAATCATCTACGAGCCCTCCGATAAGGGTGGTGACAGAGACAAAGGTCGGTGCTCTTGCCGTCCTCCTCGCACCCAATCGCTAACTCGTGGTACAGGCTCACCAACAGGCCGCATGTCTCCTACCAAGGCTCAGCAAACCATGTCGTATGCGCCCCCGCTCCTCCGACTTGCTGCATCCCCTCACGACTCCCACTTACTCGCTACCTTCGCCGCCGACTCAAACCTTATCCGCATCCTCGACGTCCGGCAACCCGGCCAAGCCCTCCTCGAACTGCGCGGTCACTCTGCTGCCGTCAACAGCATAGAATGGAATCCTTCTCGGCGCGGCATGCTTGCCTCTGGCGGTGACGATTCCCTCGTTCTCATATGGGATCTGTTGCACGCGAACAATGGCGCTACCATCAGTGGCGAGCACGCTTCCACCCAGCCTCCTGCCGCACCAACAACTACACATGCTGCAAACGGTGCCGCTGGCGCTCAGAACGTACCAGTCGGCCAAAAGGGACCGTATGCTAGCTGGCGATGCGACTACGAAGTCGGCAACATCAGTTGGGCACCGCAGAGCGCGCTAACGGGCCAGGGCGGCGAATGGGTTGGTGTTGCAGGTGGACGTGGTATTTGGGGCGTCAAGTTATGATGACTGGGTTACGGATATGAACATCCTAGATCTAGAAATCTAGTTAAAAGGGAGGGAAGGATGGATTATGAACTAGACGTTTTTCTCTCAGGAATCATCGGGCAACGAACGAGGGGGGAAAAGTGCAAAGCAAATGTCTGGAAACTTTTTGAGCGAAAGGGAATACGGGCGTTGTATGTGTGCGCGTGTATGTCTGTATGTGAAGAGTCGGATGCATTATCAAAGATACCTCTTAAATTTGTTTTATACGTGGGCGAAGATTTCTATAGCACGTTTTTCGCCTTGTTCTTTGCTGCTTTATTCTTCTTTTCGTCACATTCCCGGTTTTTGTTTGGTGACCTATGTTTTGTTGCATACAACACAACTAATACCAGAACACAAACACGACGTCTTCTCTATCTGATAACAACCTCGACAACAACCTCATTGCTCCACCCAGCCTTTGAATCCGTCTCCTTCCACGCCCTTACCGTGTCAATCTCGAGCACATTCTCACAGTGCTTGCTGACCCGTACACAATGCGCCGGAATAGGGCGGCCAAACAGGACAGCGAAAAAGTCCTTTTCGATTGAGCGAGAAGGCAGGTCTGAGACGTACAGGGCTGAAAACAAATGAGTACATGTGTAGATGAGAAGGGGGGGAGATAAAAAGACAGAAGCTTACCAAAAGTACCCAAAACCTTGAGACTAGTCCACACTCTCAGTCGACCCGAACTCCTATCCACATACGCGTCACTCGACACTATAGCCGCTGCGCCTGT
>Ga0265798_10011265_pt1 | contig 10911 bp, 13 predicted proteins | sample P3T30metagenome_FD_192430 | JGI IMG/M metagenome (GOLD analysis project Ga0265798, IMG submission 192430) | Plant litter microbial communities from East Loma Ridge, Irvine, California - P3 T30 | ecosystem: Environmental > Terrestrial > Plant litter > Unclassified | place: USA: California... | reverse complement strand
ACCGTTGTTTCTATTCCGCCATCGCTATTGTCTTACCATATTCTTTCGCACACACAGACGCAATGCATTCATCTTCGTCAACATCAGCTTGGTCCAAAATATCAATATCCTCGTTGTTCCAATATATGGTCCTGGCCGCACTCGCCTATGTCCTCGCTGGCGCCCCGCTATCCTCGCTACTCAACAGTCCTTCCGGTACATCAACGAACAGTAATAAAGCAAGAGCAGAAGCAGGTCAAAATAGCTATAAAGGTCGGGAACTGGAAAACTTGGTCATTCCGGAGACAGGACTTGAATGTAGGGGACATCAATTCAAGGGTGTTTATGTATTGAGTCGGGAGCCGTTAGTGGTGTATATTGAGGGGTTTTTGGGCGAGGGCGAGGGAGATGAGGTTGTGAGGTTGAGGTGAGTTTCCATTTTTGCCTTGTCTATCAATTTTTTATTCTCTTATGGGGAAGAGGATGATTGTTTTCTTAGACCCTAGGTGCGGTGTAATGCTGGTACAAGGGGGAAGAGTGTGGAACGACTCCCCCTTCCCAGAGGAGAACATCCATCAACACCACCATCACCTTAAGCAACAATCTAGAAAGAACCAAAACTAACACTACACCCTCTCTCCTCTAGCGAACCCCACTTTACTCCTAGCACGATCTGGACTTCTGGCCACGAAACCCTCAACCCCTCGATCCGGCACTCTGAAAAAGCACCCCTCCCACGCTCCCAAACGGTAAAATGCATTGAGGAGCGCGCCCGCACTTTCCAAGGCTGGCGCCCTTATACCTTCATCGAGAAACTGTGGGCCCAGCGCTACAGCCAGGGCGGCCACTACACATATCACTACGACTGGAGCACTGCAACCAAAACCAGCGGCCGCGTGAGCAGCTTCATGGTGTACGTTGCCGGTGAGTGCAGGGGCGGAGGCACCCATTTTCCGCGGTTGGAGAAGCCGGCGGGGAAAGACTGGTGTAGGTTTGTCGAGTGTGACGTTGAGGGTGTATATGGAAATGGTACTACTTCTACATCAGCATCAACATCAACAACGATGACAAACAACAATAGTGGTACTAGTAATACAAGAGGATCAAGTGGCAAAGAAGACCTCAACAAGGGTGTTATTTTCAAGCCTATACCGGGAAATGCGGTGTATTGGGAGAACATGCGGAATGATGGGTCTGGATATGCAGAGAGTTGGCATGCGGGTCTGCCTGTACTGGAGGGGAGTAAGATTGGACTGAATATCTGGAGTTGGTTGGCTGAGGGCTATGTTCCGCCTGTGAAGCAGGGCGGTGTGGACGGCGAGTAAAAAAAGGTAAAAAAAATGTGAAGCTGCGAAGCTTAGCTTAGACATATCTTTGCTTGTTAGCGCGTTGAGAGTAAGGCCGCATTTGCATATTCTGGTGGCAAACGTAGAGTGTAAAAACTACACTACATGTCCATGCTCAGATGAAGACACGAGATAAGAGAACGTGTATGACTTATTGTTACAACCGTAGACCGATGATTAAACCAAGCGTACATTCCGGTCAAACAGTGATAAAAAGATTCTTATATTGCTCATTTTGTCACAGTAATACATATTTTTTGCAGTCAACAGAATATCCATGGAGCGCAAAATGACAACAGTTGTTCAACAGATAAACACAGACAGAGGAACCTAAACTCAATGCACAACATATACATACTATTTAGGTCACTCTAAACACAACAAACACTGATTATATTACAAGTTTCCCATACTCAAACAAACTCAACCCAAGACCCTACCTGCAGTCGAAGCCGTACTCCTATCCTTGGTTTCTACCTTCCTCAAGCCTTTGCCTGCAGTAATCTCACCAAGCAGTGCTCCCCGGTTAGGCATTCCGCCTGGAGCCTTCATACCAGGCATGGGCGGTGGCGGCGGCGCACCACCACCTGGAGGAGGTGGCGGACCAGGTGGAGGTGGCGGACCAGAGCCTGCGGGCATAGGTGGTGGTGGAGGAATACCTGCAGAAGACGATGCTACAGCTGGGCTCTCAGCACGGGGGCTCTTATTGTCCATTGATGACAAGGGGCGTGGCGGCGCCATGGTTCCGAAGAGCATGGATGCCAACTGCTTAGCTCCACCTTGAGTAGGTGCTTCGTCATCGTCAGATGACGAATCATCCGAATCAACGACAGACCAATCGTCATCGTCTTGTCTCCCTAATCTGCGCGCCGAAGGACCGGATGGTTCGTTGAACGTGGGTATGGTAGCCTTGTTGGCATTCTCCTGCGTCAGGCGGTGGAAGGGATTCGTAGATACTTCACTTGTATTGCTGGCTGGAGGTGGCGGGGTCGAAACTGTGTTGTTGTCTTGGTTCGACATGGCCATCTTCTTCAAAAACGGATTCTTGGTCTCGGTGTCGCCGAGTCCAGGGTGAGGACTAGTCACCGAGGACGCTGGCGGGCTGGCGATAGACGATGGTGGCGTATTGTGACTTGTAGGCGGAATTGATGGTGGTGCTGGTGGTGCTGTATCGCGCGGCAGCTCTTGACTAGCGGTCGGTGTAGTATCTTGAGGCGTAATGTTCTGCGGACCGTCATCATCAGAGGACTCATCATCGTCGAGCGCCTCAAGCTGCATTTGTAGCTGGCGTTCACGTTCACGGGCGGCCTCGATCTCAGCACGCTGTGCGGCCAGTCGAGACTCTTTCTCCTTAGCGTCCTTGGAAGCAGCTTCCCGTCGCTTCTTCTCTTCGGCCTTCTTCATCTTGCCCTGCTGTACCTGCTGTTCAAGAGCACGAAGTCTAGCCTGAGCAGCTTCCCTTTCTTGGGCCAGTTCACCCTCTTGTCTGCGCTCTTCTTCCCTACAAATTATTAGCAAACACTCAGTACTAGGATGTTTATATACATACTCCATGCGCCTTGTCTCTGCTTCTTGGGCCTCTTGTTGCTCACGGAGAGCTCTCTCGGCCACATCGTTCTCAGCCTTCTTTGATTCCGCGTCTGCTTGGTCATTCTTATTCTTGCGTGAAGCTGGTGGAGGCGGTGCTGGTTTCTTGCCACTGCTCTTGGTTGGAACAGGTGGTGCGGGCGACTCGTCTTCAAGACGTCGTTGGCGTTCCTCTTCGCGACGTGCATCCTCCTCTTCGGCCTGGCGCAACTTCTCCTCGCGTTCCTTCCTCTCACGATCAGCGCGTTGTTGCGCTGTTTCACCAGCCTTCACTGGAGCCCTGATGCCCAACGCAGCCAGACGCTCAGCCATGCGTTGCTCAGCCTGCTGCTTGATAAAAGCCGCACGTTCTTCTGGAGTCTTGTATGCAGAGCCGCTAGGAGCGGCGCTTGCTGCACGAACAGGAGGCTCCACGCGAGAGGCAGGACTATCATACCGGTTTGCTGTTGAAGGGCGGTTATCTTCTGAGCGAACAGATGATGACCTATAGTTGTCGCGCGAGTGACTGTCATATGTTAGCAAGTGTACGTGGTGATGGAATACATGGTCCTTACTCTTCTTTGCGGATGCGTGAAGCTCGGCTGCTGCGCTGGAGGTCAAAGATGAAATCCTTGACTTCATCCTCTACACCCAGAGCCTCCTCCCACCTGCGTCGCTCGTGCTCACTGGTGTTATCATGACCCCCTTCCTTGAGACTCGATTCCAGACCTTTGGTGTATTCGTTGACACTATCCTCAACGTCACGGATCATGCGCTCGTTGTTCTCTCTCTCAGCTCTAATACGTGAATTTTCCTTTTCTAGGCGTTCTGTTGCAGCACCAGTGTCATCGCTGGCAGGAGCGGGTCTTCCGGTCAATGCAGCAGATCGAGCTTGCATCATAGCCTTTGCACGTGCTTTAAGACGATCTGATTCTGTGACGGCACCGCCAGGACCAGTGCCTACGATGGTGGATGCAGATCCAGGATGCGCCTTGGCGTCTTTAAGTCTGAATAGCTCTAACTGAGCATCCGCAATCTCTCGCTCTGTTCTGCGCACATTAGAGGCAAGTTCAGGCAGGCGGTCGGTCAAGTTTTGAAGTTGACGCTTGAGGGCACGACGCTCTGCGTCCGAGTCAGTAGACCTCATTGCGCCCTTGGGATGAGCATCGATGTCTTCCTGTATTCTGCGAATCCGGCGGTAGAGCTCCTCAGCTTCGCGACGATCACGGCGGTCGAGTGCATCATCCTCATCTGCCGCGTTCTCGTCTCGAGAATCCATAGCATCCAAAAGAATCTGTTTTTCCTTGACAGACTTTCGGAGCTGGTCGAGAGACATCTCATCGGATCGCTCTGAGGCAGGAGAACCAGGCTGTGCTGGTGAAGGCGAGCGGCCACCGCCTCCCAGTCGGTGTCTTGCACTGGACTTGTACCCTATATTGTCATCATTGTTACGGAAAACAGTTGCATCTTTGCGGCCACCAGCTTGCGGACTTGCGGCACGGAAGGAATGGGACTTCAGGTAGCTGACGCCGGTGCGTTGAGGTTGAAGGAAAGCACCGGAGTTCTTTCTGTCTTCTGCATCTCCGCGAAGCAGGTTCTTCATTGCGCCGATAGAGTCATTAATGTTGCGTGTTGAGGGCGGCACCAACTCAGGCGGTAAACGAGCAGGGATAGGGTAGCCATTAAGCTTGCGGTAGATCAAATGCATGGCTACCGCAAACTGGTCCAGGTCAAGACGGCCGCGGTCAGCAGAGTCGGCAAGTGTCCAAACACGCTCCAGGTCTGGCTTGGGTAGTCCGCTTTGCCCAAAGATCTCAAGAGCTTGTGCGCCGCTAATGTAGCCTTTTCCCATTCCGTCCCAAGCCCTAAAAGTATCATCATACAGCTTCTTCTCGCCCTTTGTAATAGCCCAGGGGATAGTTGCATTGCCAGTCAACCCGGCAGTCGTGTGAGCGCCACCTTCGCGACCAGTCTGAGGCATCATTCTTTGCGCCAGAGCTTCGATGTTGGGCAGTCCAGTGGCTGGAGTGTTTGCAAGCCCCCATTGACCAGGCATGCCTGTGGGTTGCGCATTCAAAGGAGCCATGCCAGTCTGGTTGGGCGCCAGGTTTGAGCCGAACCCAGTGGGCATGGGAGGCATCGGTGGACGCGGCCCATTGTAGCCGCCTGGGGTCTGTCCGAAGCTGGTAGGCTGGGGCTGCATACCTGTCGGCTGTTGCCCAAAGCCCGTAGGTTGCGGCTGCATGCCCATTGGTTGTTGCCCGAACCCAGTCGGTTGTGAGACCAAAGTGGTCAGTAGCTGGCTATTTGTAGCCTGTGGCTGCGGCTGCTGAATCGCAGGGACCTCGTTGAATTTGGGCGCATTGCTAGACGGAGTAGGGCGGTTCGAGGATTCCTCGCTGATACCGAACGAGATGATGTCGACCATGCTAGAAACCTCGTTCTTGACTCTTTCGGGCAAGGAGTTGGGTAGATCCTTTCCAGTTAGCTTGATGTTGCACAGGTACATGGCAAGCGCGAATTCGGGGAAGAGGAGCTGGCCGGACTTGGTCGTGTCTGAAAGCGTCCTAAGTCTGTTAGACGTGAGATGGTTGTACGATGTGTTGTACATACCAGATATGAGATAGATCATCTCCAGATAGCTTGGACCGCATCAAGAGATCCCGCGCCTGGTCTCCAGACAGAGCGTGTGAGGTCCCAACGGCTGTCTTGAACAGCTGCTCGAACTTGGCCTGGTCTTGCGCCGTAATGAACGAGAGCCTGATGTTTGGGATCTTGGTTGTTTTCGCGGGAACAGGTGGTGGGACCGATGAGGCAGAGCTGCCGCGAAACGAATCAGCCATCTGCGCCGAAGTCATGCCCGTGGGCTGCGGCCGTTGGGGTTGAGCTGGTGCCTGTTGCTGCTGTTGCTGCGGGGGCGCGCCCGTCTGAAAGGGCATCTGCTGGGGTGCCTGTTGCTGCTGCTGAAACTGCTGGCTCTGCTGCCCTGGATAGCCCGTGAACTGCGGCTGCTGAGGTTGCGGCTGCTGTCCAAAGCCCTGCGGCTGGCCCGGGAAGCCAGTGAACTGCTGCTGCATTGGCTGCATTGGACCTCCTCCGAAACCAGTCGGTTGAGGAGCCAATCCACCCTGGAAGCCTCCGGGCTGCTGGAACTGCTGCTGCTGTTGCTGTTGCTGTCCATACTGGGGCTGTCCAGGTCGGGCACTATTGCCGCCCCCTAAGTACGAGTTGGACCCAGAGAACATAGCGGGCGTGTTTTCGCGGGTCGGCTAGAGGTTTGGAGATGTGCGCATGCGGACAAGGAATTAGGGTTATATACGAGGCGCGCACGAGTGGTAATGGGAAGAGAGATGGCGAGGTCGGCAGCGAGCTTGTGGCTGTTACAGGTCCCGAACGCCGGGGTGAGAGTTCGCGCTAGTGAGAGGTTCAGTCGTCATCTTCGAGATGATCGCGCTCGCCCACTGGGCACCAACCACCACGACTCGTCACACCATTGTACAATGTCCAACGAGCAGACCGGAACAAGCGCTGCGTCGCCTTCGGGAAACGACCTCGCCCAGGTAGGTTTCGCAGCGGACCATGTCCTGTCGAGACTGACAGCTGCGAAAGGCATTCCAGGAACTGCAGCGAGGCGAACAGACGGCAGCTGCCCTGGAGAACCATCTGGACTCGATTGAAAAGAAGATTGAAGCGCTTCTTGCCCAGGCGCAGAAAGCTGAAGAGGAACTGCAGAAGATACCTGCAGAGACGGACCAGTCTCCAGAAAGCGACGCGAAGGGCTCGTCATGAAAGCCTGTCAAGCCATACAGTGAGCGTTACTCTTTTAAATCAATCCTTATGTTGGACGAGCTACACACATGCTCCACATAATGTCACGAATCACGACTTTGATGCCATTAAATCGACGGGTGGCCAACGCAGAACATCAGTCTGTTACGTGTCTGCTCTTAACGGGCTGCGCCTCAAAGGCTATTGATTATGGGCGGCATGTCCGTCATCTCTATCGGTGACTCGGAGTCGGAGTACATGGATAAAGCATTTGTCTCATAGACCACCAATGGTTGACGGCTTCACTTCCAAACCTTCCGCCTTAAAGACTGTATCCAAATGAAACACCCCGTTGCTATCCTTCTCAACTACACCCACCTCGGTGATGATGCCATCAATGAGTTCCGCAGGCGTGACATCAAAAGCAGGGTTCCAGACTCCAATACCGTTGGCCGCAATACTGATCGTCTCGATGACGCCCAGGTCGAGCGTGACTCCATCATGCCTCGGTCCCTTCACGAGTGTTACCTCCTTTCCAGGTCGTTCTTCGATGACAATGTCTGCCCCTGACTTTGTCTTCAAATCAATTGTTGTCCTCGGTGCTGCTACAAGGAACTTGACACCATGATACTTGGCAAGAATAGCCAAGGAGTATGTCCCAATCTTATTGGCCGTGTCACCGTTTGCTGCGACACGGTCGGCACCAACGACAATGCCGGCAATGTTCTCGCTTTCGCCCCGTAGTCGAAGCAGCGCTGCAGCCATGGAATCGGTTATGAGAGTTGCTGGTATCTTGTCGTGAACCAATTCGAATGCTGTTAGTCGAGAGCCTTGATTGTATGGACGAGTTTCAGAGCAAAAGGCATGCTTCAGTGAACCGGCAGAGTGCAGTGACCGTATGACACCAAGCGCTGTGCCGTATCCCGCTGTCGCCAGAGACCTGAGGGATTAGCGATCCGACATGTCGAATCATGACTGTACATACCCAGTGTTGCAATGTGTCATCATGCTCACAGGCCCTTTCCTTCCTGCCTCTGTGTTCCTCGTGATCCACTCGGCGCCGTGCTTTCCGATGCTCTCGTTGTCGCTCACGTCGTCGACTAGCATCTTCTCTGCAGCGCTCACAAATGCATCTCGTACAGTGTCGCCGTTGGCATCTTCTGACGCGGCGGCGATTTCTGTGATTCTGCGAAGTTTGCCCGCTGCATCTGCAAGATTGACGGCAGTCGGCCGGCTGGTCACTAGATAGTCTAACTTCTCCGCGATGAAGACCTTGACTTCTTCAGCTACCGAAGGGAGCTTCATATTGGCCAACTCGACTGCTAGAGCGAGCGCAGCAACAATGGCGATGGCTGGTGCTCCTCGCGTCCGCATTTCTTTGATTGCATGCCATGCGTCAGTGCTGGAGTAGATGTGGTCATATTCTTCAGCGTGTGGCAACTTTAGTTGGTCCAGGATTTCGAGCTGGCCTCGCGAGTACTTGATCGCCTGGAGCACCATCTTGGAAGATTGGTTGTCGGGTGTGTCACAGTTTTCACAGGTTTACAGGCCGCCAGAAATTTCAAGATGGCGAGCGTTGGGGTTCCAATTGCCACATGGCGGGCGGGACCCTGAAGCTATCACGTGCAGGCTCTGGCACACATCAATCGAGGGAAACCGATGTTCAGACTGGATCAAATAGGACGACGCATACAGTCGGCAGCGCTTGACGCTCCGGATTACTGCAACTCGACGACTTGGAAACTTGGACATTCCGGAAATTACGGCATATGGCGTCACGAGACTAGCCACGTGTGGCTGCATACCGAGGTTCTCAGCCACAAAACGATGCACCTGCTCAACTCGGCGACGGGAGACGGCACGTCCGCTCTAGCCGGACAGACATGAACGAGTTTTCGTCTGGAACGTGTGTACGTGTTTCGACATGGAAGCGGCATTGTGTGTGTGTGTGTGTGTGTGTGTGTGTCGCGCAAGAGACGGCGAGGTACTTGAATGCAGAGCTCCCACCGTTCGGCGAGGCAAGACACTCGCAGCCCTACAAAGAGCCGCAAAAAGAAGGGTCCTACATCTGCAAGGACCCGGAGCCGTGAATTCGCCGCGGCAGCCCCATGACGGCGCCAACACTCGCTGTGCATACTTCACGCCCAAGTCACGCCCATGCCCTACTGCCCTACTGCCCTACTGCCCCTAACCCCGTGATTACTCGTATCGCTCCGTCTTCGCTCCCGCACCTTCTCAACTCTTTTCCTGCCTGCTGTAGACATTCGCCGCATCAGTACCGCACTGTCCAATCCACAACGTTTTCGGCAACCACGCCTGTGTTTGGTCTGCCCCGATAGGCGGAGGAAAAGACCCACATCCTCACAAATCCGCCTCCCCAAACACACTTCAAGAAGAGGTCATCCAGCCAGACACACTCACGGTGCACATGCGCAAATCGACCAATCGCCTGACACATTCGCGCGTTACAACGCCCTCGTAGTTTGCGTCCGCTGTCTACTAGTTTCCGACCAGAGAGATCGCCACGCCTCGAACAGCCCCGCGCAGCCCTGCGCCAGACATATATCCCGATGCCCCTCATGCCGCGCTCCAAGTCGAGCGTTGCCGTCAGTACTGCAGTCATGGCGTCTCAGGAGGAACCCATTCAACCTACGTACCGCGGCTATGGCACTTTTGCCTCGCAGCATCCTGCACAACGCCAACGACGTCACTCGTGGCACACACGCCCCTGCGTGCAAGAGGCCGAAAACTTTCAAGTCTTGGTATGTAACAGCGCGCACATGTGCATGGACAAATCCACTAACGAAGAATCGTAGCTCCGGAACTTCTTGGCCGAACTCAACTGCCGACTTGATCTTCTCGAAGACTATGGTCACCTCAAATACGACGCTGGCGTCGAGTATGCATACAACACACTCCTTGCCGTTCGCGAATCATGCTCCAAGATATCCGATGGCGCAATCGAAGCAGGGAGGCGGCAAGCATCTGTTTTTGTCGAGACCTTGGAGGGACGGTATACAGATGCTATGGAGAAGAAAGAGACACTGGGGGAGAAGGTCCTTGAAGGGATCGTGCTTATGGACTCGTATCTAACTGAGTTTGAAACCCGCGCATTTGCTCTAAGAGATGGATCGATTGGCTCGTATGCGCAAGAAGTTTACGAGGGGGGTTTGAGGAAGATGGACGAGGGCATAGAGATCGCAAAGGGTGTGGTAGACGGCGGCTTAGACAAGGCACGACGTGCACGAGAGACTATCGAGATTAGGGTCGAGCATGCTGTACAACGAGCACTGGCCCGGGCCAAGGCGCATGGCTTGATTCACTACGACGACCTACCGGAGCCATGGCGAGTCAACCCACACATCCTCAAAGGCTACCGCTTCAAAGAAGGAAAGTGGGCATGCGTCCGCTCCATTTTTGGTCTACACAATGAGCTCATCAACATCTGGACGCACCTCCTGGGATTCATCATGGTCCTCGCCATTGCGTTTTATTTCTACCCGTCCAGTACCAACTTTCGCATGTCGACAAAGGCCGACATATTCATAGCCGCCGTCTTCTTCTTCGCCGCATGTAAGTGCCTGGCCTGTTCGACCATATGGCACACGATGAACAGCATTTCACACCAAACACTTCTCGAACGCTTCGCCTGTGTAGACTACACTGGCATCTCTCTACTCGTCGCCGCCTCCATCATGACTACAGAATATGCCGCTTTCTACTGCGAACCTGTCTCCCGCTGGTCATACATGTGCATAACAGCACTCCTCGGTATTGGCGGCGTTATCCTACCATGGCACCCTACTTTCAACCGCGCCGACATGGCCTGGCTCCGTGTCGTCTTTTATTGCTCTCTCGCCCTAACCGGCTTTCTCCCTTTTGGTCAGCTCGCATATACACGCGGCGTTGAATGGGCCCAGTATTTTTACGCGCCCGTCACCAAGAGCCTTGTCGTGTACGTGACAGGCGCGTGCCTGTATGCAAGCAAGACGCCCGAGCGCTTCTTTCCGGGCTTCTTCGACTACGTGGGCTGCTCGCACAACATTTGGCATGTGGCTGTGCTGGGGGGTATCATCTTCCATTACATGGCTATGCAGACCATGTTCACACAGGCACTTGATAGGGCCCAGACAAGCTGCTCGATCTACTAAACGTCTTTTCTTCTCTACATGTTTTCCGCTTTTCCCCTTTGTTTTGGAGCGTTGCAGCGTCTTGGGCATATATGTGCGTTGTTATGCTGCATTTGCATGCA
>Ga0265798_10011264_pt1 | contig 10911 bp, 9 predicted proteins | sample P3T30metagenome_FD_192430 | JGI IMG/M metagenome (GOLD analysis project Ga0265798, IMG submission 192430) | Plant litter microbial communities from East Loma Ridge, Irvine, California - P3 T30 | ecosystem: Environmental > Terrestrial > Plant litter > Unclassified | place: USA: California... | reverse complement strand
GTGACGGCGGTGACGGTGAGCGACACGAAGACGCTGTTGCCGAGCCCGGTGAGCAGGCTGATGCCGCCCGTCGAGGCGGCCAGGCGGGCGAAGTTCGCCAGCCCCACCGAGCCGTCGGGACCGGTGAGCGCCCGCACGACGAGCACGCCGAGCGGGTAGAGCACGAGCACGGCGAGCGCCGAGCAGACGACGGCCCAGGCGGCGCGCGGCATCGAGGCGCGCACCTCGGCGAGGCGACCCCGTGGCCGGGGCCGGCCCGCGGCTCCTGAGGGCGAGGCGCCGGAGGCGCGGGGGACGGGAGGGGCGGAGGTGGCGGTCATGAGTGGTCCGAGTTCCTGAGCAGCAGCAGTTGCCCGGCGCTGACGAGTCCGAGCACGAGCATGAGGAGGAGGGAGAGCGCGGCCCCGTAGCCGAGGTCGAGCTGGATGAACGACGAGCGGAAGATCTGGTAGACGGCGGTGATCGTGCTGTTGTCGGGACCACCGGCGGTGAGGATGTAGAACTGGTCGAACGCCAGCAGGGACCCCGCCACCGAGAAGACGAGCACGAGGGCCAGCGTCGGCCGCAGCAGCGGCAGCGTGACGTGCACGAAGCGCTGCCAGCCGGTCGCGCCGTCGACGGCGGCGGCCTCGTTCACCTCCTGCGGGATCGACTGGAACCCCGACAGCAGCAGGAGCATCTGCAGGCCCGCGGTCTTCCACACGACCAGGAGCAGCACGACGACGAAGGCGCCGACGGCGTCGCCGAAGAGGTTCGTCGTCACGTCGAGCACGCCGAGGCCGGCCAGGAGGTTCGTGGTCGGCCCGATGACCGGCTGCCAGAGGAAGAGGAACAGGTAGCTGGCGCTCGCGAGGCCGATCACCACGGGCAGGAAGTAGACCGTCTGGAAGATCCGGGCCGCTCGGGTGCGCCTCTGCACGAGGCCGGCGAGGACGAGCCCGACGGCGAGGAGCACCGGCGTCACGACGAGCGTGTAGACGAGCGTGAAGCCGATGGCGGAGAGGAACGCCTGGTCACCGAAGGCCTCCAGGTAGTTGCCGAGCCCGATGAAGGCGCGGTTGCCGAGCAGGGGCCACGTGAACGTCGACATGACGACCGTGCGGGCCAGCGGGTAGAGGAAGAACGTGCCGAGCAGCAGCAGGGCCGGCAGCACGAGCAGCACGCCCGTGAGGCGGCGTCGGCCCTGGACCGCACCGGCGCGTCGGTCGGCCCGCCGCGCGGAGGGCTGCCGGAGGGCCGAGCCGGCCCGGTCGACCACGGGCGCGGTCACCGGTCGCCCTCCTCGTCGTAGACCACGGCGTCGAGCGTCGCCTGCGCGTCGCGCTGGGCGTCCCGCTGCGCGGCCTCGACGTCCCCGTCGAACACGGCTCGCGAGATCATCGTCGCCCAGACGCCGTTGTTGTCGTTGAAGAGCTCGTTCTCGACCGGGCTGTAGGGCACCCGGCCCACCTCGAGCGCGTCGGCGAACACCTGGCGGCGCGGGTCGGCGGGCACGTAGATGCTGTCGTGCAGGTCGAGGCGGATCGGCAGGACCGACTGGTCGGCGAGGATCGTCTGGGCCTCCACGTCGGTGGCCCACTCGAGGAACTCCCACGCCCCGTCCGGGTCGTCCGACCCGGACATGATCGACAGGTCGTCGCCGCCGGCGAAGCTCGCCGTGCCGCCGTCCCTGCCGGGCAGCGGGGCGACGCCGAAGTCGACCTGGCCGCCGGCCTCCAGGGCGCCGAGGAACGCCGTGCCGTCGCCGCGCATGCCGACGACGCCCTCCTGGAACGCGGTCGCCGCGTTGGGCCCCGCGTCGGTGCGGACGAGCGAGGGCATCGTGTCGGCCTCCCAGAGGTCGCGGTAGAGCTGCAGCGCGTCGGTCACGGGCTGCGAGTCGAGCTGCGCGGTGCGGCCGTCCTCGGAGAGCACGCTGCCGTCGCTCGCCCAGATGAGCGGCGTGAAGCTGAAGATGTTGCAGCCGCCGCAGGCGCCCGAGAAGGCGAAGCCGTAGTTCGAGCCGCCGAGGGCGCGGACGGCCTTCGCCGCCTCGAGCAGCTCGTCGTAGGTCGCGGGCGGGTCGTCGGGGTCGAGGCCCGCCTCGGCGAACAGCCCCTTGTTGTAGAAGAGCACGCTCGCGTCGCCCGTGAAGGGCACACCGTAGACGCGCTCGTCGAAGGTGGCCTGCGCGACGTGCGCCGGGCTGAGGTCGTCCGCGTACGGCAGCGCCTCGACCCGGTCGGTGACGTCGAGCAGGGCGCCGGCCTGCGAGAAGTACGGCGTGAAGACGAGGTCGAGCGACGCCATGTCAGGCGGGTTCCCGCCCGCGACGGCCGTCGCCAGCTTCTGCACGAACGTCGTCGTCGGCACGAGGGTGATCTCGACCTGCGTCTCGTGGGTGGCGTTGAACGCCTCGGCCAGCGGCGTGACGAGCTCGCGCTGGTAGTCGCGGATCCAGAGCGTCACGGTGTCGTCGTCGGCGCTGCCGGCGCCCGACGAACAGCCCGAGAGCACCAGCCCGGTGGCGGCGACCGTGGCGAGCGCCAGGGCCTTGAGTGCGGTTCGCGTCATTGCGTGCCTTTCTCGGTGGGCGGGGGAGCGGTCAGCTCGTGGGCAGCCAGACCCGCATGCCGCCGGCGGAGCGGTTGCCCCAGCGGTGGTAGGGGATCGCCACGAGGTCGAAGGGGTCGCCGGGCGCGGCGACGGGCTCCGCGGTCGGCCTCGCGGCCGCGTCGGCCGCGTCGGTCGCCGCGCTGCCCGCGGGCTCGGCCAGGTACAGCGGCAGGTGCCCCGCGGGGCGCACCCGGGCGCCGGCGACCAGGAGTCGCGGTCCGGTCACCGCGTCGCCCTCGGCCACGGTCACGACCGGGCTCCCAGGGACGACGACCTGCTCGGGCGTGACGCCCTCGGGCAGGTCCGCCTGCTCCACGGCGTAGAGCACCGGGCCGCGGGTCAGCGCGATCGTGCCCCGGGTGGCGTCGACGAAGGGGTGCGGGTGCTGGACGGTGGGCTCGAGGGGCAGGACCAGCGTGATCGTGGTGACCGGGGACTCCTGCGCGTCGACCACGAGGTAGCCGTCGCGCAGCGCCGGCTCGACCTCGCGGCCGTCGACCGAGACGGCGGCGCCCGTCGCCCAGCCGGGCCGGCGCAGGGCGACGGAGCCGCCCGAGAAGGGCGCGTCGAAGGAGACCTCGACGGTGCCGTCCCAGGGGTAGTCGGTGGTGACGGTGGCCGTCGTGGCCTCACCGCCGACGTCGCCGAGCGCGATCGTGCCCTGGGCGAAGAGGTGCAGCTGCAGGTCGGCGTCCGTGGTCGTCGCGACGTGGTCGTGCAGCGAGCTCACCAGGCGGGCCAGGTTCGGCGGGCAGCAGGCGCAGCGGAACCAGGGCTGGCGGCCGGCCGGCGCGTTCTCGCCGCCACCGCCCGCACCCGTGCGCAGCTGCAGGGGGTTGGCGTAGGTGAACGCGCAGCCGTCGGTGGAGGTCGACACCGCGACGGCGTTGAACAGGCCACGCTCCATCTCGTCGGCGAAGCGCGACTGCCCGGTGAGCAGCAGCAGGCGCCAGTTCCACTGCAGGTCGGCGATGGCGGCGCAGGTCTCGGCGTAGGCGCGGTCCGGCGGCAGCTCGTACGCGTCGCCGAAGGCCTCGTCGCGGTGCCGGGAGCCGACCCCGCCCGAGATGTACATCTTGTGCTCGTGCACGCTCGTCCAGATCCGCTCGAGCGCCGCCCTCAGCTCCGGGTCTCCGTCGGGCGCCTCGGTGGCGACGTCGGTGACCCCGGCCGCCAGGTAGAGCTGCCGGACCGCGTGCCCCGTGGCCTCCCGCACCTCGCGGACGGGCTCGTGCTCCTGGAAGTACGGGTAGCCGAGCGGGTCCGGCCCGACGAGCTGACGTCCGCGCAGGTCGACGAAGCGGCGCGCCAGGGTCAGCCAGCGCTCGTCGCCCGTCACCCGGTAGGTCTCGACGAGCGCCGTCTCGATCTCGGCGTGGCCGTCGACGCCCTCGGCGCCCTCGGGCCCGTAGCGCTCGTCGACGAGGGCGGCGAAGCGGAGGCCGACCTCGAGCAGGTCGCGACGTCCGGTCGTGCGCACCCACGCGACTCCTGCCTGCAGCAGGTGCCCGAGGCAGTACAGCTCGTGGCCCCAGCGGAGCTCGCCGGGGGCGAGCTCGAGCTCGGGCTTGTCGACCTGGTAGTGCGAGTTGAGGTACCCGTCGGGCTGCTGCGCCCGCTCGAGGAGGTCCACGGTCGCGTCCACGAAGGGCAGGAGGTCGCCCACGTCGCTGCGCCCGGCCTCCCAGCCGATCGCCTCGAGCGTCTTGTAGACGTCGGAGTCGGCGAACTGGAAGCCGACGAACTCGCCCTCGTGCTCGCCCGTGACGCGACGGATGTTGTTCAGCGCCTGCGACGCCTCGAGCTGCTCGATCGCGTGGGGGATCGTGCCGTCCCGGTTGGTGCGCTGCCAGTCGGCGAGGAACCCGCGCGTGAGCCGGACGGCGTCGTGGCGCAGGGGGCGCAGCGCGGTCGCGCCCGGGCGGGCGGGGGCGACGGGGCCGTCGTGGGTGGGCGCGGCCGCGCCGGCGGTGGTCGGGGCGGTGGCCCTGGTGGGGGCGGTCGGGGTGGAGGGCCGTGCGCTGGTGGCGGTGGCGCTGGCGGCCCGGCGCGGGCTGTCGGTGCTGGCGGTGGTCATCATCGTCCTCCTCGCGGCGCTCGTCGTCGAGACCGCTCGTACATCGTTGTACGAGCGAGTATGTACATCGTTGCACTACGGCGTCAAGGGGCGCCGGGCGATGTCGCACGCGACCTCCGACGCCGCACCGCGGGGGCCGCGCGTGCGGCGTCGGACGAGCCGTGCGGCACGGCACCGTCGGGCGGCGACCGCGGCGGGAAGGGCGCCGGCGGGGCCCGGAGGGGCGAGCCGCTCAGCGGGGCGGTCGCGCCGCGGGGGCGAGCGCGCGCAGAACGAGCGTCGTCATGAGGACGGCGACGGCGGCGACCAGCAGCCACGAGGGCGCCAGGACGGCCCGGAGCAGCCCCTCGCCGGAGGCGGCCGCGCCGACGACCCCGGCGACGGCCAGCAGGGCCACGGCGAACCCGGCCCCGAGCAGTCCGACGCGGGCGAGGTCGCGGAGGCGCCCCGAGACGTCGTCCGTCGCACGCCGACGCCAGGCCAGCACCCAGAGCACGCAGGCGACGACGGCGAGCAGCAGCGGCACGACGCTGCCGATGGTCAGCGCGAGCCGGGCGACGTCGAAGAGCACGTCGCCCGCGACGGGCCCGGCCACCCGGGTCAGTGGCGGGGCTTGCGGAAGGGCCGCTCGGAGCGGTCGCCACCGCGGTCGTCACGGGTGCGGTCGTCGCGACGGTCGCCACCGCCGCCGCCGCGGGGGCCGCGGTCGTCGCGCTCGGGGCGACGCGCACCGCCACCGCCGCGGCGGTCGGGCTTGAGCTCGATGAGCTTGCCGCCGATGCGGGTGTCGTCGAGCGCGCTGAGCTGCTCACGGCTGACGTCGCTGGCGAGCTCGACGATCGAGAAGTCGGGGCGGATGTTGATCGCCCCGAAGTCGTCGCGGCTGAGGTTGCCCTCGTTGGCCAGGGCGCCGACGATCTGGCGGGGCTCGACGCGCTGACGGCGCCCGACCTCGATGCGGTAGGCCGTCATGGGCTTGCTCACGCGGGGGCCGCGCTCGCTGCGCTCGGGACGGTCGTCGCGGCTCCGGTCGCTCGTGGTGCCGGCCTTCGCGTCGCGCGCGGTGCGGCGCGACAGCTCGTCGTCGGCGGGGTCGAGCAGGAGGGGCGTCTCACCCTGGGCGACGACGGCGAGGGCGGCCGCGACGTCGGTCTCGGGCACGTCGTGGTGCTCGACGTAGTGGGCGATGATGTCGCGGAACGCGCTGATGCGCGACTCCTGCGACAGGGCCTGCGTGATCGCGTCGTCGAAGCGCGTGAGGCGCGTGCTGTTGACGTCGTCGACGCTGGGCAGCTGCATCTGCTCGAGCGGCTGGCGGGTCGCCTTCTCGATCGCGCCGAGCAGGCGGCGCTCGCGCGGCGTGACGAAGCTGATGGCGGCACCGCTGCGACCGGCGCGGCCCGTGCGGCCGATGCGGTGCACGTACGACTCGGTGTCGATGGGGATGTCGTAGTTGACGACGTGGCTGATCCGGTCGACGTCGAGCCCGCGCGCCGCGACGTCGGTCGCGACGAGGATGTCGAGCTTGCCGCTCTTGAGCTGGTTGACGGTGCGCTCGCGCTGGGCCTGCGCCACGTCGCCGCTGATCGCGGCCGCGGAGTAGCCGCGGGCACGCAGCTTCTCGGCGAGGGTCTCGGTCTCGTTCTTGGTGCGGACGAAGACGATCATGCCCTCGAAGTTCTCGACCTCGAGGATGCGCGTGAGGGCGTCGACCTTCTGCTGGTACGACACGACCAGGTAGCGCTGCGTCGTGTTCGCCGAGGTGGTCGTCTTCTGCTTGACGGTGATCTCTTCGGCGTCGTGCAGGTACTGCTTCGAGATGCGGCGGATCTGGGGAGGCATGGTCGCCGAGAAGAGGGCGACCTGCTTCTCGTCGGGGGTGTCGGCGAGGATCGTCTCGACGTCTTCGGCGAAGCCCATCTTGAGCATCTCGTCGGCCTCGTCGAGCACGAGGTACTTGAGCTCGGAGAGGTCGAGCGTGCCCTTGGCGAGGTGGTCCATGATGCGGCCGGGCGTGCCGACGACGACGTGCACGCCGCGACGGAGCGCCGAGAGCTGCACGCCGTAGGCCTGGCCGCCGTAGACCGGGAGGACGTGGACGCCGCGCATCTGCGAGGCGTACTGCTCGAACGCCTCGCACACCTGCAGCGCGAGCTCACGCGTGGGGGAGAGCACGAGCGCCTGCGGGGTCTTCTGCGAGACGTCGAGGCGGGAGAGGATCGGGAGTGCGAAGGCGGCGGTCTTGCCGGTGCCGGTCTGCGCGAGGCCGACGACGTCGCGCCCCTCGAGCAGCGTCGGGATGGTCGCCGCCTGGATCGCCGACGGCGTCTCGTAGCCGATGTCCTTGATCGCCTTGAGCACGGCGTCGCTGAGGCCGAGGTCGGAGAACGTGGTCGTGGGGGCGTCGGGGGCGCCGGAGGCGTCGGTGGCGTCTGCCTCGGAGGTGGCGGCGGTGTCAGAGGCAGTCATCCTCCCAGGATAGTCGGTCGGGGCGTCGCTCAGGGCCAGGAGCGGCCGCCCGGCGCGGCTCCGCTCGACACCCCCTCGGGAGAGCGACAGGATGGGGCCATGGGACGGTCGGGGTGGGACCGCGGAGCCGGTCGGCGCCGACTCGCGGCGGCGGCTGCGGCAGCCGTGGCCACCGGCGTCCTCGTCGTGACGTCGGCCTGCACGTCGACCGACGACCTGCGGGCGGAGTTCACCGCGGTCGACGAGGGCACGCCCGGCGTGGCCTCGGTCGAGGTGGACACGGCCGCGTACGCCTACTCGGCCGCCGCTCGCGCGACCGTCACCCTCGAGGCCGGTGCGAGCGACGAGCAGGTCGACGCGGTGCTCGACCGCGCGAGTCGCTTCGTCTCCGAGGAAGGAGCCTGGGACGACGCGTTCCTCGACTGGGAGGCGGTCTACGTGGTCCGCGACGACGTGGCGGTGCAGGTGCCGCCGACGGCCGACGACGCACGTGCGCTGTGGGCCGCGGCCGAGCAGGCGTCGGACGACGACCGGGTGGTCTCCGTCGAGCTCGTGGAGCGGTCGCGCGACGACGATCCCTCCGCGCGCGGCACCCAGGTCGTGGTGGCGGGCGCGGCCGACGTCGACGCCGTGCTCGCGGAGCTCGTGGCGCTGCGCGGAGCGGTCCCGTCGCTCGAGGGGGCCGACGTGCCCGTGACCGTGTCGTCGGAGGACGGGACGCTCGTCGTCGGGGACGACGTGTCGCTCCTGCGGGACGGACCCGACGGGAGCCAGCCCTGGCCCGGCGAGGAGCCCGAGCGGGTGGACGTCGAGCAGGGCCTGGCCGACCTGCGCCTCCTGCAGGAGTCGGCCGACCCGGTCGCCGCGGCGTCGGTCGCGGCGGCCCGCACGACGATCGACGTCGCCGGCGTGCACGTGCGCCTCGGCTCCGCCCCGCCCGCGGTGGACGGCACGCCGGAGCCACTGGACGAGGTCGCGGTCGACGCCGCCACGACGCTGCTGGCGCGCTCGCTCGCGGGCGTCGCCGATGCCGTGACGACGCCCGTCACGGTCGAGGGCGCCACGGAGCAGCACCGGGCGGGCACCGCGAGCGCGGGCGCCGAGGTGGTCCTCGACGCCGTCCGGCCCCTCGTGGACGGCGCGTCCGTCGGCGCCGGCAGCCTCGATCTCGTCGTGCCCCCCGGCGGCGTCGAGCCCGTGCTGGCGACGCTCGGGGCCGACCCCGTCACCGGCGGGCTCGACGCCGTCGGCCTGCGGCTGGCCGGCGACGGCGTCCGGCTGCGGGCGCCCGGCGACGGGCTCGCCGATCTCGAGCTCGCCCTCGACGCGGTGGCGAGGGCCGGCGACGAGCACGGCCACCTCGAGCTGGACCTCGTCACGGGGTCGGCGCGGCTCGACGTGCTCCCCGTCGACGAGGCCTTCGTGCCCGTGTTCCTCGGGCTCCTCGACGGCCTCCCCGACGGCTCGGACGTCACCCTCCAGGGCAGGGCCGACGACGGCGTGGCCGACACCGTGCGGTTCACCGCCGGTGGTGGCACCGAGGTCAGCTGTCGTGCCGAGGAGGAGAAGGACCTCGTCTCGGACCTCTGCCGCGCGGCCCGGGACCGACCCGGACGCTGACGGCGTCGAGGGCCCGTTCGACCGCGTCGACCGCGACCCCGAGGGGCTCGTGCTCCCAGACGCGCACGACCCGCCACCCTGAGGCCTCGAGCCGGGCGGTGGTCGCCACGTCGCGCCGCCTGTTGTCGAGGAGCTTGCGACGCCAGTAGGTCGCGTTCGCCCGGGGCAGCTGCGCGTGCTCGTCGCAGAGGTGCCAGAAGCAGCCGTCGACGAACACGGCCACCCGGAGTCGTGGGAACAGCAGGTCGGGCCGGCACCGCGGCAGGTCGGGCACGGGGCGGTCGACGAAGAAGCGTCGGCCCCGGGCGTGCAGGGCCCGGCGCAGCTCGAGCTCGGGCCGGGTGTCGCGTCGGGCGATGCGCGCCATGCGGGCGCGCGTGGCGTCGTCGGAGTCGAACTCGTCGGGGCGGCGGGGGATCGGCACGTCAGGCGGTCACCGGACCGGACCGGGGAACAGGGCGAGAGCGAGACCGACGAGGTTCGTGAGGACGACGGCCACGACCGGGGCCGTGGTCAGGGCGATCGCGGCCAGGCCCTGTCGGCGCGGCCGACCGGGGTGGAGCGCCGCTGCCGTGCCGACGACCGTGGAGGCGCCGAGCAGCAGCGGTGCGACCGCCATGAGCACGAGGGGCGACAGCAGCACCGAGGCGCTGAGGTGCCCGAGGAGCGTGCTGGTGAGGTGGGCGAGGACGAGGAGGCCGCTCGTCGACGCGCTCAGGACCACCGCCGTCGTGCCGAGGCGGGTGCCCGGCGGCAGGGGCGCGGGCCGTGGCGTGGCGTGGGGGCCGCCCCGGGCGTCGTGCGGAGGGGGCGTCGGGGGCCCGTCGTGCAGGTCCATGACGGGGCGGCGCTGCGGCTCGGGCGTGCGGTCGATCTCGTGGCGCATCGGTGCGTCTCCTGGTCAGTGAGGGAGGCCGGACGCCGAGGCGGTGAGCAGAGGGGCGATCGACACGACCTGCGACCCTTCGGTCAGGACCAGGAGGAGCGCCGCGACGCCGGCCAGGGACGCGACGACGACGCGGAGCTCGGGCGTGGGCGAGTCTCGGTCGGCCAGCGCCAGGACGGTGGCGGCCACGGCGGTGCTCGCCGCGAGGACCCCGAGCGCGAGGCCCGGCACCTGCGACGACGGCTCGACGCGTCCGGTCCCCAGCCCTCCGAGCGCGGCGAGGAACTGCCAGGTCCAGCCCGTGGCGGCGACGTACGGCGTCGCCACGAGAGCCAGGAGGCCGAGGCGGGCGCCGCGCAGGGAACGGCGCCGGACAGGGGGCTGGGGGACATGTGCATCTGACATGTCGGTGAGCGTAGCGGCCGATCGGCGCTGGCGCGCGGCCGTCACCAAGGGCTGTGGAGGGGCACCGGCCGGGAGCCCCGGGGGAGGCCCTCTCCTCGTGGGACCGTCTCCACAGGCGCCGCGCGGCACCTGGCGCGGGGCACGCCTGCCACGGCATGCTCGGGGCGGGGGAGGTTCCCCTGCCACCGAGGAGGACCATGGACGACGCACCCCACCCCACCGGCAGTGCACGGTACGACGGGCCCGTGGAGCGGGCCTTCCGGCGCGTGCGGCCGCTCGTGCTGCGCGCCGTGGTCGGCTCGATCGTGGCGGCGGCGCTGGTCGGCGTCGTCTCCGCCCTCGTCGGCGACTTCGGCGCGACCTCCTGGCGCCTGCTCGGCACGATCGCCCTGTTCGTCTTCTTCGCCCTGTGCTGCTGGTACGACGCCGACGTGTCCGCCCGTCGGAGCGCCGCCTTCGGCGTGACGAGCATCGCCGTGAGCATCGTGCTGCTGCTCGCCGGGGTGGCATGGCTCTGGCTGGACGACGGCGACGACCTGCTGCACTGGCTGTGGATCGCGTTCGTCGCTCGCGTCGCCCTGCTGCACGTGCACCTGCTGCTCACCAACAAGCGGCGCTTCACCACCGACGCCATGCAGGCGGTCACCGTGGCCACGATCGTGCTCGTGGGAGCGCTCGCGGTGCTGCTGGTCCTCCCGTTCCTGGTCGAACGACGCTACGGGTACCCGGAGCTCTACTGGCGCGTCGTCGTCGCGATCGCGATCCTCGACCTGCTCGGCACGGTCCTCATCCCGCTGACCTACGCGCTCTTCCACTCCGGCCGCGGTGAGGACGGGGCCGTGCGCGGTGCCCCCGGGCC
>Ga0265798_10011263_pt1 | contig 10912 bp, 9 predicted proteins | sample P3T30metagenome_FD_192430 | JGI IMG/M metagenome (GOLD analysis project Ga0265798, IMG submission 192430) | Plant litter microbial communities from East Loma Ridge, Irvine, California - P3 T30 | ecosystem: Environmental > Terrestrial > Plant litter > Unclassified | place: USA: California... | reverse complement strand
TATATATCTTTGAATGCTAACGCTAGTACTTGAAAGGAATGTCGCTGGTGACGGTTGATATTCTATTTCTATGTCGTTTCGTCCAACCGCTTTTTCTATAGCACGAATTAGTTCTTTTAAACTCGTTTGACGACCTGAACCAATGTTATATATATTATATGTATTGTGAGCGTTAAAGCTGTTGACTATCATTGCAGCTGCGTCATCCATGAATATATAATCACGCGTTGCTGATCCGTCTACGAAAATTGTAATAGTTTCATTAGATCCAATTTTATTCAAAAAAGCTGGAACTACGCCTTGGTTCTTGTTTGCTCGCTGCCGTGGACCATATGGGTTCGTTAAACGGTAAACAGTATAATCAAGGCCGTTTTTCCTTTTAAAATACTCAAGATAATGTTCTATTGCCAATTTATTGATGCCGTACGGTGAAACTGGTAGCGGCATAGTTGTTTCATCGACAATACCCTTTTCAGCTGCCGACCCATATACAGCTCCACCGGTAGAAATGAAGTAAACCTTTTTTACCCCCAATTTTATACTCAACCTAAAAATATCTATGCTTCGTTTGAGATTATTCTCGATATCAACATATGGATCATTGTCAGAAATGAAAGGAGTGGTAGCGGAATAGCTGTGAACAAGATAATCAACGCCTTTCAATGCCTGTTCCAAGTCAGTATCGTTCAGAATATCGCCTTTAATTATTTCAACATTATCAGTAGTAATAAAATCAGGTTTACGTGAGAAGCGATCAAATGCTTTGACTCTAGCTCCCTCGATTTTCGCAATATGTTCAACAATCGAACTGCCAACAAAACCATTAGCCCCAATTACGAGGTAGGTTTTACTTTTTACCATACGCTTTTTTTACTCCGTCGATCATATAATCATATGTTTTTGATTCTTGTTCGATAGCGATCTCATAAGATGCTTTCGACATAGACTCGAGTGTACCGTCAGTTGTCGTCGTTTTGTTCAATACTTTTTCAATTGTGTCTTTAATTTGTTGATAATCACTGCTATCAAGATAGTATCCATTTTTTCCATCTATCAATTGTTCGTCGATTCCCGAAGAATCATTTCGAAGAATAGGATGACCAGCAACCATTCCTTCAAACACAAACAACGGCAAGCACTCTCTTAGCGAATAGCATATTGTTATATTGGACTTTTTTATGATCTCAAGGCATTCTTCTTTCGTCACACGGCCATATTCTACGAAACGCTGACCTAGGGCTTTTTGCGCATGTTTACGTAGCTGTCGAGACAAGAAATCATCACCTATACCAACATAGACTAGCTCAAAGTCTCGATACTTTTCAGGATTTTTACTGTAGGTTTCAGAAAGAAAGTCTGCGAAAGCGTAAAAAAGCGGCAACTGGCCTTTACGGCCATCACCTACCGTACCGGGTAGCATGAAACTTAATTTATCGCTGAATTTTTCAGCTTTAATTTTTTGGTGATATTTTTTTGGTGTAATAACTTGATACGGTTGAATATTAATACCATTTTCATTTTCAAAATATTCACGGTAATGGTCACGTGTCATCACTGCTGCCGTTACAATTTCAATTTTACCCGCATCCATAAGCGACGAAATGTGTTTCGCTTCAGCCTTACTGAACAGCAGTTCTGGCTCATCCTCGTGGACATACCAAAATAATTTGGAAATTCTTCCCGTCTCAAGACCGTGATAGACGACAGACTTCAAAGCCTGAGATTGTGCAACAGTATTAAAGACGACAACATCACCTTTATTAAATTCAATGATGGCATCCCTATTGAATAAAATTTTAGGTTTTATTCCATGTTTGTTAAGTTGTGCGATATTGTCATAATGCGCAGGATTAAACGTATAAAATTCCATCGGAAGGCCTGGATTTTTTTTCTTTAAATCAATGGCAAAATCCATGATGACGAATGGAGCACCAGACATATCAAGCTGATGCGAAACAATAACAACTCGAGGGTCACCTTGACCACTTTTTTTGAGGTACTTATTAGCTCTTCGTTCAAGAACAGAGTAAGCAGTTACGGCCGTATTCTTTAATCCATATTTTCGAGTGTAGCGAGGCACTTTTTTGACCTTCACAACGATCTTGCGCATTTTCGACTTGATGCCACCAACTTCTAGCACCGGTTCATAAATGCCGAATTTTGTGAAATCACCGGGTTTTTTATGTGAAGTAATATTGTCCGTCAATGCTTTCGTAGCCGTATCCCAATAAAGAGATTCTCTAACAACAGGAAGATTGTTCTTGATCCTGTCTGTCTCATTATCATGCGTCAGTAAATGGCTAATGTCCTTAGCCATTTGATTGACCGTCAGATCCTTAAACAAGGCGACTGCATCTGCCTTTTCGAGCAAACGGCTAACGGGATCACCGCCATTTGTAATAATAGGGAGATTCGCCCAAGTAAAGTCGACGAGACGAGTGCGCCATGCTAAATCGTTTTCTTGCCCTTCCTTGTTTATGACAACGACCAAGTCACTGTCTAGATACCAGTCGGCACGATCTTCGAAACTTACCCAGTCTTGGACTATTACGAGATCCTCAAGCTGGTTGTTCTTAATGTAAGCGATAAGATCATCGTACTTTTTTATGAAATCTGGGTGCGCGTTAAAGGGGTTCTTCGCTCCAACAATAACCAACTTGGATGGAGTCGTCTTGTTAACTTTTGACACGGCATCAATCAAATCTTCAAGATTAAACCACGGATAGATACCACCAAACCAAAGTATTTTTTTGAACTTTTCTTGATCTTTTCCAATTAATTTATTTATCGGGTGTGTTTTCTGAACCGGCTCTTCACGGTAGATGCCGTAAGGGACAATTTCAATTAGATCTTCACCATATGTCGCCGGGTTAATACGGCCAAGCCCAGCAAGTACACCTTCATAAAATTTCTTTTGTGGCTCACTGGCACACAGAAAAAGATCACCGCGTCGTAGTACGCCAGCCCAGCGAGGCACATCATGATTGAAAGCATTGTATTCCGCGTCAATATCGGCACTTCCCCGTGCTGAAACTTCAACGTAAATAGGAACGTAACAGTCCAGAACCAACTGCTGATCGACACGAACCAATTCTGCAACTTTGACAGATAATTCACCCATACAGTAACTCACGACAATCGTATCGTACCCGTCAATTAGTTCTAGAATATTCTCAATGTTCCAAGTCTTTATACCTATGCCATCATATTCATTCGTAAATTCGGATTCGATAAGGTGCTGTTCGTTGTACGCAACGTCCACATGTAAATTTGCTTCGTTAGCTTTTATTCCCTTTGCGAGGCCCCAGCACCTAAGTCCTCCGCCTTCAACTTTTTTATGCTCAGGTGTTGGTACTGGACCATCACTTAAAATAAGAACTTTTTTACTCAACTCAATCATATTCTTACCATTATACAGCCTCTTTAGATTTTTAGTTTTGACTTCAGTTTATACCACCAACTATTCTGCAATTCATCAATTTCTTTTTTCAGACGCTCGATGTCTTCATGTTGCGATTCTACAATTCGTAACTGCCCATCCATATGATCGACTATTTTTTTAACCTCATGCTCAACCACAGGCAACCTATCAATTGACCATTCAATAAAAACATTCTTCAAACTATTTTTTTTGATAATTTTTTTTGATAATTCCGAAAATTCGTTTATTTTATAGAATCTGAGTTGCGCTTCGAAAAAATCGAGTAAATTAATTTTTATCGTACGAAAATACTGATCGTTAGACCCGAACAAATTCAAAAATTCACTAAAGAGTTCAATCCATCCGTTGCTGTATTTAGTCCACACTACGTTAGGGTCTTGTTGCACTGCCCACCATACACCATTTTCATGTCTTCGATTTTTACCCATTACTTTATCAATAAAGTATATTTTTCCTTTAGTCGCATGATACGCATGGAGATACCAATCAAGTGGCATTACTTTATTGTTTAATTTTTTGTATTCATACGCATTTCTATATAGTACGGAATTAGTTGGGATGACATTGTTAGAAAGCAATTGAAGGATATCAACGGTTTGATTTTTATTGATGTCAACTTTACTAGGTGACAGATAATTATTCGTCACATCTTTTTCAAAAAACACTTCAACACGATGAAAACATACGCTAAAGTCTTTATGGGTATCCATAAAATCAACCTGTTGCTGCAACTTATTGCGATCAGTCCAAAAATCATCGCCTTCACAAAGTGCTATGTATGTTCCATTTGCCAAGCTCATGGCATCCAAAAGATTATCTTGAACACCAATATTTTCTTTTCTCAGTATCGCTCGGATGTTTGAATGATTGTCTCCGTATGACCTAATAATTTGAGCTGTACGATCAGACGAAGCGTCATCTGCGACGATTATTTCCACGTCAAAATCAGTTTTTTGAGCCAAGAAACTGTCTATGGCTTCGGAAATGAAATCTTGATGATTATAAGATATACATACAATGCTAACTTTAGGACTTTTCATCAGAATTTTCTTTGATTATTCCTGTGATGAATTTTATATCTTGTGAAGACATTGAGTCATGAAGAGGTAATGAGATTATACGAGAGTAAATATTATCTGTTACTTTAAAATCACTAGCAAGTACCGATTTTTCTTTCAATAAGGTTTGCAAGTGAAGGGGGGCATAATATTTTCGCGCTTCAATACCTTTTTGAGAAAGAATTTTCAACATGCGTCTTGCCACTTCTGGATTTGGAGCGATCGTTGACGCAAAAGGAACAGTAGAGAGATCGTCATTCTCCTGAAAGAAATATGAAAGCTCCGACAGCTCCTCTTTGTACACCTGCAGGCTTTTTTGTCGTGCGGCTAAACGATCTTCAAACGATTGCAATTGCCTTAAACCTATTGCGCAGTTTAACTCCTGCAGCTTGGCGTTGGTTCCGATAATGCCTATTTGCTTATCTTCATTAAATCCAAAATTTTCAGCTTCACGCATCTTTTCAATTAATAATCGATTTTTGCTGACAACAAGGCCACCTTCACCCACTGCAAAAGGTTTTGTTGCATGAAGAGAGAATACTTCGCAATCACCCCTTGAACCAACTCGTTCTGAATCATCGTATCGTGAACCGAACCCAGCAGCAGAGTCTATGATCAGTGGCACGTTAGCGTCACGAGCAAGATTCTCCCATTCTGTAATTTCCTTATTTCCTACTCCAAATATATTACAGAGCAAAATACCAGCAACAGTATCGTTCTTTTTGATATATTCTCGCGCCTCGAAAATACTTGGCTGCCAATTACTTTCTTGGACATCTATAAAGACAGGCGTAAAATTTTCTTCAATCAACATTTCAGGTCCAGCTGCGAACGTAAATGACGGTACTATAACTTCTTTTTTTCGACCTTCTGCACGAAAGAGAACTTTGATTGCAATTTCAAGCCCTAGCGTCGCATTAGCTACAGTACACACATTCACGTCATTAGCGATAAATTTCGCAGTACTGGTTCTAAAACGATTTTCAAATGGGCCAAAATTTGTGAACCAATTTGATTCCACAATCGTCTTGTAGTCATCAGCGATTTCCTCGCTACTAGGAAAAGAAGGTTTTATAAAAGGTATATTATACTTCACTGAGCCATCCTTCATTTATACGTATCACTTTAGCGGGAACACCAACAACAGTAGCATTCTTTTCTTCTATATCTTTTAATACGACAGCGCCAGCGCCGACAACGACACCTTCGGCTATTCGTACCCCGTTGCTCACTACGGCACCTATCCCAATGAACACGCCGTCACCAAGCTCAACATTGCCAGCAATATGCGCGCCCGGACTGACAGTCGTAAAATTACCAAGTTTGCAGTCGTGCGATATGGTTGAGCCAACATTGATAATACTATGCTCACCCACAGTAACGTTTGCAGTCAGTACAACTCTAGGGGCCACAATACTTCCTTTGCCAATTTCAACACTTTCGCCTACGTACGCTTGTTCCGAGATGATAGTAGAGAAATCTTCGCCTTTCCATTCGCCAACAAGTTTTCGACGAATTTCAGGTGCACCTATTGCGGCAATAACGGGCGTGAGTCTTTGGTATTCGGAAGGGTCCAGAATATCGATTTTTCGTTCAATTCCGTCTTGTATATATTCTTTACCAATCGCAAAAAAAGCCGGTTTAATATTTTTTTCACTAAGGTATTCAGTCGCTTCACGCGCCTGTCCTCCGAAACCAATAATCCCTATATCTTTTTTTTCCATGATTATCTACTTATTATATACTTTTTAGAATCTTTTTTGCCCGTGTTTTAACCGAATCCTGCGGATTGAAGACTCGTAACATTTCTTTTCGAGTCTCTTTACTGTGTTTTTTAATATTAATTTTCTTACTTATTTGAATGATCCTTAAAGCTGCTTCATCAGGGTCAAGCGGTAGTTCGAATACCGTCTTCAAACCATTGCCTAGACCATACGTGTCATGCCAAAACATGATCGCTCCTGTTAAACCAGCCTCAATAAATGCTGCGGTATATTTTCCATCTACACCATCGTTAGGATCCTTAATATCTTTAGCGACATGTATAAATGCGTCGTATTTTTGATATTTTCTTACGACTTTCGAGTGATCAACATACCCTAAAGGCAAATATTTTTTTTGACGCAAACCTACAAAGTTTCGAATTTTATTTTTTGTAATGTTGTTTTTTGTAATACGAGAAAAAAAATCAGGATCTCGCGGCGGATAAACTTCATATCGCAACCCCGTCTTCTTCATAATAGCCTCACTTCTTTGCCAGTCTTTCTGAGGAGAATCACTTGAAACGTGAAGAATGCTTTTTATAGCTCTTCTGTATCGTTTGAATTTAACCAAGTTGGTATCAACACTGAAAGGATACATGACAATATTGTCTAATCCTTTATAGGCAATTTCTAATGGCCCAGGGTTTATAAATACATACGTAAAGTGGTTTTTGATAAGCCTATGATGCAGCTCTCTATTTTCAAGATTATATACTGGGTTGTGCCTAAAACCAGGAAACAAAACAGCGAATCTTTTGGATGCAGGTAATTCAGAAGCTTCTTCTAAAACATCCGGACCGAACGATAACAAAGGCACATCCTCGCTAGGTTCAGATACAAGTTCAAAATATTTAGCAAATTCATCTCTCTCCCAACGTAGAAAATGTGTTGCTTGCCGGACATGAATGTATAATTTAGGCAACCGCACGGTTACTTCCAAGCACCGTCCAATTTTAAGGCGCCGCCCCGAAGTACATCCATACCTTCTACCAAAAAACTTGCGGCTTTGCTATCGAAGTCAATTAGCGCACCTGATTCAACTTCAAAAAGTGCGACACCAATTTCGTACGCACCCGGATTTAGAAGGTTTATTGAAAGCTCTAAATTAGTTTGTTTTTTACTGCTATCGAAATAGGTTTCTTTCGAATTCAACTCAGAAATAATTACACCGTCTTTTAAAAGGGAAATACCAATATAATGAGGAACACTCAAGTCGTAAGAAAAACTAAGTTCAATTTTTTTCGTCGAATTTAGATTTTTTTTGTTTAAGATTTTGGTGTTAATGTGTTTTTTTTGCTCAATTTCAGTATGTTCTACTTCAATATTTTCTCGCGTGTACACGTCAGCAACCTCGCTTGGGCTTCCAATCGCTTCTATTTCACCAGAAGAAATAATCATTGCTTTGTTACAGAATCGTTTCACTGATGACATATCGTGAGTAACGAGAACGACTGTCTTTCTATTACTTTTCAGACTTTCAAAATAATCGAAACATTTTTGCTGGAAAGCTGCATCCCCGACAGCTAACACTTCGTCAAGGATCAGTATGTCTGAATCTGCGCGGATAGCAATAGAAAACGCAAGGCGAACCTGCATACCAGATGAGTAATTTTTAAGCTTTTGATCCATAAATCTTCCGAGTTCTGCAAACTCGACAATGTCATCATAGATCTCATCGATTTGTTTACGACTGAAGCCTAGTAGCGCACCGTTTAGATACACATTTTCACTGCCTGTTAATTCCTGATTAAATCCTACGCCCAATTCAATAAACGGAGTAAGCGTGCCCCTGACATGTACGGCACCTTTATCGGGAGTGTAAATTCCTGCAAGTAATTTCAAAAGCGTGCTTTTACCACTACCATTTCTGCCGACAATACCAAAAAAATCTCCTTGCTCAATCTCAAAAGAAACATTCTTTAGGACTTGTTGAATTTCATAACCCTTGTTTTTTGAAAATACATTTAAAACGGCTTGTTTAACTCCACTACTACTCTCGTGTGGGAGTTTAAAACTTTTTGAAATATTTTCAACTTTTATCGCAATATTATCACTCATTTTTATACCTTCTCTGCAAAATACTTTGAATTTCTTTTAAAATAGAGTGCCGCTACTACTATCGACATGCCTACGATGAAGAACGGAATCGCAACTATAATAGGGTTGTGAATCAAGTTCTCTGTAGTTACAGTTTGGAATGTCACCGAGTTGTATCGAGCATCTTGAATGATTTGTGCGACGGGATTAAGAAGCAGTAATTTAGCAGCCACCTCACTCTGAGCAATAACCATCGATATAGGATAAATGATAGGAACCGCGTAGAACGCACCTTGTAAGAAAACTTCCCAGATATATCCAACGTCACGAAATTTTACATATGCTGCACCAAGAAAGAAAGCAATTGCAAGTGCAAATACATATAGCTCGAGTATGTTGATAGGTAGCATGAGTATAGTCCAATGAATATCAACGCCGTTAAGAAGCATAAATACAAAAACAACAACAAGATTCAAAAGTAAGTTGATGAACGCGGAAATAGTACCCGATACGATAATAATGTACTTTGGAAAATTTATCTTACGTATCAAATCACCGCGTGAAACTATCGCTTGCATGCCTTGGTTAGTGGCTTCAGTAAAAAATCCCCATAAAACAATTCCAAGTAAAAGGTATACAGGGTAATGTTCTATATCGGAACCAAATTTCAAGAATTTTACAAAAACAACATATAAAATTGCGAACAAAAGAAGAGGTTTCAACAGGGACCACAAGTAACCAAGTGCTGATCCTTGGTATCTCAGTTTGAAGTCCGTCACTACTAATTCGCGTAAAAGAATACGATTTCGGCGGCTAAAAATATTCGAAAGTTTCATAAGTTCAAAAATAATTATAAGATATAAGCACTATTATGCCTAGCGTCCTCATCGTCGTATTGAACTGGAACGGTATCGAAGACACCAAAAAGTGCCTTAATTCTCTCTTTGCACAGACATATGCAAACTTTCATGTGCTTGTTGTGGATAATGGCTCGATTGATGATTCCCTTCCGGTTTTAATGGCTCTTGAGAACAAAAACAATAACCTAACCGTCCTCACCAACCCGAAAAACAAAGGTTTTGCCGGTGGCGTCAACACGGGCATTCGTTATGCGCTCGAAAAAAACTACGATGCGGTCGCACTATTCAATAATGATGCCGAAGCTGATAAAGAGTGGTTAAAAGAACTCGTCGAAGGTTTGGAGCAGAAAGATACCGCCATCGCTACAGGCTTGTTGTTGCACGAAGACGGCATGACCATCGATAGTACGGGCGATTACTACTCCACTTGGGGCATGCCGTTCCCGCGTAATCGCGGTGACAGCACAGCACAGAAACCTGCATCAGGATACGTCTTTAGCGGTTCGGGCGGTGCCAGTCTGTACAAAACGTCACTGTTCAAAGAAATCGGTCTGTTCGACGAAGCCTTCTTCGCATATTACGAAGACGTTGATGTCAGTTTCCGCACACAATTGGCCGGCCATAAAGTTTATATGACGAATACTGCCATCGCATACCACAAACAAGGTGCTACCAGCAGCAAAATCCCCGGCTTCACCGTCTACCAGACATTCAAAAACATTCCGTTGCTCTACGCTAAGAATGTCCCTGCAGGAATAGTATTCCCTATCGGTGTCAGATTATTCCTTCTGTATGTCCTTATTTTTGGAAACGCGGTAAAAAACGGTGTCGGCTTGTATGCATTCAAAGGCTGGCTAGCATCCATCGGGTATTTCTGGACGCGCAGCCTCTGGCAACGCTTCAAAATCCAAGTAAATAAAAAGGTGCCGACCAGTTACATCAATGGCATCATCCTGCACGATCTCCCGCCAGACCAAACTGGCATGCGCAAATTCCGCAGCCGTTTCACAGCCAAATAACAGGTTACCCCACATTCGTTACAACGAAGCATTATCATGATAAAATGATACTGATTTAACATAAGTGGAATCAGGGAAAATAAACACACAACTACAAACAGCTCGGCGCGAGCGCATTATCGCTTTGGACCTCCTTCGAGGCTTCTTCATGTTCGGTGTTATCGTCGACCATACGCCATGGGCGCCAACGCTCTTTTCGTTGCTGTCTGGTGGCGGTGCCCTGTTCATTTCACCGGCTGAAGGGTTTTTTGTTATCTCCGGTTTGTTGGTCGGCTATTTGTACGGCCCGAAGATTCTTACCAATACCCGCGAGATCGTCAAGAAGCTCTGGAAGCGTGCCGGCATGCTCTACCTGCTCAGCATCGGCTTCACCCTGCTTTACGTCTCCTGGGCGCTGCTGCTGCCCGAATACAAGGTACCGTTGCCTATGTGGCACAAGTCGATCGAGAGCTTCGTCGTCAACTTGCTGACGGCACGATATTCGTACGGTTGGACCGACTTCCTTCCCCGCTACGCCGTCTTCATGCTCGTATCGCCACTCTTGCTCTGGATGATTGCCAAAGGCAAATGGTGGATTATTGGTATCATCAGCGTCGCGACATGGGGCGTACTCGGTCGCGTGGAACTGTTCATGCCGTTCGCAGCCTGGCAAATGCTGTTCATCGGCGGCATGGTGATCGGCTATTACTTGCCGGCTATGAAAACGTTTTGGAATGAAAAGCTTTCACCGCTC
>Ga0265798_10011262_pt1 | contig 10914 bp, 9 predicted proteins | sample P3T30metagenome_FD_192430 | JGI IMG/M metagenome (GOLD analysis project Ga0265798, IMG submission 192430) | Plant litter microbial communities from East Loma Ridge, Irvine, California - P3 T30 | ecosystem: Environmental > Terrestrial > Plant litter > Unclassified | place: USA: California... | reverse complement strand
CCCAATGGTGGCCGACAGCCCCATCCGCTTCGAGTGCGAGTACCACACGACACTCCGACTTCCAGGGAATCCTCCGATGGGGAGTGTGGATGTTGTGATTGGGAAGGTTGTGGGGATTCATATTGACGAGGGGGTTCTGACGGACGGCAAGGTGGATTTGGAGAAGGTCATGCCGATCGCGAGGTGTGGGTATTTTGAGTATGTGGTTGTCAGGGGGGAGAATGTTTTTGAGATGGTTGTACCTGGGGGGAAGGAGATGCTGGTTGGGCTTGAGGGGAGTGTTAAGGGGCAGAAGGCTATGGCTGGGAAGGAGGGTGAGGATGGGGATGGGGAGGTGAACAGCGACGTTGCTGGGTGAAGTGAAAGGTTTGGTTGTTTCTGTCTCTTGACGTTTTGTGTATACCTACCGCTGACGACTATCGTTTACTACCAGCGTGGTGAATGCCCGATGATAGGTAACGACCGTACGAAGGAAATCCCACATCCAGATGCATTTTGACAGCGAGAGAGAGGACACAGGCGGATGGGATCCTTTGAGGTAGTACATTACACTTCGTCGGCATCAACTGTCACCTGTCGCCGTTGAGAGAGTACGTCCAGAAAGCGACGACTTCACTCGGTGGTAGTTCCCACTCGAGGTGGTCTCTAACACGTTGTAGGGCGTGTTTTCTTTGTTTCTATTGAGAGCAAACTTGGGAAACATCTTCCTTCTCTCAGTCCGATTTGCATTTGAGGTGATACCTGGCACGCCCGTGTGAGTTCTACGCTGTGATTCCGCTGAGAAATGCACACTCAAGCACCACTTCTTTTGTCGACAGAACTTCTCTTCCTTCACCGCCACCACTAAACAAAAACTACGAGATGAGCGCACATCACCACAGCGAGCTCTGCTATTGCGAGAGCTGTGTAATCAGTAACATCAAAAATTCTCTAGATGCCAACGGGGAAATAGAAGAGCGACAGATAGAAGGAGAGACAACCGCGAACCTGGACACTGGAAAGTCACCGCCTTCTCAAATCGCCCCGGGAGAACCACTACCCAACAGAACCGTCTTTTGGGCTGGAGCAGGCGAAGTGCGAGAAAACAACCTGCCCTACGAGATGAGCCTAATCGAGTACGGAGAGCTGCAGTGCGCCTCTGGCGGAGGAGTCGCCTGGAACACCAATTTGCGGCACCTACCACACTGGGTGGACGCCAACAACAAGCAAGTCACCAGCAACACGACGGGAAACAGCATGAGCTGGCTGGCCGAACTCCCCTTCAGCATTCCCAACGATGTACCGGCATGGCAGCTACACTACTGGTTTCGCGCCGCCGCATCCCAAGGCCACAAGCTCAGACAGCAAGATATCTTCGACCGCATGGCCAACCCGATGTACCACAGCAGCCTTTCGTCGCGCATGCAGACTTGGCAGGATATCATCGGGCTCTTGCCGCCGCAGCACCCGACTGCCTCCGAATGGCCCTCCAAGCAAAGGATGGAAGCCGTTTCGCGGCTGAGCTACGCACAGCTGAAGTTCAACACGTGGTGGGATGTATGTGTTATACCAGACCCGGCGGGATCGGGCAAGGACATTCACATCGCCAGGCAACCGAGAGATCATCCAGGTTATCGCGACACATCCTCGCTGCGGCTAGCTGGAACACCGTATAGCGCGGCACACTACATTATCGAGAACCCCGAGCACCGCCAGATGAGCGAGCGGGTCAAGCTGCTGGACGATGCTATGCTGTTCCTGACCATCAAAGCAGAAGAGTGTGGGATTCTTCACGGCTTTGACGGCATCATGGCTTGGATTTCGAAACCAGCGGAGGACAAGTACACGGAAGACCTAGACATCGACCTTGTTTGTGAGTTCGAACGTTGGCGCGAGGGTTGCCCCGATACGCTGAGTGTGGTTGCCTTGCGCTCTGCTTTGGAGCAGGCTGGTTTGGGAACGGAGAGTGACGCTATCGAGGATGGGGATTACAGTCTGGTGCCGCACTTGCAGGGTCTCGTGAATGATTTGGCTTCTGCAAGAGAGAAGAGGAAGGCGAGGGATGCTCAGACGAAGACTAGGATGCTTTCTAAAAGCCAGAAGAAGCGCAAGACTGCTCCAGGTGATGACAAGGCTGCGAGAGAGCATAAAAGAAGAAGATGAAGAAGAAGAAGAGACAGGCAACTGCAGTCTGAGTGAATGCTTGAAAAGGGTACACGGGATGCATGCGCGTTCAGAGCACTTCTCGTACTACCGCTGGTGAGTCGGGATTGGTGTGCGTGATCTCCTTGCATGGGGAAGACCTCGTATAGTCATATCCGATGCATTCGCGTGGGACACACGATGCTGTACCCTCGAGAGACACCGAAGGGGATGCGGGTATTTCTTCTACAAGGTGTTTCTGGTGCGGTGATACCTGATGCGTTCGCATACAATCCAGCCTATAGTACCACTGGGAGACATGCCGCCGCAATTTTCGGGGATGTTCACGCCATATTAGAGGTTATCCTTCTTCCCGCGCTCATCAGATGTAACTTTCGAATCTTACCCGCATTATTTGCTCCCATTGCCTATCATCCTTCCACTCTCTTCAACAATCTTTCCCCTCGACGTAGAGCTCGTATTCGTACGAAGACATCAAAAACGGCGACACGCCCTTGAGATCGTTCTCGAACAACGGGATGCTCGAGTAGTACTGTCCACGCATCACACCAAGTCAGCAAATCAGACCCTTTTATCCGACCTCAACCCACCCCAAAGAATAAAGAGAAATCCGAAACATACCTCGAAAGTGCCGTTTGAGCTCAGACTTCCAACCTGCACAGTCCATTCCCAATCCAATGATCCATCACCCTCATCCACTTTCGCAAACTGGCTGGTCATAAGCTCATACCCACTCGTTGCGGCAGCCTCGTACTGCTCGCCCTCAAGCCAACCCATCCGTAGGCCTTTGAACATTCCGTAGACGAACATGGCCGAGCCGGAGCTCTCTATATAGTTGCCTGAGCGGGTTTCGTAGCCCGGGTCCATGACATTGTACCAGCCTTTGTAGACTGGGTCTTGGGCGAGGACGACGGCATCGGCGAGGCTGTGCAGGTAGGTGAGGAGGCGGGCGTGGGCAGGGTGGGAGGCGGGGAAGTAGTCGAGGGTGTCAACCAAAGCCATCATATACCTGGATTATTGTTGTTAGTCGGACCGATCTAGTCTGTGGGTCGATGAGAAGGAGGTGGCGGTCTAGAAGTCCGGAGTGAAATCAAGTCACAAGTGTGGAGGATGGCCTAAACTCACCACCCAACCGCCCGTCCCCAAACATGAGGCGCCGCGCCAGTAACAGGATCAGCCCAGACCTGCGTCTTGGAAACGTCGAAACCGTGCACCGGCAGGCCATTGGTGCGGTTCCGATCATGAGTCGTTCCGGCATCGATCAGGTCGAACTGCAGCGCGATGTCGTCCCACGCAGTGGTGTTGTCGGGTTCGAACTCGTGCGTCCAGCGAGCGTAGAAAACGTCCATCATGTAGATTCCGTCGAGCCACATCTGGTTGATTGCAATTGGTCAGAAATGTCGTTCGAAACAATTGATTGGTATCTGCCCTTTTCTCGTGCTCTGCCAACGACAGAGCGGAGGTGCTTGGATGCATTGATACATACCTGATCGATGTATCCGGGGAAGCGATGGTAGAACCCTCCATCTGGCGTGCGGAAGCTGCGATCGATCTGATCGCGCAGAGTCTGCGCCGCGGTCAGGTAGATTTCCTCCCCACCCGTCAGATTGTACATGTCGAGGAAAGTGTGGCCGAAGCGAACATCGTCGATCGAGTTACTGTTGTTGTAGAACAGGATCTGGCCAGTGAATCCCGGGTACAGTTGAATGTTGACCTGGACAAGACAGTTAGGTCAGCAATGGTTCCGCTCTTCTCTCTTCAAAATGTGTGCTTTCGTTCGATCGGCTTGGCGAGCAAGTGTTTGACCTACGTGCTTCTCGATAAACTCCAAGTACTTTGCGTCGTGTGTGCGCTCATAGGCGAGCTTCACGCCAGAAAGCAGGGCCGAGACGAAGTAGTCGTGAGTTGGGTTGACGCCGTGCTTGATTTGGCTGTCGGCCATCCAGGTCAAGTAGCGAGGCTCGCCATGGAATGTGTCTGGCGTGATTTTAGCGGCCGGTGGGATAGTGAACCAGCCATTGGGCAAAGATATGTTGGATGCTGCGAGGACAGTGCTGGCGAGTGCCAGCTGCAAGAAAGAAGATTTCATGGTATCTAATCTTCCGATCGAACGCTGTAGAAACGAGGGATTTGATGGTATGTCGTCAATGTCTTAACTTTATATGCCAAATCCAGGCAGGCTCGCCGACGGACAAATTTTTGGTATACGCATGTTGTCCAAGCAAAAGAACTGCTCGGCGCATAGCGACACTATGTTAGCCAAGCGCTTCTATTCCTCCTTTGTCGATGAAGGCTCTCCCTCGGTGCCTGCTGCCGTCCAAGGTCTCCAGAAGGCTTGGGATGAGGCTCCACATATCTTCAGGTACAAGAAATGTGATTGGGAGGCCGATAGCAGGCCAAGCGAGGCTCTACAAGAAGCGAGAGGTTCCTGCCGGTTTCTTGACTTAGTGAGCTTGCCTGATATCAAGATCACGGCTGCCGGATCCTGACAGTGGACGGAAGAACAATTGTGGGTCGCTTTGGTATCAACTTGGCACTGTGCGGGGATCCTTGTACGGCATGCATGTTGTTGAAGCTATAAACGAGAATCAGCAGTTGCCGTGCGTTGAATTGAATATCGCGAGTGGAAGTTGTGGTGTGTGAGTAATCACTTACATAAGCCAGAGCTCCTGGGCGTTGCGCTTTTCCATACAATGCCTTGCGAAAGCAGAGTATCGGTGCTAAAAGAGAACAAAAAAGAGAAATTTAAATGCAGCAGGTTGAGACTCGCTCCTCATTCCCCTGCAACATCATGCCAAAGCAAGGATTCAATGTCAAAAGAGCGTGAATAACATGAACACAAAACAAAACCGCATTGGACACATTGATCTTTCACAGCAGGACCAAAAGGAAAAAAAAGGTCTTTCGATGAAACAACAACATCGCGCCCCAGCTCTACGGTTCCGAAGTCGTAGAGTGGTCAACAACCAGTTACTCTTCTATCGTTACTAGCGTCCTTATAACTGGCGAGGACTATCCACTCGGTACTCCTTTCCCGACGAACTGGAGGCTTATGAAAGCTCCACCTAGGACTCGAACTCGTATGTTCGTCGTCAGGCTCTAACCGATCGTGTCGGGTTCAAACCGCACTAACCTGTCATTCCGCTGCGCCACGCCACGCCAGAACGAGAGATTGTTTCTTGAGTGATAGGAGAGCTCGATGGGGAATCAAGTAGGCTGCCTGGCGGCTGAGCGGGGAGCGGGAGAGGGGCGCAGGCGTGACGTCGTAGGCGAGAGGCGGGAGTGGTAGGTGAGGTGAGGTCCGAGTCCGGTTGCGCGCGTGGGTGAAGTGAGGCCAAGTCGGAAAAATGGGTCCGCGAAATTTGCCCTCGAAGCCGCGAATATGATCAGCAGTACTTTTGCACATGTCGGAGAGCATTCTGTCAGACTGGCTGTGGTTGCACAGACCTACACGACTAAAGCACTGATCGCTGGGTTGACAGCTTCGGAGCTCTTCAGCGTGAGGACGGCCGCTCTCTGTGCGATATCGATGCACTCCTCCACGCCCTTGTTCTTTCCCTCTGCCTTGGCCTTAGCCAGTTCTGCGACCAGTGTTCCGGCAAAGGTGTCGCCGACGCCATTGACGCTCACAATGTCTTCGGGCTTGACTTCTTCGGCGGGATTGAAGAGACGCATGTACACGCCACCGACGCCGAGGGTGTCTTCGGTGCCATTGGTGCAACGGGACAAGATGAACGGCGCATGCGCTCCCGATGTTAAGCGAGAGTCGCCGGCGGAAAGAAGCTGGGTGACGAGGACACCTTTGGAGCCGAGCTTGGTGCAGATGCTGGAGATGAATGGAAGGAGCTGGACACTCTGCTGAGGGATGCCCTGGTCGACGAGTTCGGGTGAGGTGGCGAGTGACATGGCCACCCTGGCGCCAGATGAAGGGATGCCGAGAGAGTCGATGACCTCCCACCAGTCTTGCCTCTCAAAGAAACCACGGGAATGTGCGGCGCTGTGCATTGCTGACAGTTCGTAGCTGTTCGGTGTCGATAGCTTGATTGACGAGTGAGGAAATACGGAAAGTGTCTCGCTCTGCTTCTGGCCGTGTGAAGCAGGCAGCTGGAAAGGAGTGATGGCTTTGGCGTTGCTGACAGGCTCGAATGTAACATGTGCGTCAATGCCCTTCGCTGCCTCGAGCCAGCGGGACAGATACTGAGGAGGCCAATTGGCATCAATGACGAGATGGGTCGGACGAGACTCTTCAAGCTGCGGTAGCCAGCAGTCGTCGAACGATTGGGCGATGATGTCTTCTTCGCCAGCCTCGGGGCCGTTCAGGATGCTCATGTCTGCCATCGCAATGGTGAGGTCCTTGTTCTGCTCGTTCACCGAGATGTACTGCGCGGTACGCCTTGCTGATTCAATCGGCAGAACTTTGACAGCGCCTTTTGAAAGGCCTTCAGCAGAAAGAGCTTCCATCGCCGCCTTCCCACTCAAGTCATCTCCGACCGCACTGCAGAATCGGACGTTCCCACCCATGAGGCTTGTAGCTCGAGCGACGTTGTGTCCAACGCCACCAAGGGATTGTACGATCCGCGCTGGGTTCGAGGTGTGCATCTCGAGTGAGGATGCTGCATCTGAGCGTGGCTGATGGTCACATGCATAGTCTACTGCGAGAATGCCAGCAACGAAGATGTTCGGCTTTGGTGCGCTCGTGACTGGAGCAGGCGTGCTAGACTTTTCTTGCGTGGCGGCGGCGTTGATCGAACCTGGAGCAACCTGGATATCACGAACAACACTACGTGAGACGCCGGACGAGTGGTAATTCACGCTTCCAGGGCCTACAATATGCTGGCTTGGCTCACTATATCTGCGTTCTGTGCTATGAGCATGACTGAGGACATACAATGGATGTGGACTACTTACTTCGAGTCTGCAGCTTGGCCTGCCTGGATCTGACACAACGCCTTCGCTACGTTGGTGCCCATGATCACGTTCGACTCAATGAGAGCGCGGTTAGCCACGATGCTCTCGTCACCGGTCAGCTCCTTGATCTTAGCCAAAATGTACGGTGTAGCTTTGGCGCCAGCGGCCCCAGCACTGGTAGCCTCTGAAATAGCCTGCTTGATGGCCACCTCCATACGCTCGAAAGGAACTTCAACCTCGCGAGGGATCGGATTGGCAAACAGCATGCCAGACTCCAGGCCAAGCGAGTAGTGGGCATGGATCATGTTTGCTGCTTCTGCGGCATCCTGTACAACCATCGGCGATGGTACCCCACTCTCTCTGCTGTAGAAGGCTGGGAATTCGATCTTGCCAGATCGGCCGTCTGCGAAAGTTGCCACGGCCACTCCCTGAGTCTCCAAGTACTCTACAGTCCTCGGAATGTCCAAGAAAGACTTGCATCCGGCACTGACGACTGCGATTGGAGTCCTCCCGAGCTCTGTGAGGTCGGCGCTGACATCCATCGTTTGTTCGACGCCTCGATGGACACCGCCAAGACCACCTGTGGCAAACACCCTGACGCCGGCAAGGTGAGCAAGTACAGAGGTTGCTGAGACTGTCGTGCCGCCGTTGTAAGGTCTACCATTCGCGTCCTTGAGCCCAAGAGCAAATCCTAGGTCTCTTCGTGATACCTTAAGGGCAGTAGTTCCTGTAGAAGAGCTTGAAGCCAGTCGGATTAATTCATCCGCACCGAGACCAACACGTGCGACTCCATCGAGGACACCGATTGTTGCCGGGACACCACCCCCTAGTCTAACGAGTGATTCTAGTCGAGATGCGAGAGCCACATTGTCGGGGTAGGGGAAGCCATGCGTGTAGATGGTGCTCTCCAGTGCTACCACTGGCCGGTTCTCGGAAAGGGCCTGTTGCACTTCCTCGGATACCTGAAGGAAGCGGTTGTTGGTCGAAAGAAGACGCCTTGAGGCGAGTGGCCTTGTGACGGAGGTTTTTGTAGTCTTGCTCAGCAAAGCCATCCGACAACGAGTGGATTGCATGGTTTTAGATATCCGATGATGCTTTGCAATGGTGGTAGTCCCTATGTACAGACGAAGAGCATCTCTGGTCGAACGAGAAGTGTAGTATAAACAAATGCGAGGTATTAATTATGTATGTACACGTGTACTAAGAGAGTACTCTCGACGTGAAGTGAGGTTTTCCTGCCTGCCTTCGACGTTCGCGTAGATCTTCGGCCATTGAAACTCGAAGCTCTGGCCAACAAGCCCGCGCCAGCTGTCGTCTGTCGTCTCCCACCACAGCATAGTACAGCACACACGCTCTCATTGCGTGCGCACCACACATTCAATCGCCGGCAAGATGAGATTAATACACGCCGCCGTCGCCGGCTTTTTGGCCCTTGCGACCGCCGACTCCAATCTTACCCATGGCTCGAAGAACATTCTCCCGTCGACCTTCAACCCACCTCAGCACTTCCGCAACACCAACCTGGTTAGGAATATCAACCTGGAAAAGAGCTACCCACGGGAAACGATCAATGTTGTCGTAGAGAACATTGACAAGCAGCCTCAGTCGGAGTACTATCTGCCTTTTGAGCAGGATTTGATCGGCAGAATTGGTGGACTGGAAGCCAAGGACAAGAAGGATGCTTCAAAGGCGCCTTTCAATGTTGAGATCGTTGCTTTAGATGAGGGAAGGTAAGAAGCAACATGGCTGAGGAAGCGGAATCATGTCACAATGCTGACATACCAAAGCTCGACCCAATACTACAAGATCGACCTCCGGACGCCGTTGGCCTCCAACGAGCAACTCACCCTCTCAATCACCTACTTTGTCCTCTCCGCCCTCGAGCCTCTCCCTGCTCAGATCCAGCAGAACGACAAGCAATACGTCCTGCACAAGTTCTCCGCCTACGCACCGAGCGCATACACAACCCTCAAACAGAAGACCAAGCTTAAGCTCCCGACCACCGACGTTCCGGATGCTACTGTTCTTCCCGCCGACCTCAACACCGAGGGCAAGGAGGACCCGCAGAAGCAAGGCAATGCATTCACCTACGGACCATACGGCGAGCTGCCCGCGGGCGCTCAGGAGGAAGTCAGTGTGCGCTACGAGTTCACCAAGTCCCTCACACATGGTACACTTCTCGAGAGGGATATCGAAGTCAGCCACTGGGGCGGCAACGTCGCGACTGAGGAGCGTCACTGGCTCACCAACCGCGCCGCCAAGCTCAAGAACCACTTCAGCCGTGTCGCTTTTCAGCAAGCAAACTACTTCAACCCGCCCTCTGTTGCTTTGAAGGAGATGCGTTTCCCGCTTGCCGTGGGCTCTGTTGACGCCTACTTCGTCGATGACATCGGCAACGTGTCGACGTCCCGCTTCAGGACCAACCAACGTGAAGCGAACCTCGAGCTCAAGCCTAGATACCCGATGTACGGTGGCTGGAACTACAGCTTCAAGACCGGTTGGAACGCCGATCTGAAGACTGTTCTGCATGCCGTCGAGGGCGAGTCTGAGCAGTTTGTCTTGAAAGTGCCGTTCCTCGAGGGCCCGCGTCAGAACGAGGGTGTCGAGTATGAGCGCGTCGTCACTCGTGTGATCTTGCCGGAAGGCGCAATGTAAGGATTGACATGTGCTGTAATGAATTGTACGCGGACAAGAAAGCTGACGGATCTTACAGCATCACTAACTTCGAGACCTCGGTCCCCCTCATCTCCAACACGACCACCCTCCACCGCACTTTCATGGACACCGTCGGGCGCACCACTCTGAACCTCGTTGCACTTAACGTTGTCGACGAGCTGCGTGACCGCGACCTTGTCGTTGTCTACGAGTACCCTTCGTCAGCCAAGTTTAGGAAGCCTCTGACATTTGCCGGAGGCCTGATGGTGGTATTTGCTCTCAGTTGGGTTGTAGGCAACCTGGACGTCAGCATTGGCAAGAAGCAAAAGCAGAAGACTATTTAGATTAAATGGGCCGACCGGGGCAGGCATCCTGTTGAGCCTAACTCGCATGTATGCACTGTAGTTTACTCCGAAAGTTGAAGTTTAACATCTTGTTTTGGGATGCCTTTTACATGGATAACGATGTTCGCGGATGTGAGGGACGACGCATCCGTGCAGTGCCGTGTTGGTTTGGGTTTCTATGGGCAGCATACATGTATTCGTACCCAATCGGGTCGTGGAATCTGACGTGAGCATAACTGGGAGAGTTCGCAGATCGAGACCTGATGTGTGTGCAGAGGGAGGGGTTTAACGTTACCTTCGGTGGTTATCTGATTTTTCCAAGACTGCGCGAATGCCGCCCAATTGGTAAGGAAATACAGGATCAGGCCTGTCAAAAGCTGCACGTGTGAACTCACGCGACTTTTGATGCTCTCGATGCTTTGCATGGGCAAGTTGGTAATTGGAATAGACTGCTGCTAACGTTCTACAGAACTGTCCCAGTATATTTTGTTCCCCGAGAGGAATATCCGTGGGGGGGACGAATGGGTAACTTCATGCCATCACGCACGCCCACTACTACTACTGTTTCTCACCGGAAGCATGGTGAATATGAATCATGCACGGACGGACATGCTCGCTGAACACGCTGCACTGCAGGAGACGAGTCCGAGTGAAGGGAGTCATGGAGAGTTGTCGGCGGGTCGGAGGTACATCTTATGTTGATCGAGGGCGCGCCGGGTGTTCTGTACCGCATTCTGCATGCGGTATAGGGAGTGGCATGAGTGGGTGAAGGTAGCACTACTTGTAGGTACTAGTACTGTATATGTACCTCGGCGGCTTTGATCGTACTAAGTAGTGTGGGTGCCTTGGTGTTGTCTTTCAATAA
>Ga0265798_10011261_pt1 | contig 10914 bp, 12 predicted proteins | sample P3T30metagenome_FD_192430 | JGI IMG/M metagenome (GOLD analysis project Ga0265798, IMG submission 192430) | Plant litter microbial communities from East Loma Ridge, Irvine, California - P3 T30 | ecosystem: Environmental > Terrestrial > Plant litter > Unclassified | place: USA: California... | reverse complement strand
CAAGCGATACAGTGATTCCATCTTCGATACTAGATGCACCGGCCCACGCAGCATGGCCACCGCCTTTTACGGCGAAGGGGCATTGGTACAATCTAGCCGCAAGCACCAATGTTGAGACCTCAATTGTCTTCGTGGGTTTAAACACACAAGAGGGTCGTACTGAACCTTGTTGAGCAGACCAGTATCCTCCGGTGAAGTTACTGTATGTGGTTGCTCCTCCAGCCAAGACCTTGTCGGTGCCGAAGAGTATCGTCAACGCGGTACACTAGGGTCTGTCAGCTTGCGCAATCCTAACTTCGTGATATTGTGACAAAACTTACAGCATGTGAGCATTGCGAATCTGAGACACGTGCATTGAGTGCATTTGCGGGTTCTGGCAGAGTCGAGACGTCGACGCCGAGGTTTTCGAGAGCCGCAGTGATGTTGAAGTCTTGTGGCTCAAATGCAGCGCCGCTGGCTTGTGCTCCCACACAAGCTGCAAGAGCTACGACGGGAGCCAGACATGTGACCTTCATCGTTGCTGATTGCTGCAATCAATCGATTGTGAGAGTTTAAGTCACTTGGCAGCGCGTTCGTGATAATAACCTGCGCGTTTGGGTCCCAAGGGCGCGTCGAGGTCGGGGGGGCCCGGGGCTCTCTCACTTGGGAGCTCTTTTAACAGCATACCAGTGCGCCGCATCCTTCTGCACCTCGCTTGGCTGTAAGCATCTAATTTGAGGTACGTCTGCAATGATTGGCGCAATGCTAAGCCTCCTGCAAGAAGACGGTTGGATCCTGCGGAATTGTGGCGATGTCGTGAGCGAAGCCTTGCCGTGTCCTGCACGGAATGGGCACCTGGCATGGGCTATCACCTATTCCTAATCCAGCCTAGTGTGGTCCAGGGGAAGTCGCGTCTCGCAATCCGTCGCCGCTATGGAGTTTACATCGACCAGCAGCCTATAGCACTTTCAAGGCCACAACAACATTCATTCCGAAAAGGAGATGAATCAAAGTCGAACAGCGATGCGCTCTGGTAGCAGAAGGATGCTCGGAACGGGGATGGCTGTGCCGGCCGAGCGGCAGAGGCGGGACGACCCTGGAAATGAGAACCTTACTCTCGGTAACATCGCCCCCACCAGACTGTGAACGATACTGCAGGTACTTCCAGGCCCCACTGGACGACATCCTCAAGTGGCTCGATACGAGACTTTCAAAGCGGTGCGCTATCGAATGTTACCGACGAGGCGACCATGAGCTCTACAGCTTTTGTTAGACTGGTCGCACGATGGCAGTGCGCGTTAGGTTGCGCAACTGGGTTGTGCAATACCGGTCTTCGTGAGATATGCAGTAATACAGACCCACGTCGTAAAGTACCTTGTACGGCAGATCAGTCTTATCAAGGTAGACAGGCGCTTACGGGAATACTAATCGTTGGCTCCGCTTCGCAAGCGGTCAGATATCAAATACTTGATCTGAGGGATCCATACATTCCTGTTGGTGCTATTGATGTAGACTTCTCGCTACTTCATCGATCCCTCCACATCCAGCTACCTGACGACAGACAGTTCGAGAAAGCTTCACCACATCGGATGTTCAACAACACACTTCCGATATACCCAGACCCGATACCATGACGTCCCAACAACTTGCAGATGTCACTTGGGACAAGAACGCACCTCCAGCAACGATGAGCAGACGCGAACTAGAAGGCATCAACACCGCCATGCTGACTCTGACGTCTTTGGTCTTCGTCGCGCGCATTGCCATTCGATTTTTCAAGCGGAGAACATTCGAGCTGCAAGACTTCTTTTGCTGTCTGTCTTATGTTTTCTATGTCGCAATGCTCGTCATGTTCTTCAAGGAGAACGACCCGCTATATCGAGCCGAGCGTGTTCAGAGAGGCGAGGCGCCATTGTATCCAGGGCTTCGTGCGTACAATCATCTTTCCATACGCAGACAAAACGGCATGCTGACTGTCTTAAGTTCGTGATGCAGGAATGGTCTATCGATGGCTGACAGCTGGCCAGTTGTTGTACTATTCGTCTCTGACAGCAGTAAAGCTATCACTGTTAGCCCTATACCGACTTCTGCTGAACAAAGCCTCGCCAAAATATAATATCATGTGGTGGGCGATTTTGGCTTTCTGTGTTTTGGTAAATGCGACGCATGAAGATCGTATACGCTCATTGCTAAAACTCGGACAGTCTTACGTGGGAAGTGCTATGACAACCATCTTCGTCTGCGACGACCAAAAGGCGAAGTACAACTACGGTATGTGCGCGAAACCGAATGAGCAGAAACGTGCACAGTTCAGCCTATGGTTCGCGTACGCAGTAGATGTAGCTGGTGATCTTGCAGGTTCGTACACCAATCCTTTCGATCAAGGAATTGTATTGACAAGTGCAGTAATGTTCCTCCCGTTTCGCATGACGTGGAACCTTCGGCTACCTAGGGCCCAAAAGCTCGGCATCTTCGTCCTGTTCGGGAGCGGTTGGATTTGCATCGTATGTACTCAACGAAACATTTTCTGCGTTTAAATAAATATACTGACACTACTATTGCTAGGTCTTCGCCACGCTTCGTGTCGTTCAAGTCAGCGTCAAAGATGGGCTGCCAAAGATACCGGACCCAAAGTGGTTGCAAATGTGGACCGTCATCGAAACTTCGATGGCAGTCATTATTGGCTGCGCTCCAGCTTTCAATGCTCTTCGTAGTCGTTCAGAACACCACAACGTTGAGATAACGTCAGTTCGACTTGATATGGAGACTGCAGGTGGCGAACATACGATGCGGGCGGACCCCTACAAGCGAGTTCTGCGAACGAACGAGCAAGTGAGTGAAGAAGCACTGCATCCACGCAGCACGCCTGGACTGGCTTTTTAGGTTGAGGGCTTTTCCCCAATCATCACTGTCAGCATGTCATAGGATGGGCTACTGTCAAGAACGTGTGTTTTACAAGTGGCCTCCGTCGTGTCCAACGGGCTAGGAGCCAAAAATTACGCATACAGCTCCAGGCCTGAATGCAGAAAGATCGCATTTCGCATGTTTGTTTCTGGAAGTGAAAGCGAAAGTACTTCTACTGCTGCGATGACGTCAGTCGAAAGCGCGCAGTCACCATAGCCATTCTTCGCGATTTGTGATCTCTCAGTCAGAGACTATTGTTCCAGGCTGCTTGAGTCTCTTGGTCTTGTCTTATCCTACGTTCACTTTTTTCCCAATTAGGACGACAATAGCCAGTGTTGGTGGTTGCGCGGCGTCATCAACGAGTGTAAACAACAACGCGTACACTGCGCGCCCTCACACTCTTTCACCCACGCGCTTTACTTGAAAACTCTTTCAGTCACCACTCGCCATCGCGCAATCTTGCAAGCTTGGCTCTACGTTGCATCTTGTCTCTCATTCAGACTTCCCTGGCTCTTCTCACAACCATCCAAACCACACAACACAACACCGCTCCGACCATATCAACACAACCCACAGGAGGTAAACAAACCAGAAGTCTACATAGCGCCAACCGTTCACTAACTCACGTTTCTTTGCGAAATTAGACTGCAGGGTGTTCAATTTTCACATTGGATTTGGTGCTTTCGCCTGGCAGCTCCTCAGTAAACAGGATGCCTACCTTGCGCAAAGGGATCAGAGGCACTTCCCAAATTCACATCTCGATTCATACTCCAACCCAGACAATGAAGCTCGAGCCCCAGCCACAGCCTTCCGTCATGTCCGTCGCCACACAGAAGCGCAAACGCTGCGCGGACGAGCAGGCCGACCCAGCCCTCACAGCACCATCCAAAAAGCTCAAAACATCAACAACATGCGCCCCGGCCATCACCGAAAAGCCTAAAAGTACAGGTCGCAACATACCCGGCTCAAAATCCACGCTCATCCCCCGCGGCCCCCGCAAAAAAGCCACCCTCGGCGTCAAAGACGAATCCCTCCTCCTCATGCTCTGCGACTGCAGCACCACCCCAAGCAAAACAACCGAACTCCACTTTCGCAAGATCCCGCACTCCCTCATCGACTGGCACAATCCCCACCACATCTCCCAGATAAACGCCTGGCGCAATCAGATCTACGGGCGCGCCGGCCTAAAAGCCCGCTCCGTCAGTCTCTGGTACGAAGCCGAAGAACTCTGGTTCGAATTATACTTCCAGCTCTCCATTGTTGAGGCGCGGAAGCGCGGGATTATGCCTCCGGGGAGCAGGCAGGTGCGCGAGGCGTTTAATGAGACGTTTGTGGGGAGGATGATCAAGGGGAGGAATGGAGAGGATCTGCCGCCGAGGGTGGAGAGGGAGGGGAATGCGTTTGCGTCGAAGTTTAATCGTATGTTTCCGGCGTTGAGGGCGAGGTTGAATGGGTGTGTTGTTGGGAGGCCGGGGGATGTGTTTGTGCCGGTTATCACGTTTGGGATGATGGAGAGGTATAAGGTGATGAAGGGGAAGTTGGCGGAGAGGGGGATTGAGGCTGAGTCTGAGTATGCGTATGGGCTTCAGGATTGGCAGTGGTTTCTGTCGCATCTGCCAGATGTCGAGATGGAGGCTGTGGTCAAGGAGGAGGCGGAGGCCAAAGAGATGGAAGCGAAAGAGCATGATGCTGTTGCTGCTTTAGTCAGCCTTGCCAACTCGCCTGTTGACTCTAGGGGTGGCTAGAGTGCGTGTTGCGTACGATGTTCGAAGTTGAACATCTTGACCGTTGCTAAGGTTATGTATACTTCTGGCTCAACATGCTTTGGTGGAATGGAAGACAACCTCACAGTATGGATAAACAGACAAGGAACAAAGCGAGTTGAAGAGACGGGACCATTGCTAGTGCCTGGATTCGCCAGATTTTCGCCAACCCACACATGTCCACGTTGCCTATCCGTTGCACCGCAGTGACTCCGGATGTAGCACCTTTAGTCATCAACAAGTTCCACGATGTCGCCGAACTCTTGGAACAGCCACGGCTCCAGGTCCTTGAAAGCTTCGGGTACCAGCTTCTCCTCGACCAATGAGACAACGGCCGGCTCATCGCCGAACACGTTCAACATGCCTGCCACCTCGTCGTCGACACACGCGTCTTGTTGGTCGCCGGCTGTACGCAGCTCGCCTGGCGTAGCCGTCCGTTGTTGCGTATCTGACGACATGAGTGCCTTTGCGGGTATGGCGTTTGTAATCTCAAGTTCGGCACTGTCTTCACTGTCAAAGAAAGGCGATCGAGAGGACTTGATTTGTGCTTTGCGAGGACAATCGGGATGACTGAACTCCGGCTTTTGCAGAACGTGATCTTCGGAATTGATCAAACTAGAGTCCATCTGCTTGCCACCTTCTCCGTAAACCATGTAGTCATCGTCGATGACGTTTTCGAAGGGCTGCATGGTATTAGTGTCGCTTTCATGAATCTCCTGAAGATTTTGAGAATCTGCAAGCCCAATGAAAGCCTCCCGAAGAACGGAGTCGTCATCGTCAAAGGCGTCAGATTCGTGAGAAGCTACAGGAGCTGCAAGCTCGTAGTCCATGTAATCTTCCGGCTCTTGTGTGTCACCGAGTGGGTTTTGTTGCGCAGACTGATGCTGATCAAAGTCGGTCGATGGCTCGTCAAACTGAAATTCACCGTAATCGCTAGAAGCCGAATGTGGCTCAGCGGTAGAAGGGCCCATAAAGTCAAGGCTATGCTCGCCACCTTGGGAGTAGCAATATGCTGGCTTCTTGTACATGACGAAATGGAGAGACGAAGGTAGCTCTTTACCCTGGATAGTCTTGTGCAGCTGATGCAGGCCACGGTAGTCCCTAGGTCCGTTGGTGCCGTAGTCGGCTTTCTGCTTCTTTTCTTGTTGCGTGAGATCGAGCTCGTCAATTGGGGCAGAAATCTTTCTCTTAGATGCTGTGAGCTGAAGCTTGGTTTGCTTCTCTTTCCCTTTCGGCGGCGGTGGTTGCTGCGTCGGCTCAGGTCGATCTTCGCCCGGTGGTACGCGCTTGGCGACAGCTTTCTTCTTCGATGGTTTATCCATACCAGTCTTGCAACACTGGTGCTTGCATGCACTTCGATCTTTGCAGGGGTGATTGCAGGCCCACTTTCCATTAGCCAGCTGTACTGGCTCTGGATCGTCTTGTTCAGCAGTAGTATCAATCGGTCGTGCGAGGCGTTTGCTCTTCGGGTCATCCTTGTTCTTGGTCACTTTGTTCTTCGCCGTATTCTTCCGCGTAATAGAATCGATAGGGTCGGCGTAGTTCTCGATGTGATCAAAGTCGAGATCACGGAAGGAAGCATTGACAAGAGCATCATCATCCACATCACCATCTCCATAGTCATCGCTGGTTGCAGACACCTTTCTGCTTGGCCTTGTAGTTTCCGTGCGGCGCTTTGACATATTAGACTGATGTGATGCTGGCCGCTCTGACTCTAAGCGCTTTGGGGTTGGGAACATAGAGGCGGCGACCTGGGGCTTCACGGCGGCGGCACGCATACTGCCAGCTAGTAAAAGTCAGTCGTAGCACCCAGAATCGAGTCACAATACATGCCTATGCCATCACACATGACGTAGCAGTTGATTGACTGGTCGGGGTTCGTCAAAAGCGCTGGGAATGTGAGGCTTTGGCCAGACCCAAGCTTTGGGCCACTGCGACAAAGATTAGTACAGCACAACAAAGAAAATGTAATGGCTTACCTGATGCGAGCAAAATGCACCTTGCGGCCGTCAGAGGTATCCACCAAGAGGCACACGTAAATGAGTTTGTTGTTGAAGCGCTGTGGCGGCTGCTCGTTGATGAAGCCAATGTCAGCTTTGATCTGGATTTTGATTCCGTCATGGGTTTTGATCACCTGAACAGTCATTATAACAGGTACTTCCAAAAACATTGCAGACTTACGGTTGAACGTTGAGCATTTAATGAGACGCGAAGCTTCGGAAACGATCGGACTTTCTCAAGCACATCGAGGCCAAAAGGTGGATTTCGACCAACGAGTGCCTCGATCCGATAGGGCTCGCAACCTTCAAGATCCTCCATGGACTTCAGCCCAGCGTTGACGAGCTTCCTGACGGCGACGTTGCCGATGCTTCCAATTTGCTTCATTTGGAGAGGGCTATCGTCCCAGATTCGGGCGCCTAAGCTTCTCTCGAGCATAAGAGCACTGTGAATACTGATGGAGTCACCTAAGGCGATCTGACAATCGATGATGCATCGAATCAGACTACCAATATTCTTGAAGATGATCTGTGTCTCTGTCATATATTGAGAACGATGCTTGCCGGCCTCGCCTTCCCAGGAGATATCGGCAGACCCAAGAACGGATTGCACGATGAGAGATACCTTCTGCGATGGTAGATCGAGGTTGACAGGGATAGCCCAGCGGATCGAAGCGGACTTGTTGAGCAGCTTGTAGAACGCCTTTTCGCCTTGACGAAAGCGTATTGTGGAGTACTCAACAGCCTGAGCGATGGCGGAAAGCTGTGTATGATTGTAAGTAAGATATTCCAAGTAGCATCAAGGTTGTATGACTTACGATCTCCGAGGGAGTTGACTTCAGCCCGAGTTCCATAAAGACTTTCATGGTCTCGAAATGTACGTAGTACCGCGCCATAGCATGGCCAAACTCGGTGCATCGGAAGTACTCTTGTCCTGACACAAGATTGGTCTCGCGCAAGAGTGTAATGTCGCGAAAGCATATGTCGTCAACTTGCTCCTCGATGCTTTGACCACTTCGAGCGCCGTCCAGTTTGTAGTAACTAGGATTCTGCTGGAGTCTGACGTAAAGGAATGTACCCCTTAACCATTTCCTGGCTGACTCTAGGTCGCTAATGGTTCCAAGTCCAATCTCGGCGTTCATATGATCTACCAGGTTGAGATGGAGTTTACTCTCGATGAGATCCCGGCCTGTGACCAACATCTCGTACCGTCGGACTTTCGCCTGCCTGGTCATAATCACTGCCACAGCTGAGTCATCGTACTGAGGTCGTCCCGCGCGACCCAGCATCTGCATCATCTCCAGGTCCGAGTACTCCTGCGTTCCTTCCGCACCCCAGGCCATGGTGTTCTTGATGATGACGAGATGACAGGGTAAGTTGACTCCGACCGCGAGCGTGGATGTGCAGCAGATGACACTGATCTCGCCAGCGATGAAACCTTTTTCGATCTTGGTTCGATCATCGAGATCAAGTCCGGCGTGATGAAAGGCTACACCGGAAGACACGGTATCTCGAAGCTCCTTGTTCAGCAGCATGGGTGGCTTAGACGGAGGCTTCCACATGCGATCTCGGTCTGATGCCGAGACCCACCAGTTTGCTATCAGCTTCGCCGTACTGACTGTGGAGTTTCGGGTTGCGCAAAAGACCATGAGAGGCTTACGCTGGGAGTGAGAAGCAATGACCTCAGGAATCTTGGCATCGAGCACTTTTTCAAAACCGAACTCGTTGCTGGAGTTGTACGCAAAGCCACGAACGTGCTTGCGTAGTTTGACTGGGCGGAACTCTTCACCAAACTTCTCATTGGCGGCTGGGATGTCTGGTTCCGACGAGTTCTTTCCCAACCATGTCGCAATGTCATGGAAGTTAGGTACTGTCGCTGATAGAGCCACAAAGCGCACATCCGTGCCGATAGATTTCATCCGCGAAACGACAGTCTCAAGCGTGGCACCACGGTCTTCCTTGAGTATATGTACCTCATCAATAAGAAAGACACGGATGAGTCTCATGAGTTTCTCGTGGTCCTTCCACTTCCTGGTCATGCTGTCCCACTTCTCGGGTGTTGTTATGATGATGTTGGCGCTCTGTACGTTGCGTAGATCCCCAAGGTCGCTGTCGCCGGTCAGCTCGGCGCATTTGAGGCCTAATTTGTTGAACTTGGCTTCCCAGTCACGTTGGCGTTCTGCACACAAAGCCTTTGTCGGCGCTTGATAGACCACTTTGTACTGGCCGGTCGCGTTGGTGGCAACAGCTCGACAGACGGCGAGCTCGAGAATGACGGTCTTCCCACTGCCAGTAGGGGATGCAAGCACGAAGTTGTCATCGGTCCTGAAGACTCGGTCGAAACACCTGGACTGTACGGCGTTAAAGGTCGGGTAAGGAAACACCGTTCGAAGACGATCTGGTAGGGTAGTGACAGGGACCAGGCGGATGCCTTGGCACATGGGAGCAGCGCTAGACACATCTTCTCGGTACGTCTGCGGCTCTGGGAGAGCTTGTCGACGATGCGGAGGATTGACATCGTCTCTGTTCTGTGCGACGAATGCGCGTTGCTGGCTAGCATGTGGTCGAAAACTGGGCAGTGCAGCTTTTCCATGGGACCGCTCATGTTGTTGTCGGTACTCTTCAGCAACAATATGGCCGTCGCCTTCGAACGGTGGGGCCTGTGAGCCGTGTTGAGGTCCGAAATCAGTGACTTGCTCGGCACGCCGCTGACTTGCCCTGACTGCTGGACTAGAAGACGGGCCGAGCGGCATGTCGGAACTGGACTCTTGAAGCGGAGCAGCATTGTAGGCAAAGCGACCTGGACAGTTATCAGCATGGCCACAACCACCAACGGCAAAGGTGCTTTCGACTCACTCATTTGACCTCGCATAGCCTGGTCAGGACGCGGATGGTACTCTGCTCCTTAGTCAGCAGATACGTCTCTGCAGTCCAGGCTAAAGTACCTTCTTCATGGTACATGTCTTGATCACGAGCCTGGTGAGACGGCTGCGATTGGGTAGGCGCCGCATGACTGTAGAACGTGGAAGGGCCTGGTGCAAGTGACAACCTCTTTGTGCCTTGTGCAGCTTGCCGCTGGAAGTTAGGATAGGGCTGCCGAAGCACTCTGTCATCTGCACAGTGTGAGCGAAGAAGTTGCGGAAGCGAGGGGACCACTTACCGAATGAATCTAGTTGCTGGCCTCGGTCGTACATACTATCGTCCTCAACCACGTCATACTGGGGGTCGTCATATTGAGTGGCGCGATAGCGATCCCGAGGCGCGACTGATTTTCCAGGCTGCTGGAACTGAGGCCGGAGCATGTCGTACAGCGACGTGCGGCGGGGAGCGCCGAACTGCTCGTAGCCATCATGCGGATAGTGGTCATCGTCCATGACTGCTACATGTGGCTTGATCAGAGGCACTTTCGCAGTAAAGGCGTGGCGGGAAAAGTTCAGAATCTAAAGTGGGGCGGTAAGTGAGGATTGAGATGAGAGGGAAGTGACGATGGAGGAAGTCGCGGCCTGACATGCCACATCCGGATTTGGCGGAGTCACTCGACGGCAAACCTCGATCAAGGAAGGTAGTGAGCGTGTAGATCTTTGTCAGTTATGCGTGCACCTCGTCCGCATTGTGATCAAATGGTCCCTATATTACTATCGCTCAAGCATCTCGCTTATGAGAATGCCGTTCTATAGAGGGCGATTCCGGTGCTGCTTTTGGAGCAGCTTCATACACTGATGACCTTCGCGGCTTGTTGGTATCGATTGTGCGATCCACCGTTGTCTTCTCGAAGTCGGCAATCCTGACTGGCAGCGATTGCGAGCCCCGCTCTGGCTTTGTGTAAAGATAGGTCGCGAAGAGCACGACACATGTGCCCAGGAAGAACTACCGCTGGTCAGCATCATGAGCCTTATTGTGCCATTGGGAACTTACTGATCGCGTCACCCTGAAGTCAAAGAAGTAAACGCTTGCAATGCAACTAACCAATATGGAAATCGATGTCGCGAAGTTTTTGGCGATATTATCGGCATAGTTGATGACGAGCGCGACCACAATGCCACCGGCTGCTTGAAGGCCAATAGCCGTCCACACCACCCAGTTGTAGCCAACGAAGAATCCAGTCTTCGCTATGATCTCCCCATCCTTCCATATCACGCCCAGAAACAACGACGGAAAGAGCGACCAGAAACAGAGCTGGCAGTTGCGGACCCAGAGCGGCGTCTGCTTGGCGCTCGTTGAGTCCTTCAAGATCTTCTCAAAGGTAACCCCGGCTAGGCCTGAAAGCGCGC
>Ga0265798_10011258_pt1 | contig 10916 bp, 13 predicted proteins | sample P3T30metagenome_FD_192430 | JGI IMG/M metagenome (GOLD analysis project Ga0265798, IMG submission 192430) | Plant litter microbial communities from East Loma Ridge, Irvine, California - P3 T30 | ecosystem: Environmental > Terrestrial > Plant litter > Unclassified | place: USA: California... | reverse complement strand
GCTCCTGAGCAAGGAGAGCAGACTGCGTGCTGTCGAACGCAAGCTCTCCGACAACCCTCAACAAGGCTTTGCCGCCCGCGTAGTAGGCTCAATACGCGGCAACCCAGATATCATAGAGCGCAACACTTTGCAGCTCGAGATCAAAGGCCTCGAAACAATGCGCCACACGCTCCAGAACTCGCTATCCGTCCTGCAGAACCGCCGCCAAACACAACTCCGCTCGCACACAGCTTTCGGCCGCGTCATCAACATGTTCTCATTCGTTTTCGCTATCTACTGCGCCTACCGCATCTCCGCCACAACCGTAACAACCCTGCGGCGCTTCTCCTCACCCAACACCAGCTTCTCCAACAGCGACCCCATCAACAACTTCCTCGCCCTGCTCGCCAAGCACTGGGACCCAACCCTCGACCGCGTCGCCTGGAGCCGCACAATCTCCTTCCTACTATCCGGCGTCATGCTCGCCCTCTCCTTCAACAGCGTCCTCCAAACCTTTTTCTTATTCGCGCGCGTGGTACCCGGTATCCTACACCATACACAGACCAACTTCGCACTCATTATAAGCCAGATTGCGGCAACGTACGTGATTAGTTCGGCACTCTTACTGCGTAGTAATCTTCCGCCTGAGATGAAGGGTAAGATTGGGGATGCGTTGGGCGCGCCATTGGAGCCGGCGTTTACGGAGAGGTGGTTTGAGGGGTGGTTTTTGGTGAGTAGTGCGGGGACGGCAGTGGGATTGTGGGTTGGACGGAGGGTTAAGGGGAGGGAGTGGGATGATGATGGGGAGGGGATGGGGGAGGGGGATGTTGAGATGGGGAAGAGGAGTTGATGTCTACATACGATTTTTTACGACAAGTTTTGCATAACGTAGCTTCAATGTCAAGCATGAGTACAAAATACGAGCATCCTCTGGAGTGCAATCACATGTCTAGCGCCATGCAAATGGCACATGCAGGTGTTAGAAGTCGATGCCATGCATGCACATCCTCTTGCTGATTGCATTAGGAAAGACTTACTTGCTGCCCAACTTTACAGCTACAGCCACCGGAAGAACACCTGCTTGCTTAATCGGGCTTCGTCAGCATGCAACTCAATATGCAAACGATGTTCGCGCGCTGGTGACGTCAGTCTTGCGTGCGTGGGGCAGCTTTAAAGGAGCTTGCTCAAAAGACGCGTGCTGCGCGGGGCAGTTTGACGTTTGAACACGACTCGACTCGACACAAGCACCAAGTTTTGATCTTGAGGTGAGTAAAGGTTCTGAGGATTATGGATGCGGAGAGAACGCTGACAGACGTTAGAAGACTCCAAAGTCACGAATCATAAACGTACGCTTTCCTCGCCACCATCCGCCTTCCCAAACTCACCATTTTCCTCCCACCTCCCACATCTAACCCACCCAACCCAGACCTAATCCCAATCACCAAACCACCACACACACCAACAACACAGCATGTCTGCCCCCAACCAAGGCCGCCAGTCCCCCGAGCCGTCGAAGCAATCCGACGCCCAGACCGGCCAGACCGCAGGCAACCCCAACGCGCAGGGCGGCGACGTAAAGGGCGGGGCTGAGAAGGTGTCCAAGGATACAAAGGAGAGTGGGCTGGCGTCGAACCCAGAGCATGTGCTTGCGAAGCATGCGGAGGAGGTGACTAGTAAGAAATAGAGAGGGATGGGGAGGGGGGATGAAGGGATGGGGGGAGGGGGAGGGATGAGGATGGGGGATGGGAGGAGTGAGGGAAGGGAATGGATATGATACTGGAATATGATGTGGAATGAAATGCTTTCACGGCTGGATATGTATGGCTGTTCGTGATATACCTGTAACTTCTCGTGATTTTGGACGGCGTGAGTATTAATCAAGGAATGCAATCCTTACAAGTATATTTTGTTCTTTGAATGTGTTTGCGATTATTTCAGAACCGCATAGATTGGAATGAAAAGCTCTTTGGTGGTTGATCTAGCGTGGACGCAGAACTTTCGCGCATTTGAATAAACGTATGCTTGCATTTGATGTTGATTAGTTCGGAGATGCACGTATGTAGCTTACAGCCAGCTGATTAGCAGTACTTACACTACCACCAGCAAGCGTCTCATTGTTCCCGCACATACATAGATATTAGTGTCTAGCTTCCATGAAGTCCAGGCTTCGCTTACCCCGCATCCGCATTTTCGCACATTCCGCAGCCCACAAACAGTGTTCAAGAGAGAAGATATAGATTTATACGTTCTGCAAATTACATAATCTAAAATCAGGGCGCTTGGTCTAGGGGTATGATTTGTAAGACACATCTTTCCGTTCAGTACTCTCCGCATCTATCTAACAATTCTAAAGTCGCTTCGCATTTCTAAACAATGTCTGTGAAAGGTCGTGGGTTCAATTCCCACAGCGTCCAGTTTTTTTTGCTTGGCTTTTCTTCTTGTTTTACCTTTGTAGGAAGGTTTGGGTGATGTGGGGTGGTGGTGGTGATGAAGATGGCATTTTTTTTGGTGAGCGACGCTTGATACCAGAAAGAACAACAAATAAACACCGTCGAACGCCAAAAAGCCTGACCTGTTGCAACATCATCATCTTCGTACGATGCCGGTGTGGCTGTGTCGCATTGTGGGGCGCGCGTCGTAAGACGGTCGCATGGCGCCGGGTGTGACCTCACAACTAGCCAGGGGCGATAGTGTCTTCCAACACGATCAAAGCCACCAAAATCTTTGACGGGTACTATTTCTGGAACACGGGCGCTAGAAGATTCACTTGCACGAGAGGGATTACGCAAGTCCAAAATGTGCGCAAAGTGATACAAAGGGAGACGTCCTCGTCAATATGTAGGTAGCAACGACGCTAACAGCTTCTTGTGTTTGCATTCCTATTTCACACTTTCGTTTTTTTGTCTGTCGTCGATAATGTCTAGCTTTCTCCTACACTCGTTATGCGTTGCTTTGAGTTTGACGACCGCTGCCCACGCGCAGACAAGCACATCCTTCAACCCACTTTTAAAGTGTAAATAAAATCCGTTCACAACCTATTGACAAAACTAACACATTCCAGCATGTCCCCCAAACAAAGCCCTCTCCTCAACCACATACACCCACGACTTCACTCAAGGCGCCGACCCCACCAACTGGAACACCACCCACGGCACCGTCGCCTACACCCCCTCAGGCGCCGAATTCACAGTCTCCAAATCCGGCGACGCACCCACCCTTGCCTCAACCTGGTACATCCTTTTCGGCCGCGTATCCTTCCACATTCGCGCCGCCCCCGGCACCGGCATCGTCAGCAGCGCGATCCTGCAGTCCGACGACCTGGATGAAATAGACTGGGAGTGGGTCGGTGGGAATCCGGCGCAGACGCAGTCTAATTACTTTGGCAAGGGGAATACGACGACGTATGATCGCGCGCAGTGGGTGCCGTCCGTAGATACGCAGGCTAGTGTGCGGAATTACACTATCACGTGGAGTTCCAGCGCGACGACGTGGTATATCGACGACACACCTATTCGCACGCTGGCGTATGCTGACGCGGTGGGTGGGAAGAATTATCCGCAGACGCCGATGAATGTTCGTGTGGGGATTTGGGCGGGCGGTGATCCGGGGAATGATGAGGGGACGATTGAATGGTCGGGGGGATTGACGGATTTCGAGAAGGGGCCGTATAAGATGGTGTTGGAGAAGATTGAGGTTGAGAATTGGAGTCCAGGGGGGAGCTATGTGTATGGGGATATGAGTGGGAGTTGGGAGAGTATTCGGGTTGATGGGGAGGGGAAGGAAGGGTCGGGTGTGGTGAGCAAAGCGAGCACGATGATGAGCACGGCGAGTACCAGCGTCACGATGGGAGTGAGCAAGGCCACGGGCGCGGCGGGAGGCGTGGGAAGTGGAAGTGGGACGGAGACGGTGGCGAGTGCGTCGGTGACTGCGACACCAGAATCGGCGCTTCATAACACACAGGAAAATATGGCGATGTGCAGAGGGACCCTTGGCTTGTGGAAGCTGGGAGTTGTACTGTTAATGTCACTCATGTAATCAATTCACCAACAAAGCTTGACTTCTGTTATGTGCTACGCAGCGTTCATGGGAGCATGTCAAACGTCTGCGAAGCCCAAGTCGCTCCAGCCAGAATATCCTGCGTCGCCACAATTAGAGGCATCTTCTCTTCAACTTGGTCTGCTCTCAGATTACCGTTCAACCACGATACCGAAAAGGCATTCGGCACGTTCCATCCTCATCCTAAACCGTGATACTACCAAACAAGCGACGAATTTCGCAGCTAATACCAGGGTTCTCGAAGCTAGGCTCCTTCTCGCTCATACTGCTACGCTCTGCTTCCGGGATTTCGACGAGAAGTGATTTTGCCTTGGACGTCTCGTCGTCGCCCTCATTCTCAATAACCTCACGGAAGAACTGGACAGCGACCGGGAACATGGAACCGTGATGGCGCGGAAGTCCAGCGATGTCGAGGAACATACTGCCTATAATCTTGTTCATGTCAAGACCATCAGTGTCAAATTCGTCCTTAGGATAGTCGTGCGGTGCATGCTCGATGCTGTGGCGGTGGATGCGCTGCAGCAGCGTGATGCATCGCAAGAACAGGGACATGAAGTTGAACTTCATTGAAAAATCATCGAGCTCCATTGCTTCTTTGAACTTCTCAAGAACTTGAACAGAGCTGAGACTGTTCCCGGAGAGTTTGGGTGATTGCTCTTTCAAGAGACTTGCAACGATTTCTCCCATATTTGACTTCACGTCGTTCGAACTTCGATGCACGCGTGAGAAACATGGGTTGTCCGTCCAAAGGGCGCCGCTCAAATAGCACCTCGACTTGCCTAGCTTGATGTCGAAGTTTTCTGTTCGTGCCGAGCTTCTTCCAGCTCCGCTTACTGTCGATCCTGGCGCGTTCGGGGTTGTAGTCTTTGGCAAATTTGTGTATGCCTCCATAGAAGGTAAGATGGAAGTGCGTGTAGAAATCCAAGCCTTCAGTCGGAGGTGCGCCTACGAAGATCCAGTCAGACCGCTGCTCCTTGATGATGTAGTTCATGCCAAGCCACTCTATGCTCAAAGGAAGAAGACCAGTCTGGCGAGCAGCATTGTAGAGATGCGCAGCATTAGTGATCACGCCCTGAGCCTCAGCGCCTTCAAGTGAGTACTGCTGGAAGTCCCGTGCATAGTGCTGTGTATCAACACCACACATGGTTGGATGGTGCCTGAGTAAGAAGTGTTTGCCGGATGTGTGATCTTCGCGCTTGTCCTGGTTTAGAGAGTCGAGGATTGCTTGGAAATAATCTTCCTTCACTCCCTCCTTGATCATTGCATGATTTTGACGCAGTTTCGCACGAACAGCGCGATGCCAGTTCCCAACATTGTCGACCTCTTCCCAATCGTAGTAGGCGTCGTATGCGCTGTCAAGCCATTCTCCGTACGTGCCTAGAATCCCAAATCCAAGCAGACCTTCCCTCCTAGCTCCCGCAGTGTGTCTCAGAACATCTGGATGGAGAAGATCGCCCATGTGGGGCACTTCCGACCGAGAGACAGTGTACGCATCGCTGAGGTGGTTTGGTCTACCAGTAGGGAGGTGTCGGTCTCGCTTGCTTCTGCCAACATCGCAAGCTGTACCATACACTTGACGAGCACGGCTTTCTCTTCAGTGAGACAAATTCCCGACTTCGGATTGTATGTGGGTCTGCCCTTCACATTCAACACGAACTCAGACAAGAGATCCGTGATGTGAAGGCACAGTACAGAGTTGGAGGATAATTGCTGCCCGTCGCCTTGGTAGAAGAAGAGGCTCTTGTCATCTCCATCATCCGCTTTGCTGCCACATCCTTTGCGCACGAAGTTAATGATCAACTCGTGATCTTGAAAATCAGGGAAACGTTCCAAGAACCCCTTGTTCAAAGATTGGATGCTTGCAGTGGCAGCATTCAATCTTCCGTCTCGAGCCGTGAAGGCGTCGCAGCGCCTCAGATCCACCGGCTTGACAACAGATACAAAGCAAGTGCTCGAATCGGTTGGTAATTGAAAATAAAAACGGCCGACCAGCCACGAGAAGCTCAGGTGGTTGTTCGAGAGTATATTCGTCGCATTCTCGAGACTGGTCAACGGAGAGCAGGAGACAACTTGTTAGTAACGGCCTATAGGGAGCTGTCACAGAGTCGTTCCGAAGAGCCCGAGCGACTCGCCACGAGTAAGTTCCAGCCTTTGATTCAGCCATCGCTGCCGCAATTTCTCCCAAAGACGTTCCAAATGCCCTATAATATGGGACCATGGCGCGTCCAGCTTTCCTGCGCCCGCCTTGTAGCCTATGCTGAGCAATTTTAGCGCATGTATGGTAAGTCTGTAGAGTCTTTATCATAGCCTAACTTAGAGGAAATGTGAAGCATCGTTCGAACCTGGGCGCCGCCGCTCTGAGATGAACACAGCCTCGGAACGTATACGGCTTAATACGTGCAGTAGACTGTATGCGACCGTGTGGTAGACGATGGTTTGGTAGTAGAACTCTCCATCATGTCATGGTAAGGCAGGTCTAGCTTCGATCTACTAGTTGTCAAATAATATGAGACGCAATTCAGTCGGCAGATCCGTGCTGGGGGTAAGCGTGCTTATTGCTCAAACTTCCATTGAAGATGTGCAGCAAGGTCAAAGCGTCCTAATATCATTCCATGGACATTGCAGTAGTGACAGGAATTGGTGGAAGGAAGGATGCGCCATTCTTGAATCGATCTTCCTGGGGTGGTGTCGCGTCCGTATCGTTACAAGACCTCTCAGGGTGCGGCGGCAAGGACAAAGCAGACTGACACCAGTCTGGGAACATCAAAGTAGTAGCAGAGTTTGGGATTCAGAAATAAAACTCGTTCGCGGGGTGTTTGGTTGGTTCGTTGGAAAAGAAGTCGAGTGAGCAGAAGTGAAGTAACGACTGGCGGCTTGGCGCTGACGCGTGCGTTCCAACAAGTCAATACAGAGAATGCTCGTATTGACTGTGCCGACCTTGAGAATGCACTGAATGCTAAATTAGTTGAAATCATGTATTCGAGGACAGCTTTACATGAGCGGCACAGATACGTATCACCTGAGTCATTGCAAGGATGATGTTATGCATCGTATTTGAGGAGTGAAAGAGCACACATTCTACTTGCAAAAACCACTCCGGAAAAGTCAATCAAGGCGCTATATCACTTGTAACTGAGGAAAAATTGTAGAGTTCCAGCCCGGGGATCTCGTCTCGGCCATACTGAAAGCTTCCTTGACTGTCTACCGATGCGACCACACATGCATCATCCAACGCGCACGTATCTTTTCCCCACCCGAAAATCATCGCTTTCAAGCACAACGTAAAATTAAAATGTTTTAGCAAGCAGACACTGTAGCAGGGAGCGGGGCATCGCACATGAAGAGTCACAAGGCGATCAGCGATGTCGTTGTTGTTGTTGATCCTTGGCCGCTTGATGTGATCTCAGCTTCGGTCCGTTCAAAGTCCCATCAGATGTCAATGATCGATCGAGTTCCGTCTGGGTAGCGCGAAGGATGGCAACCCTAGCGGCAAGTCAGTAGCAGAGTCGAGACCGGCTGATGAGACTTCGATCGACCACGAGTCTTTTGCAATCCAGTCATAACATCTTGTACTTTCAGTGGCGAGAGACAGACATTGGTCCAGATGCTGTGGCTTGACCACAAATATTACCTTGATCCGAAGCTTGCAAGGGTAGCTGGTGCATAGGACATGGTGAATTTTGCTCCAGAGACAAATTCGGATGCCTAAGAAAACGTTGCTGCCATCCGGTTTGTGGCTAGGATCGAGAAGTATTCTCAACGTCAGAGTAGAGTTGTGATTGAGTTGCTGCAACAACAACCCTGCGCATTCTTGCACATGGTGTCCGAGGAGAGACCCCTTATAATTGCGAAGGAACCGACTGACTTCTTCCTGCGGGTTGCGAAGCTGCTCCCCAGGCACGGGTGGTGACGATGTACCTTCCTCACCGTTTATCTTTTCGTAGATGCTTAGCCCTTCGTAACCGACTCGAATTATTCGCTTAACAGCTTTCCAGGAATTGACTTGCATTTGAATCGACTGGTCGCGTTGAAGCATGAAGTTGAGGCAGGGTGGAATCTCTCGGCGTTGTCGTAGCAGTAGAGGCATAGCCTCTCGCCGCACAAGAGTTGACACCCGAAGAAGAGCGAGCTCTAATGTCGTCGAAATGTACTTTGGCGTCGGGCAAGACCCAGAGACTTCGGGTCTTCTTTATACAATTGTCGTATACCATAAGACGCAGTTCGTCGGGGAGGTCCAGGAAGCGGAAGTGATCGTGCTTGCCGCGTGTGGGGTCGTTATTCGAAGCGTGCGGCCGAGTAGTCGAGGGCGAGGGCATGCTGGATTGCGCTGTAGAGGACATACTGGATTGCGCTGTATGACTGACGATTGTTGATCCGGAGAAGCAGAGGCGGCAATGGGTGGACGACGAGGCGGGCTGTGATTGACAAATTAAGCAGGCGCGACGGCGCTTAGTTTAGCAACGACGCACGCCTTTGACGTTCGCCGTTAGAGAGAAACTCATAGTTCAGGTGAAAGTCGTTCGCCGTTAGAGAGAGATTCATACTTCAGGTGAAAGTGAAGCTTCCTCAAGTAATTTCCGAGAATGATTCTCTCACACGACACCTGCAAGCAAGCTTCATCACTCCGAACCCACCTCACCACCAGAACCGTCTCCACCCTCATCCTCATCATCTTCACTAGGCGTGAACGGCTCCTCATCAGGCCCCTGATCTTGCAAGAACTGCTGCCACGTCGAGCACTCTGCCGGAGTCTTCCCATGCGCATACAGCGGATCATTCAGTATCTGATCGAACCACGCCTTCTCCAGATTCGCCCGCCCCTCGCTACCAGGCTCACCCCACTCCTTGCTTATCCTTAACAACGGCACATCGATGTCCCGTTCGCGCATCTGCTTCAATTCCGCCTGCCGCTTATTGAATACATCCCTGTGCTCATCCAATGGAACCTGAGTGCGATTCTCGGTGTCGTGATTTGTCGCCACAGCATGTACAGTCCACTCCCCGGGTTTCTCAAACCGAATGTCGCAGCCTGCTTTGATACAAGTAAACGGCTCAGTCCGTCCGTCGAAATGATGGCGCTCGCGAGCTTCTAACAGAATGAACCGCGTGGCGAATTGCTGGTCGCACAAGCGTCCGAAGATGTGGTAGGCTTGCTGGTATGCTCCGACAGGACCGCGGAATTCTTTGGGCGGTGGTTCGATTGACTGCCACACGGCGGTTTGTTCCACGATTTCGATCCGTTCATTCATGCGCTGCCAACGGCTTCGCTCGAGATACGCGGCGTTCCGGCTCATTCGGAGCATAGATACGGACACGCTTACACCGGGCGGAGGCATGCGTAGTATCGTCGCCATTTCGTTTAGCAAAGGCTCATTCGCAGCGCATTGCTTAGCTTCCGTCACAACAACGTGCTTCACCCGCGGACATCGAGCCTGCAAGTTCTGCCACAATGTTCGTACGCGCCCCTCAGTAGAGTACGGTGCATCCGCCTCGCTATCAACCTGGCGTATCCCATCCTGGTTCCAGAACATCGAGCTCATATAATCGAAGTGTATTTCGACACGCTCTACGCGCGTCAGAAAGCCCAGTGTATCGTCGGTCTCGCCTGCGTATCCGCCGTCCAGTAGCCATTTGCCTGGGATGAAGTACCACACATTAGGATCAGACCAGAAGAGCTTCTTGGCTTCGGATCGTAAGGCGGAGGATGATTGCATTAGAGCGTAGAGCGTTGGACGGTCGCATAAGCTTAGGGTGTGGTTTTGGAGCTCTAATGGTAGATCTTGCCATTGCGAGAAGGATGCAGCGGATACATGCGGTGGCGTGGGCTGGTGCCGAATTGATCGCGCAAATGTGACTCGAGGTTCGCCTGTGTGATTTACTGTCTTATCCCAGTCTAGCGGCGACTTCCAGGGAGCTTTTTCAACGGAAGCAATTGATTTGAGCATGATGAACAGCGTCGTATAGCTGATGAGACGATGTGCAGAAGAGTATTGAGGAAGTCGAGAGTTTGCCACGACGTAGCTGGCCTGGTTGCCTCAATTAGTGGCTTAGCAAAGAGACTAACCAGCCAAGAAAGACGATCAATATTATCCTGCCTGTTGCCTGCAGTCTAGGATGGTAGACAATAAATTTAGAGCCAGGCAACAAACACCGCATGCAAATCGAGATAGTCTTGGAACTCTCGTTGTGGTCGACTACACGAGGCGCTTTTGTCGCAGCAGCAGCCACATCGGAGGCTTTGTACTCAAGGGACGTATTTTCACGCTTTCTAAATGGATGGAGCATAACTCAAGTTCACACCAAAAAGTACATGTGCAAACGAACAGAAAGCGATCATCTATTCGTTTCTCATCAATCGAAACAGCATTGACGTCGGACCCCCGTCGCACTAACTCCTTGGCGTCGACAAGGATCTCGAACCTCATGCCAAAATCTCCAGCACCATCACCACGACACCACCGCTCCATCGCGCCCAACCCACCACCCACAATGGCCCTCTCAACCTTCCGCCCCGTCTTCCGACCCATCACACAACCAAAACGCATACCTCTCACACCACAATGTCTCCGCCAAACACCACCCGCACACACACAATCCTCCCCCTTCTCATCCTCATCACGCCTCCAAAAGCGCAGTAAAGGCCCCGGCCAAGATCCACGAATAAGTACGTCCTACCCACAAACCCATAATCTCACTCCCACACCACACCCCTCATCCCAACACACCCCACACAACGCTTGTCCACTAACACTCCCCTCCAGCGTCCATCCGCTACCACCTAACCCACCCCCTAACCCCCCGCCCCCTCCACCTCTCCCGCACCCGGCACCTTCGCCACTGGACCATCCACCGCGCCTGGCTCCTCTTCCTGCGCCAGCGCC
>Ga0265798_10011256_pt1 | contig 10917 bp, 8 predicted proteins | sample P3T30metagenome_FD_192430 | JGI IMG/M metagenome (GOLD analysis project Ga0265798, IMG submission 192430) | Plant litter microbial communities from East Loma Ridge, Irvine, California - P3 T30 | ecosystem: Environmental > Terrestrial > Plant litter > Unclassified | place: USA: California... | reverse complement strand
TTGCGCGCCCGGCACGTTCGCTTCTTCCTTGATGGTCGACAGCTCGGCGTAGCGCTGGTAGGTGCCCGGTGCGAAGTGGCCCAGGGCGCGGATGCGCTCGGCGATGTCGTCCAGTGCGTTCCACAGTTCGGTGTACTGTTCCTGGAACATCACGTGCAGGGTCTGGAACATCGGACCGGTCACGTTCCAGTGGAAGTTGTGGGTCTTCAGGTACAGCATATAGCTGTCAGCCAGGACGCTCGACAGCGAGTCGACGATTTTTGCGCGGTCTTCGGTGCTGATGCCAATATCGATATTCATGTGCTTCCTCCGTGGTCGGTAAGTCGATTCAGTAATGGGTACATGGCGCTGATGTTCGAAAATGCAACAGTGTCATAACAGCATCAGCTTACCATCTTGGCCGAAAACGCGATGGACGCCATCTGTGTCCTGCTTAACCGCGCACTTGTCGAGTTCGGCACTACTATCGGTAACTTATCAAGTGTGGCTTTCGATAGCAATCATACAAGAGGATAGTATGCCCCTTCATGCCGCCATCCGCGCCGGAGACCTTCCCGCCGTGAATGAACTGCTGCGCGCCGGCGCCGACCCGGATCGCCGCGATCCCGAAGGCTTCACGCCCCTGATGATCGCCGCCGGCCTTGGGCAGCCCTACATGGTGTCGCTCCTGCTGGCCGCCGGCGCCGACGTGTGGGCGCTCGATCCCCGCATGGGGGCGAGCGCGCTGCACAAGGCGGCGCAGTCCGGCAATGCCGATGTCATCGGCTTCCTGCTCGATCGCGGCGCCTTCATCGACCAGCAGTCGCCCGTGCTCGGCAATACGGCGCTGATGGACGCAGTCCTGCACCGGCATGCCGGCGCCGTAGCCCGGCTGCTGGAGCGCGGCGCCAGGCCGAATATCCGCAACCACTGGGGGCAGACGGCGCTCGACATCGCCCAGGGCGATGGACTGGACGCCATCGCGCGCCTGATCGAGGCCAGGATCGCGTCCGACGCTGAGCGGGTCGGCGCCTTGCGCCTGGTCGCGGCGGTCAAGAGCGGCGACCGGGCCGAAGTCGAGCGCCAGATCGCCGCCGGCGCCAGTCTCGACGAGCAGGTGCCGATGGTCGGCAGCCTTGACGACAACTACACCCCGCTGGGCATCGCCGCGCGCGAGGGCTATCTCGACATCGCGCGCCTGCTGCTCGATGCCGGCGCCGACGCCAGCCGCATGATCGGCTTGATGGGCGGCACCGCCCTGCACGACGCCACTTATTTTGGGCACGCCGACATCGTGCGCCTGCTGGCCGAGCCGCGGCGCGGCGCCCGGGCCTTGCCCGAACTCGATGCGCAAGGCGCCTATAACGGCCTGTCGGCGCTGCACGACGCGGTCTGGCAGAAGCATCCTGACGTGGTGCGCGCCTTGTGCGACGCGGGCGCGCGCCGCGATCTCAGGGGCCATACGGGCCTGACGCCGCGCGAGCTGGCGCTGCACTACGGCGACGACGACATCGCCGCGCTGCTTGTCCAGGAACCGCGCGCGAGCGCGCCGGACGACACTGACCAACATTGAGGAGATTGATCGTGACTGACGCCATTCGCCCGCATCCCTTCGCCGTGCCCGACGCCACCCTGGACGACCTGCGACAGCGCCTGGCGCGCACGCGCTGGCCCGACAAGGAAACCGTCGACGACTGGAGCCAGGGCGTGCCGCTGGCCAGGCTGCAGGCGCTGGTCGACTACTGGCGCGACCGGCACGACTGGCGCGCCACTGAAGCGCGGCTCAATGCGCTCGAGCCGTCGTCGACCACCATCGATGGCCTCGATATCCACTTTTTGCACATCCGCTCGCCGGAACCCGATGCGCTGCCGCTGGTGATCACGCACGGCTGGTCGGGCTCGATCGTGGAAAACGTGAAGGCCGCCCAAATGCTGGCCGACCCGCGCGCCCACGGACGCGACCCGGCTGACGCCTTCCATGTCGTGTTGCCGTCGATGCCGGGCTTCGGCCTGACCGGCAAACCGACCCAGCCCGGCTGGACGCCGGAGCGCATCGCGCATGCATGGATCGAGTTGATGCGGCGGCTCGGCTACGACAGCTTCGTGGGGCAGGGGGGCGACTGGGGCTATTCGATCACCAATGAGCTGGGCGGCATCGGCCTGCCTGCGGTCAAGGCCGTGCACTTCAATATGCTGCCCGTGTTCGAGGGGATGGAGGCGCAGGACGCGCAGGAAGAAGAAGGGCTGCGCCGCGTTCGCGACTTCCAGCGAGACCAGTCCGGCTACCAGCTGATGCAGATCCAGACCCCACAGACGATCGCCTATGCGCTGACCGATTCACCGGTCGGCCAGGCCGCGTGGCTGCTCGACCTCTACTGGCGCTGGATGGACCATGATGGCGATCCGACCGATGCGGTAGGCATGGACGGTATCCTCGACACCATCGACTGGTATTGGCTGACCGGCACCGCGGCGTCGTCAGCGCGCATCTACTGGGAGAGTATGCGCACTTTCAAGGAACGCGAGATCGCCGTGCCGGTAGCCTTCACCCAGTTCCCGCGCGACCTGCACATGGCCAGCCGGCGCTGGGTGCAGGAGCGCTATCCGACGCTGATGTATTACAACGAGGCGCCAAAGGGCGGCCACTATCCGGCCCTGGAGCAGCCCGAGATGTTCGCCGAAGAATTGCGCAAGGCGTTTCGCAGCGTGCGCTGACTGATTCCTTCCATTGTTGGCCTAAAGACGTCGTCCCCGGCCTCGTCGGCCACCTTGGCGGGGACCCAAGGCATATGCGTCGCCACCTGCGTTCGAGGCAGCCGGCGGGCGTGCAAACTTGGGTCCCCGCCTCCGCGGGGAGTCGTTTCTGCCAGTGGCAGAAACGACATGCGGGCGCTGACCAAGGAAAGACGCCGCCGCTTCTAGTGCGTACTTCCACTCGGCGGAATCATGGTCTCCACCGGGCTATCGCTGGCAAACAGCTGCGCGCAATCGACCTTGTCGAATGCATAGTGCTTGCCGCAGAAATCGCAGTTGATGCCCAGTTCGCCCAGTTCGGTCAGCGCCGATTCGACTTCTTCCTGGCCCAGCATCTTGAGCATATTGCCGACCTTCTCGCGGTTGCAGCTGCAATGAAATTGCGGATGCACCGGGTCGAACACGCGGATGGTCTCTTCCCAGAACAGGCGGTGCAGCAGGGTCGCGATGTCGGTCGAGAGCAGCTCTTCGCGCTTGACGGTCTGGCCCAGCATGGCGGCGCGGTTCCAGGTTTCCAGGTCTTCGGCCTCGGTCGCCTGCTTGGTCTGGTCTTCCTTGCCGCTGTGGCGCGGCAGCTTTTGCAGCAGCAGGCCGCGTGCGACCTGGTCGTCGGCCGCCAGCCACAGGCGCGTGTCCATCTGCTCCGAACGCAGCATGTAGTTTTCGATCACGGTCGCCACGTTGTCGCCGTCGAGCGGCACCACGCCCTGGTAGGGCTGCTGGCCCGGCATCTTGTCGGCCGGGTCGAGCGTGATCACGAAGCGGCCCTTGCCGTTCGCATTGAGCAGCTGCTCCAGGGTGGTGGCGTCCGCGATCTCGACGTCGGGCGCCAGCTTGGCCGTGGCGCGCATGCGCAGGTCGGCGTCGCACTCGACCACCAGCAGGCGCACCGGCCCGTCGCCGTGGATCTGCATCACGATCGAACCGTTGAACTTGAGGTTGGCCGACAGCAGGGCGCCGGCCGCCACCATCTCGCCCAGCAGCGAACGCACCGCTTTCGGGTAGGCGTGACGGGCCTGGATCTCGCGCCAGGTGTCCGAAATCTCGACCAGCTCGCCGCGCACGGCCGCATTGTCGAAGATGAATTTTTGCAGGGTGTCCCTGCTGGTGGTGCCAGTATCCGTAGTCGTCATTCTTTATCCGATTTTCTTGAGCTGTGTCTTGAACAGCTGGCCGCGCGCGACATAGCCCGCAGCCGTGCCTCCGAGGCGCAGCAGGTCTTCTTGTGTCAGTGTCCGCACCACCTTCGCGGGCGAACCCAGGATCAGCGAGTGGTCGGGAAATTCCTTGCCCTCCGTGACCAGGGCGCCGGCGCCGACCAGGCATCCCTTGCCGATCCGCGCGCCATTGAGCACCACGGCCTGGATGCCGATCAGCGAGCCGTCGCCCACTGTGCAGCCGTGCAGCATGGCCTGGTGGCCGATCGTCACGTTCTTGCCGATGTCGAGCGGGTAGCCCGGATCGGTGTGCATCACGGTGCCTTCCTGAACATTGCTGTTCTCGCCGATCGTGATGCGTTCGTTGTCGCCGCGCAGCGTGGCGCCGAACCACACCGAGGCGTTGGCCTCGAGCGTGACCTTGCCCACCACGGTGGCCGTGTCGGCGACGAAGGCCGACGGATCGATCTCGGGCGCATGCTCGCCCAGCTGGTAAATCGCCATGGATGTGCTCGCGGAGGTGGAAATGGCGCTATTTTACCGCTCCTGCCCCATGGCCATGCCGCCACCGTCATGCTCCGAAGTCGGGCAGATGGGGCCGCGTCGCCCGAATTCAACCGTCGGCCCGTATAATCATCCGAACGACCGTTCTAATTTCAGGAAAAGCACTATGACGCCCTCGCGTTCCGAATTCCTCACCGTGCGCGGCCTGCGCATGCACGTGCGCCACTGGGGCGCGCCCGGCGCGCCCAAGCTGTTCATGCTGCATGGCTGGATGGACGTGTCGGCCTCGTTCCAGTTCATGGTCGATTGCCTGCAGGGGAACTGGCACGTGATCGCGCCCGACTGGCGCGGCTTCGGCCAGAGCGAGCGGTCGGGTGCCGACACCTACTGGTTCCCCGACTACGTCGCCGACCTCGAGGTGCTGCTCGACCATTATGCGCCTGGCGAAGCGGTCAAGCTGCTCGGCCACAGCATGGGCGGCAATATCGCCGGCATCTACGCCGGCGTGCGGCCGCAGCGCATCGCCAAGCTGGTCAACCTGGAAGGCTTCGGCCTGCCGACCACGCACCCGAAGCAGTATCCGGGCCGCCTCGCCAAGTGGCTGGACGAGTTGCGCGAGCCGCCCGAGATGCGCGGCTACGCCAGCCTGGACGAGGTGGCAGCGCGCCTGCGCAAGACCAATCCGCGCCTGGCCCACGAGCGCGCCGCCTTCCTGGCCGCCCACTGGGCGGAACAGGACCGCGACGGCCTGTGGAAGATCCTGGGCGACCCGGCCCACAAGATGAGTTCACCCCTGCTGTACCACGTCGACGAGATCATGGCCTGCTGGAGCGCGATCACGGCGCCGGTGCTGTGGGTCGAGGCCGAGGACACCGATATGTGGCGCTGGATGGGCGCGCGCGAGCAGGCGCGCGCCGAGATCGATCGCAGGATGAGCTACCTGCAGAATGTGGCGCCGCGCATGGTCCCGCAGGCGGGACACATGCTGCATCACGACCAGCCGGAACTGCTGGCAAGCATGGTCGAGGAATTCCTGGCGGCCGCTTGACGGCTCCTACCTGAGCAGCCTGCCCGGCCGCATCGTCAGCGCGTTCCAGGTATGGCGCAGCGTGGCCAGCAAGGTTACCAGCGCCACCCCGGCCAGCGCCAGCCAGGGCATCGCGTACACGCGCGGCGCATGTTCGACGAAGCCAGCCTGATAGTGGCCGATCGCGAGGAAGGCCAGCGGCAGGCCGAGCACGGCGGCAAGGCCGATCAGGGCGCCCAGCTCGCGTCCCAGCAGCATGGCGATATGGACGCGGCCGGCGCCGTACAGCTTGCGCAGCACGATTTCGCGCGCGCGCCGCTGCACGATCGAGGCCGATAGTGCAACCATGCCGAATGCCGTGATCGCCAGCGCGATCAGGGTGGCCAGCGCCAGCAGCCGGGCCAGGCGGCGGTCGTCGGCATAATTGGCGGCCAGCACATCGCCCGCACGTTCAGTGTGCAGGATGGCGTTCGGGAAGTAACGGTTCCACAGCGCCGCCACGGCGCGCTCGGCATCGACCACCGAGGTGTTGCTGCGCACGCTGAGCACGGCGGCCCAGTCGGTATTAAGCACATACAGCGTCGCGCGCGGCTCGTCGTGCAGCGAGCGGAAACGCAGTTCGGGGGCGATGCCGAGCACGCGATAAGGAATCATCTTGCCGTCGTCGCCCGGATGCAGCAGGGTCTGGCCCACCGCGGCCTGGGGTGTGGCGAAACCGAGCTGGCGTGCGGCGATGGCATTGATCACGACCGGCCCGACCGCGTTTTCCTGGTCCAGGCGCGGATCGAACAGGCGGCCCGCCACCGGTTTTAGCCCATACACCTCGAAGAAGTTGGTGTCGACCATCTTCGTTTCCGCCGACACGCTGCCGCCGCCGTCGCGCTTGATGTCCTGGATCATGCCGCTCCCGGACCGCCCGACCACGTGCTCGGACAGCACCAGGCTGTGCACGCCGCTCTGCTGGCCGAGCGCCGTCATGAAGCCGCGCACGGCGGCGTTCTTCTTGCCGCGTTCGGGCAGGTCGACGATCAGCAGCGGGGCGGCGTCAAAGCCCGGCGAGGCATTGACGGCAAAGCGGGTTTGCAGCGCGATACCCATGGCCAGGCTGGCCAGGCCGACCGCGGTGGCGATCTGCAGCACGGTCAGCGCTTTTCTCAGGCGGGCGCCGGCGCGCGACTCGGTATTGGCGCGTCCGGCCAGGGCCTGTGCGGGGCGTACGCGTAGCGCCGTCCATGCTGGCTGCAGGCCGGTGACCACGCCCAGCGCGAGGCCAATCAACAGCGCCGCCGCCACGTTGACGGGCGAAAACAGCTGGTCCAGGTTGCGGTCGACCAGTTCGGCGAACAGGGGCAGGGCGAAATACGCCAGCAGCAGGCCCAGCACGGTGGCCAGCAATGTCACCAGCAGCGACTCGGCCATGAATTGCAGGACGATGCGGCGCACGCTCGCGCCCAGCACCTTGCGCATGCCGATTTCGCGCTGGCGCCGCAGGACGCGCACCGTGGCCAGGTTGACGTAATTGATGGCGCCGATGGCCAGGATCAGCAGCGCCACCACGGCCAGTCCGGTCACGGTGCTGCGGTCGCCCCGGTCGCCGGGTGGCGAGACGGGATTGCGCGCCACGTCGCGGTCGAAATACGCTTCGCGCAGCGGCGACAGCGCCAGGTCCATCACCTTCTTCTCGCCCAGGCGCGCCCGCACGTCCGGCGGCACGCCCTGGACCGCGGGCGCGGTGTCGAGCACGCGCTGCAGCTGCGCCGCCACCTGCGGCACGGCGTCCGGGTTCTTGATGCGCAGTAGCAGGCGGCCCCAGGCGCCATGCTCGCCGGTCTGCAGCTCGCTGCGCATGCCCGGGTCGTTCAGGACCGAGTTCACGCCATACAGGGCCTCGAAGGGAATGGTGGTGTTGGCCGGCGGGTCGGGCACGATCGCAGTCACGTGCAGTACCTTGTCGCCGATCTGGACGGTACGGTCGAGCGCTCGCGCGCTGCCGAACAGGCGGCGGGCGGTCGATACCGTCAGCACCAGGCCTTCCGGCCGGGTGAGGGCCGCGTCCAGGTCGCCATCCACCGCGCGCACCCCCAGCACCTGGGCGAAACGGGGCAGCACCAGCAGGCTCGGCATCTTGTGCAGGGTGCTGCCCACCTTGAAGGTCAAGGGGTCAGGGCGGAAGAATGCGGTGGCGTCGTCCACGCCAGGCGTTGTCAAAGCGACCGCGCGCAGCAGCAGCGGGGCCTGGTCGAACCACGGCGCCACCGGGTCGACGTTGAAGCGCTGCTTGACGACATGGATCTGCTCCACCTGCGGCACATGGGCGTCGTAGCGCCAGGAATACTGGACAAAGCCGAGCAGCAGCAGGCAGGCCGCGAAGCCGACCGAGAGGCCGAGTATGGCGATGGCGCTATAGCCCGGCTCGCGTGCCAGGTGGCGCAGCCCGATCCGGAAATCGTCCAGCCTCATGGCGCCACCTCTGCCAGGACCGGAGCGGTGGCTTCGATGCGGCCGTCGAGCAGGCGCACGGTGCGTCCGGCCTGGGCGGCGTGTTCAGGCGAATGGGTGACCATCACCACGGTCGTGCCTTCGTCGTTGATCTGGCGTAGCAGGCGCATGACTTCATCGCCGTGGCCGGTGTCGAGGTTGCCGGTCGGCTCGTCGGCCAGCAGCAGGGCAGGGCGCGCCACCAGCGCGCGTGCGATGGCCACGCGTTGCTGCTGGCCACCCGAAAGCTGGGACGGGCGGTGCCCGGCGCGATGGCCGACGCCGAGCTTTTCCAGCATCGCCGCCACACGCGCGCGCCGCTCCTGCCGCGACACGTCGGTATAAGTCAGCGCCAGCTCGACATTTTCGGCCACCGTCAGTTCTTCGAGCAGGTTGAAATCCTGGAAGATGAAGCCGATGCGCCCGCGCCGCAGCGTGTTGAGCGCCATCTCGCTGTGGCCGGCGACGTCCTGGCCATCGAACCAGTACTGGCCGCTGTCGCAGGTCTCGAACAGCCCAAGCACCGACAGCAAGGTCGATTTGCCACACCCCGACGGGCCGGTGATGGCCACATATTCGCCGGCCCTGATGTCGAGCGAAATATGGTCCAGGGCGGTCGTCCTGACCTCGCCACCGGTGAATGACTTGCTGAGATTGACAAGCTTGAGCATACGGTCTCCTGTTGGACGATGCGGCCGCGCCGCGTGGGGGCAAAACAGTGCTGCTAGTCGACGAGCCGCAGCCGTTCGGCCTTGCCGAACGCCGCGCTACTGGACACGATGACGCGCTCGCCGGCAGCGACGCCGTCGAGTACCTCGATCTGGCTGTTGCTGCGGCGGCCAACCTTGATCGGGCGGCGCACGGCGCTGCGGGCGTCAGGCACCACCACATAGGCCCAGGCGCCGCCGCTGTCGTTGACGAAGGCGCCGTTGGGCAGCAGCAGGCACTTGCTGGCCGCGCCGAGGGTGATGCGGGTGTCGGCGCTCTGGCCCGGGCGCAGCGAGTCGGGCTGCGCCTGCGCGAAGACCAGCTCCACGACGAAGCGGCCATCCTTGATCTGGGGGAAGATGCGGCTGACGTCGACCGCGTAGGCGCGGCCATCGACGTCGACGCTGCCACGGTGGCCAAGGGACACGCGGGTCAGGTAGAACTCGTCGACCTGGGCCGTGAGCTTGAAGCGCGCCGGGTCGTCGATGCGGCCGATGCGCTGGTCGGGGCGCACCGTTTCACCCACCTGCAGGCGGAAGTCGGTCAGGCGGCCGGCCACCGGCGCACGCACCGCGAGCGCATTGACCGTGTTGCTGACCAGGCCAAGGCCCGTCTCCAGGCCCTCGATCGCCTTTTGCATCTGGCGCACCACGTCCTGCTTGATGGCCAGGTCGGTGCGCGCCGCGCTGTTGGCCTCGGCCAGCAGGTGGCGCTGCTGGACCAGGCGGTCGGCCGCTTCCTCGGCCTGGGCCGGCGACACGAAGCCCCTGGCGGCCAGTTCGGCGCTGCGCTTGTCGTGCTTGCCCGCCTGCGCCAGCTCGTAGCTGAGTTCGGAGATGCGGCGCTGGTGGTCGGCGCGGCTCGTCTCCAACGCGACGCGCATGCTCGCGAGGTTGGAGATCTGCTGGGCGTGCTCGGATTGGCGCGCCAGCAAGTCGAGGTGGCGCTGCGGGTTCGACAGGCGGAACAGCAGTTCGCCCTTGGTGACGACCAGGCCGTCGCGGGCGACGACTTCTTCGACCCGGCCCGATTCGGTCGAGTCTAGCATCACCGAGGTCAGCGATACCGCCTGGGCCCGCACTACCAGCTCGTCGCGAAACGCGCCAAGTTCGGCGGTGGCGATATGGACGTCAGAGCGCGCTACCTCCAGTCCGCGCGGCCAGGCGTAATAGCCGACGATGGCGACGCCGGCAATGGCAGCCGCGGCAAGTCTGCGCCAGGGAAAACGCCGGGCCGTGATGGGGGCATCCATGGCCGCCCCTGTAGCAGGGCCGGTGCGGACAGGGTCAAGGTCCGATCTGTTCATATGCCGCCCGCTGCGTTGTCCGGCTGCTGCACCTTGCATTCCCCTTGCCTGATTTGTGTTATTAGCTTAGCACGATGATTCCTTCCAATAGCAATTAAAATTACTCGATAGTGGAAATAAAAATGCTCATGTGACGAATTAATGCATGCCACATAATGCGAATGTTAATTGCTATATTGCGGAAGTTTGACCATTGTCGTTGTAATCACACCGCATTCGGTATAGATAAATTGCCGCATGGAAACTGCTGTGATACAGTCGGCCCCGAACGTGCGCCAGTCCGGTCGCACCACAGACCGACAGGATTCACGATGGCTTACCGAGGCGCTAGCGCGCTCGTCGCCGGCCTGCTGCTCGCAGGCTGCGCCATTCCCTACAGCCCGGCACCCGTGGCCACCAATTTCCCCAGCACGCAACAGAACAAGGTGCAGGCCGCAGCCCATTGGGGCGTGATCGCGCGCCATATGGCGACCGAGCTGGGCCCGACCCTGAAGACGGCGCCGAGCCGCTCGCTGTACGTGGAGCCGCTGCAATCGTCGATTTTCAGCAAGGGCGTCAAGTCGCACCTGGTCACGGCGCTGGTCAACGATGGTTTCGTGGTGGTCAAGAATCCGGTGCCGGGTGCGCTCAAGATCGAACTCGACACGCAAGTGGTCGCCTTCTCGGCCGACCGTCCGCAGTACCGCTACACCGGACTGCCGACCGCGCTGGCCAGTGGCGCCTGGGTGCTCACCAGCATCCAGCACAGCCCCGAGTGGCTGATCACGGCCGGTCTGTATGGCTATGACGCGCATCGCTGGTTCACCGCCCAGTTCGCGCCGGGCGATACGCCGAAGACCGAGATGATCGTGACCGTCTCGGTGGCGGACGAGCAGCGCTATTACGCGCGCAATACCTCGGTCTACTACACCGATGACGACGATGTGGCGCTGTACGACGCCGCCCTGGCGGCCAAGCTGGCCGCCCCACCGCCGCCACCGCCGGGGCAGACACCGAAAACCTTC
>Ga0265798_10011254_pt1 | contig 10919 bp, 3 predicted proteins | sample P3T30metagenome_FD_192430 | JGI IMG/M metagenome (GOLD analysis project Ga0265798, IMG submission 192430) | Plant litter microbial communities from East Loma Ridge, Irvine, California - P3 T30 | ecosystem: Environmental > Terrestrial > Plant litter > Unclassified | place: USA: California... | reverse complement strand
GCGTTGAAATCGGTTAGTGTACAGCCATCGCATAAAGACATGACAGCCATTGGCCAGTTTTGCAGCGGTGCCAGGTTAGTAGGTATTGGCGAACCAACGCACGGTACGCACGAGGCTTTACAGTTCAAACTTCGTCTACTGGATTACTTAGTGACTGAAAAAGGCTTCAATACCATAGCGCTGGAAGAGGTTATTCCTACCTGCGATAAAATGAACGATTTGCTGAATGCCAATCCTGGAGCGGTTAAAGATAGCTTGTTAAAAATGCCATTTTACAAGCTATGGAAATCGGCCGAAATGAACGAGCTGTTTGCCTGGATAAGCCGCTATAATCACACACATTCACGTAAAGTGAATTTAATTGGTTTCGATATGGAAGATACTCGCATACGCTCCTCGAGGAAAATGATAAGAGAGATAGGATTGAAGCAGGATGAGGCGATTGCCAAACAGGTTGAAATTATTGACCAAAAGCTTGATTCATTGATTGCAGCTAACTCCCCGAAAACTGAACCGACTTTGATACAAACACTTGCTGATGATTTAAAAGCAGAATTGGTTAAGCTGAGTTTAATGGTTAACAAACAGAATGGAAAGATTGATCCTGAACAGTTCTTTAGGTTGCAAACCTATACTCGTGTATGTTTGCAGTGGCTCGACACTCGTTTTTACAACCAGTCACCTTACACCCGCGATCGTTACTTAGCCGACAATGTGAAATTTTATACCGATCATCACCCGGAAGCTAAAGTACTTATATGGGCACATAATGCACACATTGCAAATTTAACTAATGGAGGCGCTAAAGCGATGGGCGCATGGCTTAAGCACTATTATGGCAAAGCTTATTTACCAATTGCTTTTACCTCTGCCGCCGGCAGCTACACCGCTGCAGAAGACAACACGCAAAAAGTGTGGAAGGCCTACCCGTTTGAAACGGCTTACAGGGGTACATATTCGTACATTTTAGGCAAGGCAAAAAGCAAGCTTTATTTTCTGCCATTGAATACTGTTGCAGTAAAACAGAAGGGAGCCTCCTGGCTGCACATGCCAATGACGCAACTGGATATTCCATATGTGCAATCGGGCGAAGACGAAGATTATCGTGATTATGGTATGATGACTACTGCGTTTGACGGGGTTGTATTTTGTAAAACTACTACCGCTGCTCAGTCTTATTTGAAACAGTGATGCAAACCATCCTTCTCTGTAAATGCAATAGCGAGAATTCAAATTATGTTATATTGCAGGAGAACTTTAATTGCCTGAAATGATTTACGCTACTAAGAACTACTTCCAATGGTTTATATGTATTGCCCTTACTTTATTTAGCCAAGTAGCGGCTGCACAAACTTCTTATATTCAAAAAGCCATTGAAAAACTTGAGGCGAATAAAAATTTCAGCTACAAATACAGTTATAGGCAAAAGGAGCATACCGAAGACACTTTACTAATCCAACATCGAGACATCTTTCAAAAAGCACCTGAAGATAAAAACTATGGCTATCTGTTTAGCCTCGAAACGCTTACAGAACCAAATAGATTTCCCAGTACAGAGTATTATAATGGCAAAATAATATTAAGCGTTAACCCTACAGATAGCACTTTCTACACAAAGAAGATTAGTCCATCAATAATTAGCCAGTCGCTAATTGGTCGTCTTTATTGGATAAGAAGCTTTCTGGAAAAGAAGCCAAGCCATATTGTAAAAGTTGCCGATACAACCGCCAACGGAATCGATAGTTATCATTTTATTATAAACACACGTGATACGATCATCAATAAAGAACATTACTATTCGAGGATAAACTTATTTATCAATAAATTATCGGATATGCCCACAAGTATTGTAAGCAGGGCTAAGTACGAAAACCCTACCGGCGCACCAACTTACTATTATTCAGAAGCATTTTACTTTGATTACAAATTTAATCAGCGAAATATTGACATAGCGTCCACGGCCATTCCCGTTGGCTACCACCTACCCAAGGTGAGACCTACCTTGTTAACACGGGGAAGTATCGCTCCTGATTGGAACTTAAATTTGACTAATGGTAAAAAAGTATCTCTTTCACAATTGAAAGGCAAAGTAGTGTTGATGGACTTTTATTTTATTGGCTGCCATAGTTGTATGGAGGCACTTGCATCGCTAAATAATCTTTATGAAAAGTATAAAGACAAAAGATTTGTCATTGCAAGTATAACAGCACGGGATAAATTGAAATCAGTTGTGGAATTTGATAAAAATCATCACATCAAATATCCCAGTTACGTTAACGGAGCCGAGGTTGTGAAGTCATATCATGTAGAAGCCTTTCCCACCTTTTATTTTATTGACAAAGAAGGGAAAGTTGCAGAAGTAACACTTGGCTACGACAAAGATTTTGAAGCGAATGCAACTTCAATAATTAATGCATTGTTAAAGAGATAAAACTTTCAAAGTTTACATTGCCATTTGTTACGCGGCAAACGTTGGTAATCAATGCTAAAGTAGCCTTTTATTTTTATGTAGTTATCACTATACGGTAAGCCACGGCTACCATCGGCAGCATTCATTTTGAGGCTGTGTTTGGCCTATTAGGTGAGAAAAGGAGACAGTTCCACCACCAATTTCACACTATTTGACATCAGCTTGAATACACATCCTCGTCGCGCTAACCAACTTCGATGTTGCACTGAACCTGTCAAACCAAGTTCTATATCATATGCCGATTTCCGAGGCTGATTTCTGCTGCCTATTTCTTAAACAATAATTGATTTATCATGCTGCAAAAAGTAAAAGCGATCTTTATCCACAGGCAAGTCCGTTGTTGTTCGTTTTAAAAAGGGTTCAATGTCTTCAGCAGTAACAGGTATACTCTCATTACCGCTAATAATAAGAATACTATCCCACTTAAAGTTAGTAGTTTCGGCAAGGTCAAATAATTTGTACTTTTTATCGCTTTGGCGTCGCCATCATCAAAGGCTTTGTAAAATCTTTTTTCAAAGTTGTTACATGCCGTCAAAACTGCCACTACAAAAGAGTCAATGCTAGTTTAAACTTTTCATTCTTATTCCGCATACACAACTTGTGTTTAATCCTTTCGCTTAGAGGACTCCTCACGTTTCATTGTTTCAATCTTAATTCTTTTACCTTCACTATGTGCATTAAACTCCGGGGCATACATGCTTTGTATGGTACTAATACCTGTTGTGAAACTACCCGGTTGTACCACACGCAAACGGTACTCAAATACGTAATTACCCTTGTTTAACCAGCTGATAAAAAAGTTGGTGGCTACATCCTTAGTAACCTGGTAATAGTACAAACCATCCTGGTAATTAAAATTTGAAAGAATGTCAACCGGCTCAGTTCCCGCCGGACGCATATCTTTCAGTTGCACGTACTCTAAATCGCGACCTGATTTTAGGTAAACTACTACTTTTAAAACATCTCCGGTTTGAGGCTGATGCTGCGCATCAACAGCAACCAGCATTTTACCGGCCTGATTTTGCCTCTCTACAAAATACTTTCTTTCCAGCATAATATCCGTGTGAGACGGCGTGATCTTATCCAGCTGCTCGGTGTATTGCCAGTGCATGGCACCCCAGCTAAGCGTTTTGCCATTGTTGGTTATTTCTACTTTACCTAATGCCGGCTTAATACTTTCATCGGCCCAGGTGGTTTTAATATAACCGGTGCCAGTTTCGGCTTGTAAACCGGGTTTTATTTCGGTTAATGGTTTACCGTTCAACTTTATGGTTGATGATGCTGTTGTACTAACCAAATCGGCTCCTTTCATCAGTAAAGCATAGCAAGCGGCCGCAGTGGCTTTGGTAGTGCGCCAGTTATTGGTTTGTTTGTTGCGCAGCAGCCAAACCTTCATTTCCTCTACAGCCTTAAACTGGTTGCCCGCCTCGGTGAATAATTCAATCATGAGCGACTGTGTTTCTACCGGAGACTGGTGCCAGTACCACCCTGACTGGTTTTTTGCCCAGTACATGCCTGCATCATTGCTTTGCTGTGCAGTTTCCAAAAGCGAACGAATGATGGCATTAGCCACTTCGGGTTTGCCATAGCGTAGCATGCTAAGGGCAATTAGCGCCTGTTGGTATACCGGTTGCTTTAACCATTGGTCGGTTGCCCGCTTTAAATAGCGTTGATTTTCGACTTTAATTTTTTCACCAATTATAGCGTTAGGGTAATAGCTCCGTGCGTACCAGGCATGTATCTCAACCGCACTTAAATCGTCTTTGTTTTTGTCTTTACTGGTTGCACGTTGCTTTGCATCATTCATCAACTCAATATCTATGTAATGTATACCTCTGGCACTAATTTGTTCCAAGGTTAAATTAGCGTCTTCATTAGTTTTAAGACGGTAAAGCTGACCTATACCGGCAATAATGTGCTGTGTAATAAATCTGTCGGCATAGCGGTCGCCAAACCATGGAAAACCGCCTTCGGGCAACTGTTTTTTCTGCAATTGCTCCAGGCTTTTGTTCTGCTCATATCCCAATTTATTCAAGTCAAAAAGCAAGGCAATGCGCTTCTTTTGCTCCGATTCACTTACTGCATCCTGCAGCCAAGGCGTTTCTTCAATTAAAGTAGCCTTAAGTTCTGGGTTCTTTTCGAGGTTGGAGAGCAGTTCTTTGCTATCCGTTGTTCTCCAACGTTCGAACACCGCTTTAATTTGAGGATTATGCTTTACAATTGAAGCAGCCACACTATTGGCAAAATACCGGCTAAAGGTTTGCTCCGAGCACTCGTACGGGAAATCCATGAGATACGGCAATGCCTGCACCGCATACCACGCCGGGTTTTGGGTATATTCGAGTGTGAGCGATTTATTGATGAGCGTGCTGCTGTTTTGATTCACCAGTCTATCAAACGTGAATGCTTTAGTTTGTCCGGCCCTTACCAGCATTGGCATACTCTCGGTAACCAGCATACGGTTAGGCAGCACCGGCAGGGTGTTCTCTTCGCCATCACTATAGCTATCGGTAGCAGCGGTAAGGCGGTAAGTAAGCGCATCGAGGCCAGTAGGAATGATCAACTTAAATGACACTGCTTTATTAACGCCAGCTTCTACCTCAAAACGCTGATCGCCTTCTGCTTTGTTATCCAATAGATTCACCGGCTGCATAGTTATTGCGTTAAACAGCTGCAATTGCACCTGCCCTTTTAACCTTTGGGTTGATAGATTAGCCACCCGGGCGGAAACCGCTATGGTGTCGCCCTCACGCATAAAACGCGGCATGTTGGCACTTATCATCAGTTGCTTTTGGGTCACAACCTCATTTTCAATATAACCCGTAACCAGGCTTTGCGTATGGGCAAAAGCTTTGAACCGCCATTTGGTCAATGATTCGGGAACGGTAAAATCAATGAGTATCTGACCTTTAGCATCGGTATGCAATTGTGGATAAAAAAAGGCTGTTTCGTTAAAATTTTTGCGGATAGTTACCTGAGGCGATTTTACATTCGGCTTGTTGGCTTGATCCCCAGAATCATTAACATTTTGAAATATATTATTTTCGTCTGCCACCACTACGGGCGGTGGAAATTTTACTTGATTTACGGAACGGGCCATATACCCGTAAGGCAAATTTGTTTCCGATTCGCTGACTGCAGCGCTAACCGGTGCATTACCAACCGGCTCATCAATACGTACAGTTTGAGTTGGGTCGCCTTTGATGTCTTTCTGTCCCGGATCATTAATTTTCAGCCACCTTTTATCTCTCAGATAGATGAATAATCTTTCACCTTTTTTTGCAGCTATTTGTTTGTTTATATAACCTTTACGGCTTATAACCAAAGTACTGGTAAGCGGAACTTTAATCCTAAAATATCCTTCCGAATTGCTTAACGTGGATATACCGGTGCCTTTAATTCCAACCTTTACGCCGGGAAGCGCAATTTGATAGTCTGCTTCTATAATTCTGCCAACTACATCAAAGCCCGTTTTTACTAAGGCTGCGTTTTTATAATACAACGCAGTTGAATTTTTGTCTGTTAAGCTTTGAGTCTTGGTTCGGGCAACATTTACAATGTAGTGTTGATAAGCGCTGTTGTAACCACCAAAATAGTCATATCCGAACAAGAATAATTCTTCGTACTTATATTCCTTCAACTCCCCAAAGTGGTTATCATCGTCTCCTTCACTACTTATACCAATTACGAAATCGCCATGGTTCCAGGCATAGTACGAGCTGGGCCAGGTTGATGTTCCGGTGTTTATTCCCCATGGCCGATTGGGCACTATTTCATCCAGCGAAGCATCGTACAAAGTAGCCACCATTTCGGCCATATCCCTGGGCGATGCTCCATCTCCTACCTGTAATTTCCATTGCTCCTTTTCTCCGGGTTGCAGTTTGCTGCGATAGGTTAAAAATTTTATGGGCAGCCTTTTAACAGAATCCTGTTGGGTAATGCTTTCATAATCCTGGTATACCCGGTTATCGGTTACCATTAAAAATTGTACAGCATAATGACCTGGACTGGCCGGAAAGTTAACCGTAATTAAATGCTGTAAATCACCGCTTAAAGTCAGCCATGTAGAGGCGAGCAACTTTGCCCCGTCGTACTTTTCCATAAGCACATGACCATCGCCTCCTGTGCCAACTAAAAACTGGGCTGCCTCTCCGGGATTTAAAGTGGTTTTTACCGGAGTTATCCAATCCGTAAGCTTCGAAATTTTTGCCGGTTGGTTACTCAGCGTTACGTATTGAACATATGATGCCGTATCGCCCTGGGAATTTTGCGATTTTATAACCAACTTATAATTGCCGGATGGCTGTTTAAGCAAGCTTTGCAAGTTTAGGGTACCGGGTTTGTCTTTTTCAAAAGTCAAGTTAAACTTCGCAATGGTATTGGTTTGAATCCACTTAGCTTTATCGTCTTCCTGCTGCCATGCATAGGCCGGAAAGTTTTTCTTAAACTCAACCCTGTTCATCATAACCTGATCGGGTGCTGCCCATAAGCGGTTTTTAAAGGCCTGATCGGGTGTGTTAAGTGTATAAATACTTACCTGTGCCGTACCTGCCTGCGGTTGCCCGTTAACGTTTTGAAGTTTGATCTTAAATTCAGGATCGTCTTTACTGAGCAAATGCGCAGGCACAAGCACATCCAAAAGCAATGGATTGGCGCTCACCTTAACGGTTTGACTGGCAGTGTACGTTTCGCCGCTGGCATCGGTTATGGTAGCGTTTATATTATAGTTGTACGTTGCGGGGAAACCTATTTGATTGTCGGCAGCTTTAAATTTAATAACAAATTTTCCCTCATTATCCGTAATAACCGTGTCGGTTTCTATCTGCTGTTGCCTTTCCCATACGCCTTCAACTTGCGAATCGTCGACCAGCTTCTCCAATTCGTAATCAAGTTTAATATCGTAAGCCACCCTGGCCTGCGATAAACCATAGCCCGAAAACGCCGTTACCCGGCCCTGTAACTTAACGGTATCGTTTAACCGGTAGCTATCCCTAACCGGCTCAAATTCGGCTGTAAAAGTGGGGCGTTTATACTCCTCAACCTGTATGAAGGTGTTGCTGTACCCGGTAACTAAAGACATGGCTCCGCCAAGCACATTTTGCGGCATGATAAAAGACCCGCTTGCAGTGCCAAATTCATTAGTTTTTAATTCAACGGTACTTAGCACTTTACCATTGGCATCTTTAAGGCTTATTTTTACATTGGCGCCGGGTACAATACTGGTTACCTGTTGTACTTTTTGCAGTTGTAATAGCTTAAAGTATACCGTTTGGCCGGGACGGTAAAGTTGCCTGTCGGTAAATACTACGCTGCTAATTGCAGCATCACTGGTACCGGTACGCGCTAATGCCCCTGAAACATAATGGTCCCTATCAGCAAAAACATCAGCGCCATACTGCAATTGAACATTAAAAAACTTGTCAGCTGATCTAAACAGGTACCGGCCTTCTTGATTAGTAGTTCCGCTTATTTTAATCTTTTTACGTTTAGGGCCGCTACCGTCCTCAAACGTTACGGTAGCCTGTACGCCGGCCAAAGGTATACCTGTTTGCCTGTCAACCACCCTTAGTTCCCGTTGGCCGTCAGGGTTTTGCCGTGCTATATAAGCTAAATTAGTTATTTTAAATTGTACCAGTTGCGCTAATGGCTTGTTGCCCCCCAGCTGTTTTACCAGCATTATGTAGTCACCATATGGCTGCGCATCTATTTTAAATTCGGCGCTGTGCTTGCGGTAGTCTTGTATATGAGGCAGGTTAAGGGTTTGAATTTGTGCAGGCTTTAAAGCATTTAGGTATTTCAACACTTTCTCAGTTGGGAGTATTTTATCATAATCATACCCTGCATGCAGTTTATTAAGCTGGGCCAGCTGAGCAACGGTTAATTTATAAAGTAAAACCTGTGCCTTACCTACGTTACGGTAATTAAGCAAGGCAAGCATAGGTTTATTGGCGGCATATACGCTTTCAACTGTTGTGCTTAGTTCTTGCTGCTTTACCTGTTTAATAAGAATGGCCGCGTTGTAAGCACCCTGACTTTTAGGATATAAATTGATGGCCTTATTGTAGTATTCGAAAGCGGCAACCAAGCTATCTTTTTCTTCGTGGTACTGGCCCAATAGTACCCAGGCATCGGCTACTATAGCTTTACCTGCAAAGGCATCGGCTATTTGCTGTAAGCCGGTAAGATATAGCTTATCCTTATCAGGCGCAGGCAATTGCTTGTGTAAAAACTTCAGGCGTTTCAAATCCAGATCGGCCAGTGCTTCGGTATTATTTTTTTGCAGATGAAAAGCGGTGGCCTGTTGTAGCTGCAGTATGCCGCGGTATAACGTACCGGCGGTATCGGCAGTGTTAAGTTTAAGCATAGCAAATGTGCGGCTATCGCCAAACAGGCGGGCATCCCTTAAATTGAAAGGATTACGGGGTTTTGGTAGGGCTGGCTCTTCATCCAGATAAAAATCTAAGGCCCGGTGTGCCAGCAAATCATATAGAGTAGGCCGCAGGTAACGAGTTGTTGCATCGCCTGTGAGTACCCCGTTAAGTACACCAATCGGGGTATTTTGTAATTCGGCTGTGTTTTGCAGCGATAGGCGGTATAGTCTATCAGTTTCTGTTACCAGGGTTTGCAAATCCCAACGGGTGTAGTCGGGGTCAGGTTTCTCAAGTCGTGTACGGCCGTTAAATTCCCAGCGGTGCTCCTGGTAGTATTGCCAGTACATATTAGCCAGTAACGATTGCAGTACCGGCTTTACGGGGAAGGTAGACTTTTGTATATCTGTTTTTAACGTATTAATAATTGGAACCAATGCATCCTCTTGCAGGTAGGATTGAAAAGTAATACGGTAAATAACTGCACGGATGATTTGCGGTACACTATTACTTTGGTGCGCGATTTTATCGAGCTTGTCTACCTCTGCCAAAGCCGATTTGGGTAAACCCATGGCCGATAAGCTATCTATGCGGAAAACTATATTGTTATAAGTGGATTGTGCTTGTGTAAATTTAGCGGTACTGATCAGTGTTATTATCAATAACAGTTTCAGATAATTTTTGAGCATAAATTTGCGGATAGGTTTATGCCTGTAATTTAGGAAATGTTTATGGTGTGCACACAGAAATTTGCTTTTGTATTATTTGGAATGTATTTTAAACGAAATCAGGGAATACTCGCCCGTCATAATATCCTGATATTTAGTATTGCCCTCAGTGTACTAATTTCTACCTTTGCCCCATGTCCGCCAGTCAGCATATCAAAGTAGCAGTTGATGCCGTAGTTTTCGGATACACCTCAAAAGAAGGATTGTCGGTTCTCTTGATTAAGCGCAAAATTGAGCCTTACTTAGGTAGCTGGGCTTTGCCGGGTGGACTGGTAGGCGATGAAGAGTCTTTAGAAGAGGCTGTTCAGCGTGAACTGAAGGAAGAAACCGGTATCAACATCAATTACCTCGAACAACTCTATAGCTTTGGTAAGCCCGGTCGAGATCCGCGTAACCGCGTGGTTTCTATTACCTATTATGGCTTGGTAAAGCCCGATGCTTTTGAACTGCAGGCTAATACCGACGCCAGTGATGTGGCCTGGTATAATATTAAAAAGTTGCCTCCGTTGGCTTTCGACCATACAGAGATCATTAGCGTTGCTCATAACCGCTTAAAAAGCAAAATAATGTATGAACCCGTAGGTTTCGAATTGCTGGAAGAAAGGTTCCCTTTTTCGGAACTTGAAAAGTTGTACATGGCCGTGCTTGACCGACCTATTGACCGCAGAAATTTCAAGAAAAAGATCAGCAAATTTGGCTTTTTAGAAGAGACCACAGAGAAGCAAACACTTGAAGGAGCCGGCCGGCCAGGCAATCTTTTCTGCTTTAACGAAGCAAAATACTTCCAATCTAAGAAGGACGGCATCAACTTCGAAATATAAAAGTGAAAAAAGTGAAAATTTAATTTGCGTATCAAATACGCTTATTTATATTTGCGTATAATTAACGCAATTAATCATGTCAACAGCCGTAATTATAGCCCGCTTTCAAACCCCATACTTGCACGAAGGGCACCTGAAACTTATTGATCAGGTTAGTGCCCAGCATAGTAAACTCATTATATTGCTGGGTGTAAGTCCTATTAAAGGAAGCCGTAAAAGCCCTTACGATTATTATACCCGTGAGCGGATGATTAAAAAAGATTATCCCGGCATAATTGTGCTGCCTGTGAGCGATCATCCAAGTGATAAAGTTTGGTCAGAAAAACTCGACAGCTTGCTAAAGGGCGTGTTTCCGAATGAAAAATTTTGCCTGTATGGGAGCCGGGATAGCTTTATCCCCTACTACAGTGGTAAGTTTGAAACTATTGAGCTACCCGAGCATGGCGATTACAATGCCACCGAGCTCCGCAAGCAATACGCCGATAAGGTATTTGATTCTAACGACTTCAGGGCCGGGATACTATACGCCTAT
>Ga0265798_10011251_pt1 | contig 10919 bp, 6 predicted proteins | sample P3T30metagenome_FD_192430 | JGI IMG/M metagenome (GOLD analysis project Ga0265798, IMG submission 192430) | Plant litter microbial communities from East Loma Ridge, Irvine, California - P3 T30 | ecosystem: Environmental > Terrestrial > Plant litter > Unclassified | place: USA: California... | reverse complement strand
GCACCATCCGGATTCCGGTGCACATGATCGAAACGATCAACAAGATGAACCGGATCTCGCGCCAGATCCTGCAAGAGACGGGCGCCGAGCCGGATCCGGCCACGCTCGCCATCAAGATGGAAATGCCAGAAGATAAGATTCGCAAGATCATGAAAATCGCGAAAGAGCCGATTTCCATGGAAACGCCGATCGGTGACGACGACGATTCGCATCTGGGCGATTTTATCGAGGACAACAACACGCTGGCGCCGTCGGATGCCGCGCTGCACGCGTCGATGCGCGGTGTGGTCAAGGATGTACTGGATTCACTGACGCCGCGCGAAGCCAAGGTGCTGCGCATGCGCTTCGGTATCGAGATGTCGACCGACCATACGCTGGAAGAGGTAGGCAAGCAGTTCGACGTGACGCGCGAGCGGATTCGTCAGATCGAGGCCAAGGCGCTACGCAAGTTGCGTCACCCATCGCGCTCGGACAAGCTCAAGAGCTTCCTGGAGGGCAGCAGTTGATTGTTGGTATGGGCTTGACGAGCCTGTAGTAAAAGCAATATGCTCTCGCCACTTCGCTAGTCGGTATCATGCCGGCGATGGGTGGCGAGTTCAATTTGATGTTCCAGTTTCTGGGCCTCTAGCTCATGCTTGGTTAGAGCAGCGGACTCATAATCCGTTGGTGCCGTGTTCGACTCACGGGAGGCCTACCATTAAAATCAATGACTTAGCCCAGCCATTTGGCTGGGCTTTGTTTTATTCGGTCCGGATGTAACGACCGATGTAAGGCTTTTTCTCGTAGTATTGTTGAGGTTTGTTGCTTGAGCAAAGACCATAGAGTGTCTGCGGCATTGGCCGTTGACCTTCGGTATGCCGAAGCCACGTCCTAATGCTGAGCTGCGCCTTATGGCCTAGTCTTTGATCGCAGAGCCGAAGGGCAGGGGTCGTTTTTCGAGCACCTGAATGCTATGATGAAACGCAATTTTCCCATAAACATTGAGCAATCACTCTCGACCGAGTGTGCCTCGTCGAGTCCCTAGACTGACCCATGAATGCAGTAGAAATCGAATCAGCAATATCGGAACTGGTGCTCCAGCCATTTGACCGGGAAGAGTTCCCCTTTGCATTTCTTCAAGCTTTTGGTAACAAAGAGACTGCGCTCAGGCGCCTGCGCACAGGCAACAACAATACTTCCGACGTCGCTGGAGGCGTGCTTCAACGCAATAACATCCACATTGCGGTCTGCCAACTAGGCGCTGTGGATGAAACTTTCAAGGCCTTGCATGCAAGCGCGGCTACGACGAAAGCTAAGGCGAAATTCATCCTTGCCACGGACGGACAAACCCTTGAGGCCGAGGACTTAACCGCTGGCGAAACTATCGCCTGCGCCTACTCGGTTCTTCCCGACCACTTCGGATTCTTTCTGCCCCTTGCGGGCATCTCCACTATCAAGGAGATCAAAGATAACCCTGTAGACGTACGGGCAACGGGGCGTCTAAACAAGCTATATGTCGAGCTTCTGCGCGAGAATCCTGAATGGGCCAAGGAGGAACGCCGCGCCGACATGAACCACTTCATGGCGAGGTTGATTTTCTGCTTCTTCGCTGAGGACACTGACATCTTCGATGGCGAGGGTTTGTTCACCCGCACCGTGGAACGGATGAGCGAGCGCGACGGCTCCAATACCCATCAGGTGCTGTCCGAAATCTTCCGCTCCATGAACATTAGCAGCAACAAACGCAGCAATGCACAGCCGCAGTTGCATAGCTGGGCCAATAAATTCCCCTACGTGAACGGCGGCCTATTCTCTGGCAGTACTGAAGTGCCGCGCTTCACTCGCATGGCGCGCACTTACCTGATGCACGCTGGCGGTTTGAACTGGAAACAGATCAACCCGGACATCTTCGGTAGCATGATTCAGGCCGTGGCCGATGACGACGAGCGTGGCGCACTGGGCATGCACTACACGAGCGTGCCGAACATCCTGAAGGTGTTGAATCCCTTGTTCCTGGATGACCTGCGCGCGCAGCTGGCAGAAGCCGGTGACAACGAACGCAAGTTACTCAACCTACGTAAGCGAATGGCCCGCATTCGAGTATTTGACCCTGCCTGCGGCTCAGGTAACTTTCTAGTCATCGCCTACAAGCAGATGCGCGAGATCGAGGCTACAGTCAACCGCCGTCGTGGCGAGCTGCACCTGGGTAGCGAAATCCCGTTGACTAACTTCAGGGGGATTGAGCTGCGGAACTTCCCAGCAGAGGTTGCGCGTTTAGCGCTCATCATCGCGGAGTTCCAGTGCGACGTGCTGTATCGTGGTCAGAAAGACGCGCTGGCGGAATTCCTACCGCTTGATTCTCAGAACTGGATTATTTGCGGCAATGCGCTGCGACTCGATTGGTTGAGTGTCTGCCCTCCTACGGGCACGGGGGTTAAGCTACTAGCTGACGACCTGTTCAACACGCCGCTCGATCAAACTGAAATTGATTTCGAGAACGAAGGTGGCGAGATCTACCTTTGTGCCAATCCCCCATACCAAGGAAGCGTAAACCAGACAGCGGAACAAAAAGAGGATATGGCTAGAATATTTTCCTCTCTCCTCAAGAGCTACAAAGATCTAGACTACGTCGCTGCCTTTATTCTTAAGGCCGCTCAGTTCAATAGGCTAACCGGATCTTCAAGTGCATTTGTGACCACTAACTCAGTTACACAAGGCGAGCAGGTTGGAATGTTGTGGCCACTGGTTTTCCAACAGGAGAACTTTATCCACTTTGCACATACCTCCTTTCTATGGAGTAACCTTGCAAGTAATAAAGCTGCTGTCACTTGTGTCATTCTTGGCCTCTCCACAGCTCCTAGGGTTGATAAAAAGCTTTTTGGTGAGGAAGTTGTCCGGATTGTGCCAAATATTAGTCCATATCTCGTCGCAACAGAGACTGTAATCGTTACAAAGCGCTCAAGTGCACTTTCAGATATTGGGCGAATGCAGTCGGGCAATAAGCCTACGGATGGTGGGAACTTGGTGCTGACGACAGAAGAGAAGGAGGCAATAGTCGCCCGAACTCCAGCTGCTACCCAATTCATCAGGCGCTATGTTGGTTCGCAGGAGTTGATAAATGGGGGGAGCCGCTGGTGCATCTGGGTGACGGACTCAAAAGTTGAACAAGCTAGACAGATCGACGAGTTCCGAACTCGCTTTGATAGGGTGCAGCGGTTGCGAGCAATTGGTGGGGCACAGGCAAACGACAATGCTGCCACACCTCATCGATTCGTATTCGCACCCCATAGCAATCATAATGCTATCGCGGTTCCAAATGTTTCCTCAGAAAGACGGCAATTCCTGCCTTGTGAGATCACAAATGACCAAACGGTCGTCTCCAACCTTGCTTCCGTGGTCTACAACGCACCAATCTGGAATCTCGCATTGATTGCTTCGCGCCTCCATCTGGTCTGGATCGCGACAGTTTGCGGAAAGATGAAAACCGATTTCCGTTACTCCAACACCCTCGGTTGGAATACCTTCCCTGTCCCGCTGCTCACCGAGCAGAACAAGGATGACCTGATCGCTTGTGCTGAGGCTATCTTACTAGCACGCGAACCGCATTTTCCTGCGACCATTGCGGAGCTGTATGACCCTGATAACATGCCGGACAACCTACGCCGTGCTCACGAGCGCAACGACGAAGTGCTTGAGCGCATCTACATCGGCCGTCGCTTTAAGAATGACACTGAGCGCTTAGAAAAATTGTTCAACCTTTACACAAGAATGACAGCCGATGCGGCTAAAGCCGTAACCAAAGTGAAAAAAGGCAAAAAAGCATGATGGCAAAGGACAATAACCCGACGAATCACTTTACTGTGCCGTCGGTTTCCATCGCTACGGCGCGCACGGGGGCGTCCAGTAAAGCCAACGCACTCGGCATGCGGGCCATGCAGGAGCGCGCCTATGCGAAGCGAGGCGAGCAGTATTTGCTTATCAAATCGCCGCCAGCATCAGGCAAGTCCCGCGCGCTGATGTTCATCGCGCTGGACAAACTGAATAATCAGGGCTTGCGGCAAGCAATTGTCGTAGTGCCAGAGCGTTCTATCGGGGGCAGCTTTGCCGATGAGCCTTTGACTCAGTACGGCTTTTACTGGGACTGGCAGGTTGCTCCTCAGTGGAACCTGTGCAACGCTCCCGGCGTCGACGAGCCACGCGTGGCCAGGTCCAAGGTAGACGCCGTACGCAAATTCCTAGCGAGTTCCGACAAAGTGTTGGTTTGCACGCATGCTACCTTTCGCTTTGCAGTGGAAGAACTGGGCATCGACGCATTCGACGATCGCTTGATTGCTGTCGATGAGTTCCACCATGTCTCCAGCAACCCGGATAACAAACTGGGCAGCCAGTTAGGCGCGTTTATTGCCCGCGACAAGGTGCATGTAGTAGCAATGACTGGCTCCTATTTTCGGGGCGATAGTGAAGCAGTGTTGGGACCAGCGGATGAGGCCAAATTTGAGACCGTAACCTATACGTATTACGAGCAGCTCAACGGTTACCGGTGGCTCAAGTCGTTGGACATTGGCTACTTTTTCTATACGGGACCTTACGTTGATGCTATCGACAAGGTGATGGACCCGTCACTGAAAACCATCGTCCATATTCCCAATGTGAATGCCCGCGAAAGCCTCAAAGATAAGCAGCGGGAGGTGGACGAAATTATGCATGGCTTGGGCGACTGGAATGGCGTTGATCCGGTCACCGGTTTCCATTTGGTGAAAGCAGTGGATGGCCGAACCCTGAAAGTGGCCGATCTGGTGGATGACAGCGATCCAGCCAAACGATCTAAAGTGCTCACTGCCTTGAAAGACCCCGCGCAGAAAGACAATCGCGAAAACGTCGATGTCATTATTGCGCTGGGAATGGCGAAGGAAGGCTTTGATTGGATCTGGTGCGAACACGCGCTGACCGTCGGCTACCGTAGCAGCCTAACCGAAATTGTGCAAATTATTGGCCGTGCTACCCGTGATGCAGAAGGGAAAGAACGGGCGCGCTTCACAAACCTGATCGCCGAACCCGATGCCGAACAATCGGCCGTGGCCGAGGCAGTGAATGACATGCTTAAGGCTATTTCTGCTAGCCTGCTGATGGAACAGGTGCTGGCCCCCCGCTATGAGTTCACTCCGAAAAATGCTGGGGCGAAGGAAGGCTTTGACTATGGCGACGAAGGATACAAAGAGGGTGGTCACAACATCGGTGTGAACCAGCAAACCGGCCAATATCACGTGGAGATCAACGGGTTAGCAACGCCGCAAAGTCCTGAGGCGACGCGCATTTGCAAGGAGGACCTGAATGAAGTTGTCACAAACTTCTTGCAAGACAAAACGGTGCTGGAACGCGGATTGTTCGACAAGGAAAACACGCTTCCTGAAGAGTTGACGCAGCTGCGCATGGGCAAGATCGTACGCGAACGATACCCGGACTTGAGCGAAAACGACCAGGAAGCCATCCGCCAGCACGCCATCGCAGCCATGAACATCACGCAGCAGGCGAAATTAGCATTAGCCCAGAGCGATGCCAACGGCAGCGATATCGGTCAAGGTAATACAGCTCTACTGGACGGGGTACGCAAGTTCGTCAATGTACGTGACTTAGATATTGATTTAATCGACCGCATTAACCCCTTTGAGGCAGCCTATGCGGTACTGGCGAAAGCAATGGACGAGAAGTCGCTGCGTCAAGTACAAGCCAGCATCGCTGCCAAGAAGGTGAGTATCCCTGAAGACGATGCGCGTGAACTGACAAGGCGTGCATATCAATTCAAGAACGAGCGCGGCCGCCCGCCCGACATCAATTCCTCAGATGCATGGGAAAAGCGCATGGCCGAAGGTGTGATTGCGCTCGCCCGTTACCGTGCGCAGGCCAAGGCCGCTCAGGCACAAAGGGAGCCTAACAATGGTTGATATGGACGATGATGAACTCTTAAATGCGCTCGGCGTGGAAGTCGCGCCACTCAAAACATCGAGCCGAACTGCACGTGAAGAACGCATCATTGCCGGTTTTGAGGACATACTTCGCTTCCACCAAGTTCACGGCCGCGCACCGTTACACGGCGAAGGTGGTGACATCTTTGAGCGGCTGTATGCCGTGCGTCTGGACCAGCTGCGGAAATTGCCTGAAGCACAAACTCTGCTTGCTGGGCTTGATAATGTGGGGCTGCTCTCAGGCATAGCGACGGCATCAGCAAACGTAGATGACATGGACGAAGATGCCTTGCTGGCCGAGCTGGGTATTAGCGGTGAGCACGTTGACATAGGCGATATCACGGTGCTACGGCACGTACGTTCCAGCACTGAAAAGCGTGCAGCTGAACAAATAGGCGATCGTACACCCTGCAAAGATTTTGGAAAATTCAAACCGTTGTTTGAGACAGTGAAGAGTGAGCTGAAGTCAGGCGCGCGTCAGACGCGATCCTTCAAGGTCCGAGCTTTAGATGAGATACAGCAAGGCACGTTCTTCATCATTGGCGGCCAGATTGCCTACGTTGCCGAAGTGGGTGATGAATTCACGACGCAATATGAGCGGCGTGATAGTCGGCTGCGAGTTATTTACGACAATGAAACTGAAAGTGATGTGTTGCAGCGTTCGCTCCAGCGCGCTCTACACCGTGATGAGGCAGCACGACTAATAACCGATCCGAGTGCTGGGCCGTTATTCAGTGGGACGTTGGAAGAGGAAGACATTGCAAGCGGCACTATCTATGTTTTGCGCAGCCTGTCCAGCCATCCGTTCATTGCGGAACATCGTGATCTGATCCACAAGATTGGCGTGACCGGCGGGAAAGTTGAAACTCGCATCAGTGGTGCTGAAAAGGATGCGACTTATCTGTTGGCTGACGTCGAAATCATTGCTACCTACAAGTTACACAACGTCAGCCGCACTAGGCTAGAAAACATCTTCCATCGCTTGTTCGCTGCAGCACAGATCGACTTAACGATCGAGGATCGATTCGGGCACCCGGTTCGGCCGAGAGAGTGGTTTTTCGTGCCGCTTCAGGTGATTGACGAGGCTGTCCAGCGCATTTGGGATGGGTCGATTACCGAGGTGGTCTACGATCGTAAGACCGCCCAGCTGGTCCCGCAGAACTAAACAGTGCTGGTAGAAAGGCCCGCCAGCGCTGACGAGTATTATTTGCGTTTGATAAAACACGCATCAGGACAGTGTAGCCGACTGAGGCAAGTGGTCTGTTCACCCTTGGTAGAACTAGACCGAAGTGTCAAGATGGCACTCCCACCGAACGTTGCGCACTGGGTGAGGGCCTGCATACATTATTGCAACGTAGGTATTATTCTTGTGTACGAAGATATGGTAATACAGCCGCGCAGCCCCTTCCGGAGTAGTCTTATCCCCTTGCTTGAGGTGAGTGTTGGTGGTGTTTTTGTAGATAGACTGGTCGCCTTTGAAGACCTCTAGCGTAGTATCAATCCCCCCCGTTTGAGCATGGTCTAAGCCTTTTTCACGGAAAAACGCATCAATTCTTCCTGCCGAGCCTTCAGCAGCAAACTCGACAAGTGCGTCTGCGGATTGCTTCAAAAAATCGTATCGATGCAGGGCAACTAAGTCACATGTTTGCAACACCCCGTCAGCTAGCAGAATTTGGGGGTTTGCGTCTACTATTTGATTAAAATACTCAGAAGGGACAACTTGATCACGTGTGGGTACTCCAGGCATTGCGAGCCACAGACGCATGTATGCGGCGTTGATAACTGTAGTTTCCGGGCGCTTCTTCGGCGCAAGAGCCGGCCATCCATCTTGTCCATTTGCGCCTCTAATAACTGTCGCGCCGCATTCTGCGAGCACTTCTAACTCGTTTTCTAAGTTCTCTGGAATTGGTGCGTATGGAAGCACAATAACATGTGCATCTTTGTATGCTTGCAGCTTGTCCAGATATGCCCGAAGTGCATGCACAGCATCGTTTTCGATTGGCAAAAGCGTGAGGGTGCCTTTGGCGCCAATATCTGCAAGTACTTTAGAGTTACGTAGTCCAATACGCACGCAGTCTGCATCAAATTTTCGCTGTAGAGACCTAAACAAGCCAATCACAAAAACCGCACTCATGAATAACCCTAGGTGCGCGTTACATGCGCGACTTGATGAGTATAGTGCTCAATAACGTGGGAAGCACCAAGTTCATAATGTCTTCGTCACTCAACAATTCTAGTAGTTTCATTACTTGTTGTCGGGGCGGCAGCTGAGTAGTTGAAGTTTCTGATCTTTCGAAGGACGAGGCGCCCACTTTCGTACCATCATTTAACGGGATTTTGGGTGTGCCTGCTACTGGCTCTGCAACAGCGACGTGTAGTTTAGCAGGTAGCACGTCGGAATCGTGTGCCCATTTTTCAATTATTGTCGTTACATGCTGCGTTCGAAAACTGCGCCACGCAAGACTATGTGAACCTAGAGCGCGAGAAAAGGTAACGTTCAAGGCGCTCGAGTATGGTTTAGTAGTAAGTGTTTCAAGCACAGCTTTCTCATTGGCTGGCAACGAAATGCTATTCAAGAATTCCCTCATCCATGTCACTTGGGTATCCTGAGAAATCGGTTCGATCTCTAAAAATCGCTCTGGTGAAGAGTCGACTTCAACTCGTTCAGGAACTTGCTTATCAGCCAAAAAATGAACAATCTTGCCAGTCTCTCTTTCGAAGAAACGCTTACGCTCAGGGTCAGGATTTGCGAATGCCTGCCAAACATCACTACGGATTACAACCGAAGGCGAGAGAGTATCGCTGCTTATTTGAGATTTGGATAAAGGTTTAGCAGGCTGTGGAGCAGCACTTGAACGCAGTGATACTAAAATATCACTGACGCTATCATCCCGATTTACGTTGACAAAGTCGCCGTGTACTCGAAGGAGGTAATCCGAAAATTTCGAAAAACCAAGCGATTTCTCGTCAAAATTACCTAAGCCACGTGCAATAAATGCAGTGTTTAAGTGTTGTTTGAGGCGTGCGCCAAGTTCGGGGGAGTTGGAAGAAAGGAGCTGCTTTAGGAGTTGGGACGTAATTAAGCGCGTGTCATTCATGGTCATCTCAACAGGGTCAGAGGCAAATAGAAAAAATCCCACTACAGAGTGTAGTGGGAATTTCTACGTGAAATCATAATTGCTTCTGAGTTCCCTGACTTGAAGCCACGTCGTCTAGCTGGCAGAACTCGGCACCCAACTAGCACATCGGCGCTGCTTAAGCTCTCAAGATGGACCCTGGATGCATCGATCCGGCTGATCTCGAAATGTTCCCAAAGCTTTGGGCGTGTAGGTATTCTACAGGTGCCACGACACCTGTCAAGAGGCGCGCGTTCCTCTGCCCCTGACTTTTCGCAACGTGAATCCAGTACCGTCTCGAGCTGAAAAGTTGCAAATGCGATGTTGCCCACAGCATCGCTTGTAAGCCGAGGTCAGGGGTTGCGCAGCTGGTGTGGCGCAGTTCCACGTTAGGAATCGTCCATCTGGTGACGGGATCGTTAGCGATATGGGTAGTACGTAGGGCCGCTAGGCCTCGGGTCGACGCCGTTGTGCCTCGCCATGACAATTAGGCATACATGGCAGCAGCACAGGTGTCAGCGCTACCGGCGCTGGCAAACAGGAAGTTGCGCCGGCCCAGCGGATGCGGTGCAGCGAATGCTCGGCGGCCGAGCTGTCGATTTCGATGCGGTCATCGTCGACGTGCGGCTGGAGGCCAGCCACAGCTCGAGAACATACAAGATCGCCTCGGCCGTATCGGACTTGCGCGACAGAATAGCAAACGTGGCGTGCAGCCAGCGCTCCAGATCGTCGAGCATAGGCTTGGCCCGCTTCCATCGCGCGCCGCAACACCCGGTTGTTAGGGCCGACGGACACGCCGTGTGCAGGTCCTAGAATTTACGGCCCACATGCCCAGCAGGCCGCTTCTACCAAACGTCCGCTGTCGTAGATGACGTTAAAGCCGACATAGGCATCGGCCTGCAGGATGCTGACGAAGCCTGCTAAGTGCGCTTGGGGTTGCTCACCCTTGCGGTAAGGTGAATATGCAAACCACACCGCACGAGGTTCGACCGAGCCGCTGGCGTGGTCGTCGCGTATTGTAGTCCTGACTGCAGCGGTGGCTGGTACAACTCGATTTTCAAAATCGCCCCCCGGTTAGTGAATGGAACCCCATCAGGGGAGGCGTTTTTTTCTAGGACTATTGCTTTTCCGGGGGGGGGGGCAGGACTGTGCCAAGATCACGCCAGTTCGATTACTTCGTCGACATCGTCCACCAAGGCTGGCTCGTCCTCGCGCCCGCCATCGTCTTCGGTGCGCCGCATGTGTCCGATCTCCGCTTGTGTCAGTTCACTTACGACTAGCTCGGGCAACTCGTCTCCTACGTCGTCACGTTGTTCCACGCGAAGGCTACGCCGGATGATGTCCGAGGTGTTCTTGATCGCCGTTGAGTATGCCGCTGCAGCCCGCATCACGAGGGCAGCTTCCTCCAGATTAGTCGCCCTCATCTGTTCAGACGCCGCGAGAATGACTTCCCGCAGGTGCATCGAGTGCGCCAGGTCGTCAGCTACCAAGCGAGCCGCCTCGTTCTTGATGGTCTCGTCAGACGTAATACGGGCCATGAGTTCGTCTTTAGCCCTTTGCAGCACTTCAGCCTTGAGCGCGCCTTTGCGCGTCCCTGCGGACGCGAAATGGCGCTGGAGAGTGCGAACACTCATGTTAAGACGCTGGCTGATAGCGAGGGCGGTGTAGCCAGCCTCGCGCAGCGCCAGCGCTTCGCTTACAACATCCGGTGGTGCTACTTGCTTAGTCATCTTCTTTGCTCTATGTGTCTTGTAGGCGTATGTGGCATTCCCCCACCACGACGGACACTTTCGATAGGTATGATGTTCCTATCGGAGGTATTACATGGCACGTGAAAGACGGTTGTTTTCAGAAGAGTTTA
>Ga0265798_10011249_pt1 | contig 10920 bp, 9 predicted proteins | sample P3T30metagenome_FD_192430 | JGI IMG/M metagenome (GOLD analysis project Ga0265798, IMG submission 192430) | Plant litter microbial communities from East Loma Ridge, Irvine, California - P3 T30 | ecosystem: Environmental > Terrestrial > Plant litter > Unclassified | place: USA: California... | reverse complement strand
CCGCAGCACCTACAGCTGCAGCCGCTTCAAGCGCCAGCGCAAACGCCGCAACGCGGTTTCCTTGGACGTCTCATTGAGACAATCTCGCCCTTTAAGAGGCGCCCCCAAACTCCCTCCAGCGCAGACATACGCACGGGACCCATTCAGCTACAGCAGCAAACCAGGCTTCAGCACCCGCTTAACAACGAGCTGAACCAAGTCATGGAGCAAGAGGAGCACAAGACTCCGCGCGCAACACCTCACCAAGAGTATGAGGAAGAAAAGACACCAGGCGGCAAGCGCAAACGCACCGTTGCAAGCGAAATCACTGAACTCCCACCACTTCACGCCATCTCTGAGTCGCCTGAGACAAGGGTTCCCGAGAGGATCGCAGACGACATGTCGACACCTTCAAGAGACCTTGCTTCACTACACCAAGGCATCGTACCAAAGTCACTTCCCAGACCACGCCGCTCCGTCAAAGACGCCCGCGCTCGCAGAAGCATGCGCGGTGTAAACGAGCCTGCCACGCCTATGGCCACCCGCACAGCGCCCACCACACCATACGACAAGAACAATTACGAGCGCATTCGCCGAGCTCGCGAGATGGAGCAGCTCATCGTCCAGCGAGAGGCCATGGAACAGAAGCTTGCAAAGCTCCGCGCAGAGCAACTAGCAGCGGAAGAGGCTCAGCCACGAAAGACGAAGAGAGTCAAGCTCGACCACTTGAAGAGCATTCCGCACAAACTCCCAGGCGAACCTTCAGGCTCCTTCCGCGTCCCAGAAGCAGACTCGGACGACGAAATGGAGGTAGACGACGACGCTTCGGTGATTGAGAACCCGTTTGCTGCCGCCGATGATGAGGAAACCACGCCGAGACAGACCAGTCCTGCCAAGCCTACTACCAACCTCTTCGCAGCAGCACCACCTGCAGTCACGTTTGAGATGCCTGCGACCAAGACTGCGTCGCCAGTCAAGAAGCCCGCGTCTCCCTTCAAGCAAGCACCGTCCCCGGTGAAGAAGGCACCTTCGCCCGTCAAGAAGGTTGTTAGTGTTGTTGAGGTCGAGGATGACCAGGACCAAATGCGGGAAACATCCCCTCCAGCCAGCCCCGAGCCCACACAAATCTTCTCTGACGCCTCCGAGCATGAATCCGACATTGACGAAGAAGACTGGCCCGAGCTGGAACCGAGAAAGCAAGGTGAACCTGAGCCACCACAGGCATGGAAGGACGAGGCTCTGGCTCTGTTTGACAAGGAGTTCGAGCACTGGGAGAAGACAGGAGAGATCATGGTCTGAGTTGTGAGAGAAAGTTTGATCTGAGGCAGCGTTGGATGGCTTCTCGTCAGCAGTCCGATCATGGGTTGAGAATCAGATCCCCCAGTGAAAGGCAAGGCAGCAAGTCTCGACTAGTGGTTGAGAATCAGATCTCCCGCGAAACAGGCGACCGCTGCCCGAAGTATCGGTTGAGAATCAGATCTCCCGTGCCGGGCATGACAGAGCAGCGTCGAGTACGGGCGGTACTTGCTGGCCTTCATTGGCCGCTTGGTGTCCCGAAAGAGGCCACCCATAGCTCTTCGGATCGAAGCGTGTTTTCATCACTCGAGACCATGCCTCTCAGAAGAAGAGCTTCCCTGGAGAACGTTGATCGGAGGAAGTTTACGCTTGATTAGGAATGCATGTTCGCCACAAGGGCAGACGACTAGCATGGTGTTATTATCGAGCGACCCTGAACAGCGCTTTGCGACTTTAATTGCGAGGGATGCGCGCATGCATACCGTACCCGGAATGTGTTTTCCAACGAAATACAAAAAGTTCATTACCTACCCATTGCTCAATCAAGTTCGCCACGCTGTCGCCTCTGTACACATCCTTTTTCTTCTTCCCAAAGATCAAGCGACCCACTTGCTTTTTGCACATTGCGGAGGAAGATAAAAGTATATGTGTGCACGAAAAGAAGAAGAAGAAGCAGAAGGAAGAAAAAGCCCCAACGCCACGCATATATGTAACGCATCGCTCGTTTCGGATATGCGATTGCAAATGGCGAGAAGACCCGGAATCCAATCGTGCTTTTATTGCCCACGATAACGAACTGACTGTTTTGCAGTTGACCCGAGTTTCTGCGCCACCAAACAGCGACCCGACCTCCCCAGGTTCCCTCCCTTGACCGGTTTTCCACCCTGTCCATCCATCCATCGTTCCAAAATCTGGTGAACCAGGCAAGGCAAACACGTCCTATTCCAAACCAATAGACAAACCAGGCCCACAATCCTATACCCTGCCACCTGTATGAACATTCTTCTTGACCGTAAGCTTCGTAGCGAAAAAACCAAACCAACGCCCCGCAAGCATTTCGTACAAACAAGAAAAACCCACAAAAGAAAAGACCACCAGATAAAACAAAGAAATTCAGGGGGAAAAACCCTCTTCAACTCCCCCCCCAAAATCCTCAACCCATTCCTCAAAACATACCCAACCCACCCAGCCTTTCACAGACTATTATAAAACTCCAACCCGCCCAAAAACCAGCGATGCCGCGCCTTATTCGGATCGCTCTGCGCCTCTGGGATATCCGGCCGCGAGATCCTAGGCACCAGATCCGGGTACCGCGCACACAACATCTCCCACACGATCCCGATCTGCACGGGATGCCAGTTGTGCAGCCAGGGCCACTTCTTCAACCTGGCCTCGAAGCCGTCGCACGAGTTGATCCCCGCTTTGCGCAGCGCCTGGTACAGCAGCGCCAGCGTGCGCGTCGTCTGCGGCAGTTCGTGGGCGCGGAAGCTCGCGACGAGCGTGAAGAGGACCCAGAGCAGCGACTCGAGGCCCGCGGCGATGTACCACTGCGTGATCATGTCGGAGAAGCCGTCGATGACGCGCGAGGCGACGCGGATGAGGCCGAGGTGGGTCTCGCGCGCCTGCGGGGTGTAGAAGCGCGAGGCCATCCAGACGTGCAGCTGGATGGCCGAGGTGATGAGGACGATGGGCGCGGTGAAGACGTCGTCGTCGGCGATGCGCTTGGCGCGGGCCTGGATGACCCGCAGGCCGTATTCCAGCGCGTAGACTTGGCCGAAGGGCGGGGTGTCGGTGGGGGGTAGGACGTCGGAGCAGTAGCAGAGGGCGTGGAGCTTTCCGAAGAGGTCCGAGGACATGTCGAGGGTGAAGATGGCGGAGCGCGGGCACTGGGAGGCGTTGAGGGCGCCGACGCGGAAGGCCTCGCGCTGCTGGAAGCGCAGGGCCGGGTGGATGTCGCGGAAGACGTGGGGGACGTAGAAGGGGAGCTGGGGCTCGGTTTCGGTGAAGAGGGCCTGGCGCAGGTCGGTCCAGGAGCAGTAGAGCCAGCCTTGGGGCGGGAGCTTGTCCATGTCGATGAAATTGCGGACGGCGCGCAGGTGGGTGCCGGCGGCGTCGAACTGGTCGTCGCGGATGTCCAAGTAGGCCAGGATGGCCATTGCGACGACCGTCATGGGGTCGATTCCGTCGGGGGACTTTTTGATGTCCGAGACGATGTTCTGGATGATCTGGCCTTTTTGCTCGTAGTATTCGGTTTTGGCTTGGGTTTCGGCCAAGGTCGCTTTTTTGTGCAGGGCAAAGGCGCCCAAGACTGAGAAGATGGATTGGCTGTTGCGGCCCATGTCCCAGATATCTCTGACCCAATTGTTCTGGACGGATTTGAAGAACTCGGCGTCGCGTTCGGGCAACTGGCACACAAAGTACCACTGGCCAATCTCCTGGACATCCTCGCCGTCCGGGCCTAGCAGAAGGTTTTTTGACGGTTTTGTGGACTGTGAGAGGAAAGGCATGGTTGCCTCGAGTATGTGCACCTGTTGAGGCTCATTTCGCGTGGTGGTGAGGGCGTCGCTCGACATGATTTCTTCGTCGCAGGGTTCGTCTTGGTCGTTGTTGAAAGGCATTGGTCCAGCAGTACCGTCGTGAGGCACCTGGAACGCCGTGATCTGTCTGCGATTGGACGTGGACAATCTCCCGTGGGCCCGGCCGGAACGATGTTTGTAGGGCTCGTTTGCCACCGTTGGCGACGCCTGTTGTTGGCGTGGATGTTGTTTCGGCAGGTCGGCGTTGGCATGGACAGAAGAGGTATCGTGGGAGTCCCAACGCGATATCGCGTTTGGCATCTCTGCGACCAGGTCTAGCGGCGCATGGTATTGCGGGATAGCGTGGGCAACCATTGCCGGGTAGAGGCGTTCATATCGCGGGGTGTGTCAGTAGTTGGTACTGTAGGTAGTGGTAGTCGTAGTGGTGGCGCAGTAGTAGTGAGGTAGGTGTTTGGAGGACAAGATAGATAGATCCACTACGCGTTGTAAGCAAGACAAGCAAGCAAGCAGCTGAGGTGACGCCGCCAGGTCTTCGCTCGTCTCGTCTCATCTCATCAGTGAGAGCATGCCAAATGATTTGCCACGTAGCCCCGCATGGTGATCGCCAATCACTGCAGCCGTTAACCGGCGTATGCCCCGTGGGCAATAGCCTTCCAATGGGGTGAAACTCTGTCAACGACGAGGCCAGTCGTGGTTGGATGTCGAGCGGTATGAGCCCTTGCAAAAACGGGGATCGACCCCCGGTCCGCGACTTGGCATCACTCCAACGGGGCAGGTCCTTGCCGCTTGTTATCAATCGACATCCATGTCCAGTTCTAGCTACCACCCACAACCTACCTATCACCACAACTCAACCTTCTTGAATCGTGATGCCTCGGTATGCTGGCCTGAAGTGTCAGGATAGCATCGACGGCAATGCTACAGTACAGTACCTACTTGACTTCTCGAATCTCATGTACAGTATCATCCCTCTCTTTGCGTACTTCAATGCTTACATTATGCATGCACCACCCAGGAGCACGGAATCAAGAAACCCGAGCCAGCCTGCAGCAGCTAGACGCCTGCCCTCACTACTACTGTCGGGCGTGATCAATGTCGCGCCTATGCGTCTACACGGCTCATACAATCGAGACGTGGCGCTGCTAGAGGCGCAGGGTGCAGGTTTGGTATGGCGTTTCCTATTTACTAGTACTGTAGTCATCCAAAAGCAACACTTCCCATCGTCTCGAGTCGTCGACTACACCATCACCATGCCATGGTTTGATTGACCCTGCCAGACGAAAAAGCATCTCCTTTCTTCCAGAGTTTGGATGATGCGATAATGACCACTGAATGCAAGAGGCCTACAGAGCTACAATATCTACATGTGCCTGCCCAGGCAATTGTCACAAAGTTACTCCTCAGACGGTCTCACACTCCGTTGGGGAGGCGGGCATCACCATACCATCATGCCCATGCAACAACACAAACCAGAACACTCGTTTCGAAGAATCTTCGATGTGGCAATAATCATGATTGCGATTTCCATCAAAGAAAAGCTTGATCACCACGTGGTTCGAGGAGCGGGCTAAGAGCTATTGGCTTTTGTTGGCTGAAAGTGAGAATATATCAGTTCATTCACATCTTCAACAACCGCTGGTACCCGCCCTGAATGAAAAATGGCGTTTGAAACATTGCTGCAGTGCGAGAATGCGAGAATGCTGCGTCTTTCCGTGAAGAAAGGAAAGGGACTTTGCCAACCTTAAGGTGCTAATGGCTGCAGAGAGGTATATGTATTATGCATACGTGCGATTCATCGGAGCCGGAGGGTCCCGCCTTACTTCCAAACCTCGCCACCAACACGTCTCCCTTCAAGATGTTTGAAGTACTGTAATCAGACGTTTGGTTAGAGATGTGAGGTCCAGAAGCGATCGCAACTGGGTCAATTCTGACGCGACGGTGGGCTTGGTCAGTATGTAGTGATTCCCCAGACGTCGAAATGGGTAGCGGGGTTCACCTTGACGATTTTAAACCTGCGTGCAGTGGCGACAGGCCCGAGATAACCGTAGAATGTTTCCGCGGCGCTCCCGTTGGGATTCCTAATTGATGCCATCCGTACAATGGTCTGGCGTGCAATATCGTCTTTCATTTGACTACAAACCACGCCGCCCCAAGCGCGAGCAAAGACCCGAGCCCAAGAGCCTGTTTCACCCAGCCCTCACCACCCTTCGCCATATCAAGCGCAGCCCTAGGCTGACTCTGCTTCCCTTGGGAAACAACGCTCTCCTTCACACCCGCCACAGCCTCCGCCGGGCTCTCACGAGCCGCCGCCGCCGCCGCAGCAGCAGCCTCCTCCTCCGCTTTCGCAAGCTCAACGAACCTCTCCAGCTTCCTCAAATCCTCCTGCCAGCTCGCCGCCGACTCGTCCTCGGCACTATCGACTTCGACGCCCTGGACGTTGCCGAAAAAGTCCAACACCCGCCGGTCTCGGACCGCTTCGCGGCCTCCGGGGAAGAGGTCGTGGCGCACGCCTGCTTCGCTGTGCACGCGGTCGAAAGTGTAGTAGTCGAACAACTCGCCGAGCCGCACGTCGGAAGAAGTGCTGTTCAGGCGCGATTCCAAGAACTCGAGGTTGGCGTAGGTCCAGCGGTCGATGACTGCGACGCCCACATCCTGGTCCGCATGGTGCGAGTAAGAGCTCTGGTCCTTGGCCGAGGAGCCCGTGGCGATGATGTTGGGGGTGTAGAAGGCGGGGTACATGGTGTTGGCCTGGCAGGTGTCGATCATGAAGAGCAGTTCGTGGTAGCGCTTCTTCTCCCACATCTGCTCGAAAGCGTCGGCGAGATCGCGCGACGAGATTTCTTCCGCGTCCTGGAACTTCAGGAACTCGTTGCCGCCGTGCCCGGTCATGTAGATGAGAATGTTGCTGCGGTCGTCGGTCATGAGCCGCTTGCTCGCGGGCTGGCTGCTGGGCCAGCGGTCCGTCAGCAGGCGGATGAAGTTCTCCACTGTGACCTCGTTCCCTCTGTAGTCCACTTCGATGCCACCCATGCCTTCCTTTTGCTCCTCGCTGGTTCCGTGGCTCTGGCCTTTGTCGTCGTAGAGGTCCAGGAGCCGGCTCTTGTCATTGAAGACGGACCCCGGGAAGCTGTTGCGCGGGTTGCAGGCCATGTCGTCGGGGAGCATGAGGATGATTTGGCTGTCGGGGATTCCGAGGCGCTTGACGGTGCGGTAGAGGGAGAGGACGTTGGCGAGATGGCGGTAGTTGAACCAGAATCGCGAGGTGCTGACTAGGACTGCCCAGTTGGAGGTGTGTGTAGCGGCTGTGAGGGATAGGGAGAGCGCCAGGAGGGCGAAGAGGTATGTGAAGGGCGCCATGATGTTCGTCTAGTGTCGTGGTGGCTTTCTGGGTTGGAGGGTGTTGTTTCGCGTGTTGTTGCGATTAGGGGTAGGTGTAGGTACTTTGCATGACTTTGACCTAGTCGTATCGATCTCCTTTCAGCGTGAATTCATAATCAAAGCATCACTCCGGTACGTTCGTGCACAAGGTCAAAGGTGGGTAGAGAGTCACGATTGGTAATGGCATCCTGTATTGGCATGTGAAGTCAGTCCCACGGGTTTGTGCCGAATGTGGGGGAATTGGCGACATGGTCAAAATCAAGGTCGTCGATTTACGGCGACATCAGCAACTTCATCACATCCAAGTCACACTTATACCAGTGAGAGAGCGGTCTTCGAATACCGTCATCTCACTAGATCACGCATTCGCATGCGGTAGTGTCGGCAGGCTTACTACGCTATATACATGCTGGTGTCAGTGAGATTGTCCATTCGACAAAATTTGGCACAGGCGCAGGGGGGAACGAGAAAGAAGGAAGCCGCCATCAAGGGTTACTTATGTCGGCCACCAAATACTGATGATTGAAGGTGGTATGGAAGGGTCAAGAGGGAATAGGTTACAAGTCTGAGGCTCAAGGATCCTGCAAGGTAACTATAGTACATTATCTATCGAGCAATGGACGACATGCCACACAGATCTCCTGGCGACTAGAAGAGTTGGATAGGATATACGTAGTGGATAAACGTGGCCATTGACAATACCCGAGGGAGCGAAGATGCAATTGTCGAGTGTTTGGCAACCATGAGAGTGTCGAGGTCGAAGCCTCAAATCTTGGGAAGTTGTTTTTGTCGGTGGAGGGTCGTCCTTGCGCACTCCGCATTCCAGCCGCCACGCGGAGACCGACATTAGAGCAAACTGATACCATCCACAAACCAACGTCTTGTTGAGACATCGATATCGCTGTCCGTCAGGCCTTGGTATAGGACCGCCCGGGCAACCCCGCCAGCACATTCTCCTCCATCCCTCACCCCCAGCCCTTCGATGCGGACAGCACGTGCTCACCACACTACACGAGTCCGAGTCGCAACATCTTCGAAAGAAGGTTGGGCCGACCTCATTCATTGCCATGCAGAAGCTTAGCCGTGTTGAAGGACACGCGAGCATCATTGGTCTGCAGAGATCTGATGGAAGAAACTCGACGACAGCGGCTCCAGCGCGCATGAAGAGCCGGCAGACTTGCGCTGGACTGTCAGCTTCGAGGACAGCCAAAGCCTCTGCCGAGATTCAGCACTGCTGGAGTTCGACGGAAGCGTCGGCGCGCCTCCACGAATCTCGCCATCAGTACGGTAATATCGCCAACACCTCATGCTGGTCAAGATCAGAGAACAGGCAGCGAGCGCGCAACAGTCTATCAAGATGAGTGTGCGGTCGACATGATTAAAGTACAGGGACGCAATGTGGCACACCACAATTGACGCCAGGGTGGGCGACTTGCAGGGATACAGTCAAGCGAACTCCCGTGGTGGCGACTCTCCGAAATCGTAGCCAGGACAGTCATGGGCAGACCGCGGGCACACGGTAGAGCGAACACTCGTGGCGACGACTTCACGCTGCTTTCCTGGCAAGATACCAACTTGCGACCAGGAGACTCCTTTGGAGAGATCCATCCATCCGAGAAGTATGATGCAGCCCAACAAGAGTGGGAACAATAGCGCTCACCAGCCCGGATAGCATGCCGAGCAATGAAGTGCGGGACTTTATGTCAGTTGAAGCAGCAAGGTCACGCTGGAACAATGGTTAATATAATATTGCCAGCTTCTTGGAAAATCGAGTTCCCAACGAAAAATCGCTCGAGTTCTCGTTGAGTCCTGGGGCCGGCGAGCAACATAGGCCGTTGCGACGACGACCATACTGGAGAGCTTGTACCTACGCCAGCTGCAGAAGAAATCTGGTGCTTCCGAAGATCCAACCCACAGCCAGGTTTGCGAAATCGAGACAAATTTCCAATATGCCGATTCCCGAAATCTTTCAGTCTTTCTTCGGCCTGTTCACACGATCGCCCACGACAGCGCCAGGATACACAAGACGGTGTGCCGGTCTATGTTCGGCTTCCAAAAGGCTGGGAAAGATGTGCTACTGCACTGTAGATCGTGCGACCTCAATAACCCGCCTCTCGGCGAGGAAGTCCTCACCTCACAGGGAATCGATTCGGATAACATCAGGACGACTGGACCCATGGAATTCCTTTGGACGCGCAGCGGAAACAGAACTTTGGTCTTTGTGAGGTCTACAAGAAAGAAAGAGAAGCTTTTACTGCCCCAGGCAGGTCCGACGAAAAAGTTGATAGCAAAAAGAGAGGGAAAGAGAAAGAAAAGGAACCCAAGCAAACCCAAGCAGACTCACTTCCCGGAATGGTATCGCCTCCAGAAACCGTGCATTGCCCTTGTCCATCGTTGCGATCCCAGGATTCTCGGCGTGGAAGCATCAGAAAAGACAAAGGCTGTATGCCTGATCTCGGTCTCACTATTGCAGTCCTGGGCGACAAGACGGTAACGGGTCTGTCCAAAGAGGGAAGGAAAAAGCCCAGGTTTGGATAGTTGCCAGTCGTTCGCTTTCGCAGTCGTGGCAGTGTTGCGGCGCAAATCGCAAAATCCTCTCTCTCGAGGAGAAAAGAAAAGATGCAGGCCTGGATTCCTGCTTTCGCTCGCCGCAGTGGTCGGGTATCTCGAGAAGTCGCACATGGAACTCGGCCTGATCCGAGTGTCGTTCTGATGGGGAATTGAACTCGTGCAGCCACAGTCGCGCATGCATCCTTCGTGGCAGAAGGGTAGCATCACTCAAATCTGACTCGTTTGGTTGTTGATCGGCGACTAGACACCCGCACCTCGCCTGGCTCCAGTGGTCGGCGCGGACTGCGCTGTGGGACCTCGAGAAGCTTCCGGGGCGACGAGGAAGACAACGAGGTGACGACACGAGGAGGCCTCGGGGACGAAGGCGGAGATGGAGATGCCGCCGTGAAGGTGAAGTCCGGCACGGCTCTCTCGGTGGTCGGCACGACGCTCTCGACGGTGGTGGCGGTGGTGGGGACCGTGGGGGGAATGATTGCCCGTCGAAGAATCGCCCTGATCTCGTCGTCGACGGCGCGATTCCCGGGCGCCAGCCGCCGCTGAAGCAGCAACATGTAGTCCTCGGCGGTGATGGCGTTGTCGACGGTCAAGGGCGCCGGTTGACGCAGCGCCAGGACGTCGGCGAGGGTTGCTGGTGGTGGTTTGTTGGCCGTGGCGAGCCACATCTCGTCCTGAGACGGCCACCTTTCGAGGTCATCGTACTCGTGCGGCCGATGGCGGCCCGGGAAGTGCAGACCGGCGTCTCCCTGGACGTCGTCGAACAAGGCGGCGATGTCGTCGAGGGTACTGGCGTCGTTGCTCTTCGTGACCAGCTCGTTCATCCTCCTGGTGCGCTCGGCGAGGTGCTCTTGGTTTAGTTGGCCCTGGAGGCGCCGAAACAACCTAAGGCGCTTGCCCTCCTGGTGGTTGCGGTCGCTCTCGTTGCTGGTGATGTTGCCGGTGGTGGTGCTGCGGTCGTCAGCCATGGTGGAGGCTGGTTGTGTGGGCGGTGGAGGAGAGAGAGAGGGTGTGGGTGTCGTGGTGTCGATGTCTAGAAGTGGCGAAATCCGAGCAAGTTGTGTTGACATACCACAGCGGAAAGATGCGGCGACGCCCTCGTTGGTAGAACGGCCAGTTTCGGAGCTACAGTGTTTGATATGAGCACACCGCAACTGTCATATCA
>Ga0265798_10011248_pt1 | contig 10921 bp, 9 predicted proteins | sample P3T30metagenome_FD_192430 | JGI IMG/M metagenome (GOLD analysis project Ga0265798, IMG submission 192430) | Plant litter microbial communities from East Loma Ridge, Irvine, California - P3 T30 | ecosystem: Environmental > Terrestrial > Plant litter > Unclassified | place: USA: California... | reverse complement strand
TCTCGACCCGAGATCGTGAGCCCCAGAATCGAAGTCCTGATCACCACAAACCTGATCCAAGAGTTTTGAAGAGCAAACCACCAAAAATGTCGAACAACATCCTCATCACCGGCGGCGCCGGCTTCCTAGGTCCTATGCTCGCCGCCAAGTTGGCAAAAGATTCCTCAAACAACATCGTTCTGACCGACCTTCGCACACCCCAACGGCCAGCCGGCATCCCAGACTCTGCACCCAACCTAGAGCTCACAGCCGGAGATCTCACCTCCCAATCAGACATCGACAAACTCCTTTCCATGCGCCCACAATGGTCAGCCATCTTCCTCTTCCACGGCATAATGTCAGTCGGCTGCGAAGAGAATCCCGCGCTTTCTACCAAAGTCAATCTAGACGCCACCCTTTCTGTCCTTACCTCCATCTCAAAACTTCAACAAGCGACCAAACCCCGTATTGTCTACGCTTCGACCCAGGCTGTGTATGGTCCGCCTTACACGGCGACAGGGCCTATTACAGATGATACGCCTGCGACACCAATAGGCGTCTACGGCACACACAAGGCCATCATGGAGAAGCACATCGATGATCTCAACCGCCGTGGTCTCATCGATGCCTTTTCCGTGCGCCTACCGACCGTCGTTGTCCGCCCAGGCGCACCATCGCGATCAGCAGCAGCATTCCTAAGCGGCCTACTCCGCGAGCCACTAGCCGGTCTCGAATGCATCGTCCCCATTAGCGACCGTTCAGCACGCCAGATGATCTGCTCGCCACGCGTCATGATCGAGAACTTTGTGCGCGTGATGAAAGCTCCTTCGGATGCCATGCCCGCGCATATTCGCGCGGTGTACATGCCCGGAATCAGTGTCACGCTTGGAGACATGTACGCGGCGTTCGAGGCGGTTGTTGGAAAGGAGAAGCTGAGTTTGTTGAGGGAGGAGGTAGATGAGGAGGCGAAGAGGTTGTTGGATAGCTGGCCGCAGACTGCGGAGTTTGGGAATGCGACGAGGATGGGATTGTTGTTTGATGAGAGTTGCGAGCAGATATATAGGGAGTATGCTGATAGCTTGAAGGCGTAGGGTTTGAAGTAAATGTTGATTACGAGTTTCAACATCCACATACCAAAATCATCGCTTGTCCCAAGGAAACCGACCGCTTACTCATGCAACAGTCTCAAAATGTACATCCTCCCCAATTCTTTCGACATCCAAGTACCCGAACTTCTCCATGTCTACCTCCCACCTCTTCATCTTCTCTTCTCGCGTCCCAGCCAACAACTCCTCTCTCTTTCCGTACTGCCACCGTCTGAAACCCTCAGGCCCATTAACCCGAGCCTTATACGTACGACCGGCCTTCAGCCCTTCCATACTGCGAACGTATTCTTTCTCGTTGCCTAGTTCTTCCAAAGTACATTCAAATCGCCACGGCTTCCCCGCCAAGATCTCTACAAAGTCATCATCCTCCGGGAACTTTGGATGAGGGTCACCGTCCCAGCAGACGAAGACGGCGCCCCATTCAACCTTCTCCCCGGTGGCATTATCCTGACAATCAATCAGTTGGTCGATACAGTGCAGATCGAATCCGGAGCCGAAATCGGTGACTGAAAGTGGAGAGCGCGATTTATCGAACACTAGGGGCTCGACGCTATCGGTCGTGTATTCGATGATAAGGGTGAAAGGATCTGGACCATTGAGATAAGCTTTGCTGGGCAGCTCCAGCCTGGCGAAGAGTCTTGGAGGCGCCGGGTCGTCGTGGACGGTGAAGTAGTAAGTGTCACCTCCCTCACGATGAACGGGCAGCTTCTGCGCTGATGTGAGGCTTTCGGGATTGCCATCGAGCTCATCCGTATAACATGCGAACACATCGCCAGCTTTCTCAGACAACCGTAAACCGTATGTACGCCCCGGCTGCAAGACCTCTTTCCACAAAACATGCGTTGTTTCGGTCAACATACCAATCGAAACTTCCCGATACTGTGAAAACGCCGTACGGAGTATGTTGTACTGACCTTTCTGACGTGATATGACAGATGGCAGCATGATAACACCTGCATCCTCCTTGCCAGATTGCACGAGTTCGAACAGCCCAGACCTTAGTGCCTGTAGGATAGTGTTTCGCCCCCTTTCAACAATAGTAAGACCAGCGCAAAACAGAGTTATTGGGCGCTCTGTCTGTGGAGTTATCACTATGAGGTGGCCAAGGTCACGACGTTGCTTGCGGTTCAACTGGAACTTGTTGTTGGTTTCCAGCTCTTCTGGCTCAAACCGGAGGGATATGATATTGCTACCATCATGACCGATCTCATCTGTCATATTGAGCGAGTTCTTCTTGATGCGTGTAGCCCAGACTTGGAACAGATTCGAGTGATAGGTGAGTTGAGGTGAAGGCAAGGATTTTGTAGCTCTCGAATGCGATCAACGATTGCGCACCAAAAGTTTACACTCGACGGTGTCCGTGGCCGATAGAGAGACTGCGCGCTGACATGTGTGGGATAGGTGTAGGCTTCAGTCTGTATGAAAGGCGCATACCTTTCTCCCTTGATGCCTCGTCAATGGCGACACAGCTCTGACGTCACATCGAGACCAGAACCAGAAGGGATGCCGCTTGGCGCATTACCAAAAGAAGACCACAATATCGCGCATCCACCAAATGATCTCTGGAAAGTCGCATTTCAACGTAGCATTTAGAGAAAAAGCAGATGCCTATCTGCTATCGCTACAGTGATGGCCATAGCTAGGCTTAGTCAAGACCGCGAAGTGTTCCAACTTGGCCTGGATATAGACCCAATACTCTTCGCGTTCTAACTGAACCGACCCCGTTTAGACTTGGGGTTATGCGTGCTATACGATGTGTCTCCATGATCACGTTTCTTGACCTGACGTATCTTTTGCCGAGCAACAGGAGGTGGACTCTTGAGAGATCTTGGCAATCCTCTCCCTGGTGGACCATCACTTCGTGGTTGCGAACGAGACCGCGATCGATTTTGACTTTTCCTCTGACTGATCTCCGTCTTCAAAGCTTCTTCGATGGGGCCAAATTTGTTGGCAGACATCAAGTTTTGGAAGCGCTTCAATAGCCGGAGGATTGTGGGCACAAAAGGGTCAGCCCCATACTGCAAAGAAAAGATGAATAGATCACGAAGAGATTATTCGAATGCGCTTTCGCGTACGCTGATTTCATCGACAGAATGCATAGCCTCGAGAAGACCCTCCCATAACGTGTTGCCACTGGGTGTGACTGCGTTAGGATCGAGTCCGTGTTCCAGGAACATGCGGTATAGTGAGACTCGGACAAGAAGCAATGGTTTGTAAGTCTTGCGATACAATTTCAGTTGCTGACACACATTCTGATACCATCCGCAAGGGCTTCCATTGTCGCTGAGCATAGTGTCCTCAAAAACCATGGATACATCAGCACCATGACGGAGAAACTCGTGCATAAGTTCATGTTGTATCGCCTGCGAGCTGCGATACATATCGAAAGCGTCTCGGGTCATTAATCGAAAAAACTCCGTAGTCAGAGTTGAGTATCGTGTCGCGGCATTCGGATCCAATCCGCGGCTGAAAAGGCGTTTGAAACATTCCAACGTGTATCGCAGACTCCCCTCCGATTTGGGCATCATGCGATCTAGTATTTCGAGCCATGTCTCAGTCGTTGCATTCATGTCGACGCCCTTCTCAAGGAATAGCTCTAAAACAGCCCAGCACTGCTCTTTCTGCTCGCCGTCCATGAGCTTTGTTATCTCTCGTGCGAAAGCGGTCCAGCTGGAAGTATCATCGATGACAGCATTTGGGTCGGCTCCTACTTCGAACAACTGGTTTACCAATGACGGCAAGACGCAGTTGCCGACAGATCTGGAGAGAGGAGGGTCGAAAGAGTCTGTGGGTTTTCTGGTCGAGCCGTAGCGTTCGATAGTAGATACCATAAGGCCATATTCCTCATCAAAACCAACTGGGCGAGCTACCGCATGTCGCAGTATGCGATTGAGGCTTAACTTAGCCCCGTTCTTTTGCACTCGGTATCTGAGATAGTCTGCGTGGCCGATTGAAGCAGCGAACCGGATGATGTCACAATTGAGACCACAGCTCAAGTGACGCTTTACGGTGCGCTCATTCAATACTTCTGCCTGATCAACGACTTCAAAGCAGTGTTCTGTGCTGCCCGTCTCGGAGGCCCCTTGACTAGCCAGTTCCACCGCTAGCTTCAGAGTAGAGAGGTCCGAATGCGCATCGATGAACTTGGATCCGGCAATCAGAGCACGACTTATAGCAGTGCACACGTTGAGCTCTCCCAATACCCAAGACTCGAGCTTTTCCCTCATGCGCTTTGTGGCGAGGAAGTCGCTCAAGGTACGATGCAGAAAGTCCACTTTAGTCTGCGCACTCAAGTCGACCATGGAAGTAACCTCCAAAAGACCTTTGAACCGACCATTCAGCCGTCTCTCAGTTTGGATAGCACGTTTCTGTATTTCGGAGTCACTCCATCTCTTGCTGGGCAGATCGAATCCGAACGTTTTGTCCTCTTGTTCCAGAAAGTAGTAGTGTATCAAATCGAGTTGACGAGGGGTGCGCATGGCCGCGAGGAATGTACCAGCCATTCGGCTTTGATAAATCTCTTCCACAGATCCCAGTATCTGCTCAAAAAAATCTTCCAGATCCGATGGTATCGCACGCAGCCGCTCTTGCAATAACGAGACTGAATCCTCATTGACAATGCCGTCGCGGAGCGATCTGACCACCAATCGGACCCAGAGAAACACTCCCTGTGCTCGCTCTCCAATGTCCCCTATCAGATCGTCAAAGACATGAGACTCAAGATCAACGCCAGGACGGTAGGACCTCAGCAGGGTCTCCCGTGCGAACAGCTCAATGTCTGGTCTTGTGAAGTCATGTATTCGAAGTACGTGCGGGTTTGCTTGTCCGAAAGACATTTGAAAACAGTTCCAGGGTCTACTGGAAAGGCACAATCTTACGTTCGGGACAGCGGAAAGGTCCCGCATAGTCTCAATCACATCCCAGCTGTCTCCGTAATACTCGTCAAGGCCGTCCACTTGGAAGTAGAACTTGGTGACTACAGTAGTTTGTGTCCGAAATAACGCGATCGACGTTTGCAGTTCCGAAAGGGTCCAAGGAACTGTCGGAACGCTGCTGTCAGTATGGGGCGGAGACTCAGCATTCCATCTTTCAGGACATATTATCGGCGCTAACTCTGGACAAGCATGGAGTATGTGGTGAAGAAGGCTCTGGAGAAGTCCTTCCAGAGACCTTTGCATCTGTTGACCAGGTTTCCAAAAATAGAAGCATGCTCGGACCAGCGGTGCGTTGCCACACCAGATCAAAAGATTTTGTATAGTGTCGTCATGTTCGTAAACATATTTCATCAAAGTTGACTTCCCGGAACCTGATGCAATGTTTAGCTATACGATCACACGATGATAACAAAACCCATTTACCTGGCTTTCCCGTGATCCAGTAGATTCCATTGTCGCGTTGCAACCATTGTGGAAACCTAGTGTCCGGACGTAGAGGAGTGCCACCAGGGTCATCACGGTTGAACATCCAAGAGAAGGTTCTGAGGTGAGCATCTTTTATGGCGCTCTGTCGTATTTGCATGCAATTGTAGCGCAGACTGGCGATGATCATGTGACTTCGGGACACCTGATGAACACTCGAAGATAGCCGAGAAAAGTGATCATGGAACGCTTTCGAGATGGTATCGCCGCAGATATCCGAGATGTTTTGCTGAGTAGCTTGAAGCTGCGCGTCCAAATTCTGGATCTGTGCAGTGATCTCGTAGCCTGTCTGGATGTTTCTCTTCCTCCAGTCTTCCAACAAGTCCATGAGTTGGACTTGGTTATCACTAGATGAATGATGAGTGAGCGTAAGAAGAGATGAGGTCAAGAGAGCTCACTTGGTATCAGAGACTAGATGCATTGTCACCTGGTCTCTGAGCGCACTCAGCCTTGCCTTCAATTCTTCGACGTGCGCTTCTCCCCACAAAGACTTCAGAGCTCGTCGAAAGCTTTGCCACCTTGTTGGTGCATTTCCAGATGCTGGTCCATGCTTGTGCTGGAGCTTGGTGACTGCATCTAAAAGCTCACCAGCAATGGCATCACAACGACGCGCGGTGTCGAAGAGTCGCATAGGTGAATGTCCATTCGAAGCAAGCCTGCTGTGGAAACTTCTGATATCCTGGGCTATGATGCTGAGATCAACATTTTTGGCCAGTGCGCCCGATCCGGACTGATGCAGCTCCTTGGTTTTTGACACGAGAACGAAGCTGAAGGAGATGAATTGGATGATGTTGCCTGCAAGACCAATGGCGGCAAGACCTTCTGCCATTCTGATACTGTTCTTTCCAAAGTAGATCACGAATTCATGGGCGAGCGAGACGCAGCCAGCTCTGGTTTCATAAAGAAGAGCGGTGCAGCGGCTCAACAGCTCAAGGCTCCGCCACTGTCAGGCTGAAGGCTGTGTTGCTTTGTGGCGAGCCATGATTCGATGGAAGGACTGTGACGGCCCCGTGACATACTGCGGGCAGTTCGACAAGGCAGAGCGATTCTCTCACGTAGCGTCATTCCGGTGAGATGTGGCGGTTTTAGTCGGCGCCGATTGGAAGTTACGAGCTCTGATGCTTGGCGATGTTCAGCTGCGCCTGCCACCATAACGGCAAGGCATAACGCGACAACCAAGGATAATACGGCGCATGTGTTAAGCCGATAACGTGTTCGGTGTCATATATTTAATACTTGCGCAGTGTATCAAGCCATGAACTAGATAGTCGGTAAACGAGAAGATGCTTGCGACGAGCCGTTCGCATCATCCTCACGATGTTCTAGTCCCTGCTTTTCATACTCTCCCCCTCAACCACTCGCCCGCCCGCTTAGCCATATTCACAGCCTCCTGGTTAAACCCTAGAAGGTGACCAAGAAGCAAGATGTCATGCGGGACATTCTCTTCAATATCCAATTGGAGATCATTACCCGCCTCCTTCATCTTCTCCGCCCACTCCACAATATCAAAGTATAGCACCTCACCACTACCCGTGTTCACAAACATGGGCACCTCAGTCTTGAACGTCCTGTTCTTCTGCGAGACATAAGGCTGCGACAGCACCTTGTCCCCTCCCTCGCCAGCATACGCGGTTGTGCCCCACGCCGTGAAAGGAGGCGAGATGTAGTCTGTAGCGTAGTTTCGGTTGTCGTGGACGTAGGAGCCGGAGGTGTCGGCGGGGTTGGTCCATGGTGACCAGAGGAGCGCGGAGGAGGGGGCGGGTAGGTCGAGTTCGGAGCCGTAGTCGGTGATGTAGCGGAGGAGCGCGATGGCGAGGTTGCCGCCTGCCGAGTCTCCGGAGAAAATGATGTTCTTTGGGGAGATCTTGAGGTCGTTCAGCAGGTATAGGTATGATGTCAGGCTGTCTTGGAGGGCAGCTGGGAACGGGTTCGACGTCTTCGAGACGGGCAGGGTGGAGAGGCGGTATTGCGGGCAGAAGACGTGCGTGGCTAGTGTGTGTTTGAGTAGTTTCTTTGCCATTGGGCCACTGGCTGCTGTTCGTCCGTCTCCTGAGTTGAGTTAGTCATCGACGCACTGCATGGTGAAAGCTGTTTGCTAACCTGTGACAAAAGCTCCGCCGTGTATGTGAAGAATGACCTTGGTGTTCTTATCACTACCTGTGGTCAACGGCGCAGGGAACCACGTCGCCCCAATCTCCACAGGTACAACGTCCTTATTGCTCCTCAATGGCCCCTTGTAAACATCGCTCTTCGCCGGCTTGATGACGACGAAGCGTTCCTTCTCTTGCTCCGGTGTCAGGGGTAGCGGCGTAGCAACCTGCACCTTTGACACGTGCCAAAGTCCAGAGAAGAAGGCGTGCACGGTGATAGCCTGTCGAAGAGTCCAGCTAGGATGCTGGCGACCGAGAACGAGGAACTTGATCAGGATGATAGGGAAGCGCACGAGCTCGAAGCCCAGAGCGCCAAGCCCATAGATGGCCTTTACGGGGTGTTGCGTGAGGTCCACCATGGCAGTGTCGACGGAGATGAAGAGAGCTCCATTGCGGGACTAGAAGCTTATAACACGATGACGATGGTGTGCCGCTTGCCTGTGATTGTTGAGGGGCGGCTGGTTCTGAGGATCTGAGCCGAGGTCCTTGGCACTGCTAGCGCATGATCTCCAAAACTACCCCACATCTGCACCTAGACTTTTCTAACCTTTGCCCGTATCGATTTAGGACAATCGCATCTTGGTACGCACCGCGTTTGGTCCGGCGACCTCGCAACCTGTTCTCGAGCACGCAACAATGACCCGACGTCAAGGAGCTCACATTCAGGCGACTTACGCGTCCCGGACGACTCTCCGGCGTGCTGGTTCAACTTCCAGATCACTCATAGACAGGCACACATGCTGGGCACCCTGACGCTTGTCAAGCGGGAATCTGGGGAGGCTGCCTCACCTCATTCCTATCTATCGCGGTGACATCAATACGATTCATAGAGCGCTGCTTTCCAGCCGACACACAGTATCAGGCAACTATCGATACCCTAAGAGGTTGCTAAAAGAAAGAGCTTGGGTCACTTTACGTCACGTTGCAGGTTCACTCAGGTAATTTGCTTTTCTATTTTTTCCTTGATTGGGTATCTCAATCTTCTTTTCTGTCTTTTCAACATCAGTAAGCCTTTCTTAGGCTCAATCCGTACCATATCTGCCCATTGCTGTTGCATGAGGGACTCGTCTCTTTAATCTTGAGAGGGGTGCAGCGTTGACTGGTATGATGAACGCCTGCTCGAAAACCATGGCAATCAAACGACCGAAGCCAAGATGACAGGTAAGGATCTCAGTCGCATCGGACTCGCTTCTGAGCCTACCTGTTATAACGACGTTCCTTCTTTGGCACAGGAGGCATGTAGTCCTCATCAGCATCGGGGTCTTCCTGATCGTAGTGCTTGATCAGCGCTAAGATATCTCCTCGCGTAGTGCATGTGTCGCGATTGAGTTTCGTGTTCCGACCACTTTCAATACGCCCTTGGATCTTTTTCTGGACCTCGTCCAGCTTTCCTTCCGTGAGGCTTGCTAGATCTAGAAGGAGGACCAGGAATTCCTCGCCCCAAATCTCGATGTCAGCGGTGTGCTTGTAGCTGAGGCTATTCGGAAGTGCTTGGTGCACGTCACGTATGCTCCATCTACTGCAGATCTCCTTGATCACGTCGTTGATGACTGGTTCAGGGGTCGGAGACCGTGAACGTTGCGCGTCGGATGGGAGCTGAATGGTTGATGTCGATGGAGAGGGTCTTGCGATGGTCTTGGTTGCGGTTGTAATACCTCGCTTGAATCGTAGATAGTCGCCGTTTGGTGTAAAGAAACTGCGATTATATAGGAGCTGGCGGATTTATATCGTGTCGGGGAGAGACGTGTGACTGAACAAGGTCGCCATCGATCCGTCAAAATGAGGAGTGACCACACAGAAGCTCCCATCTCGACTTTCACCCGAATCGGATCGCCTGCGGTTTACCTCGCGCTCGCACCGGTGAAAGCGATAGCCTAGATGCATCGCGGGACTGGATGTTATGCGACTTACGCTTTTTCTGAAAGGACTCAGTACAAGGCGTATTCGATGCCATGTATTCGAACTGGATCAGTTGAACAGTCGAAGGTCAATATATATGATATATTTATGGTATATCTTATAGAAAGCGATGGCTGAGTTCTACACCAATCCCATTTGGTGGTGAGACGTCAAGTCGGACGATAAACATCACTCGTACGGACAGCTTGTACATAAGTGAAAAACTTGTTTGGTGTTTGTCTCTAAACAGTGAATCATGAATGTTCCATCGATGTCCAATCTGGCTTGCTCTCAGGCGAGCTCTTTGCGCCCTTCACACCATCAATGCAAGAAGGAGGCGTTGGAATTGAGTGGAAGTTAAACTAATTGACAGTGAATGAGTACAGAGATATACAGCAATGTTACAATCACTCAATGATTTTTGTCACATCATTGCGGGCAGATGACAGACCTGGAGGAAAAGGGAGAGATTTGCTTACTCAGCTTACTCCGCCAAGCCGAACCCTGGCGTCTTTCCGCTCAGAGCTCCCACCAGCTTCACTCAAACCTTGTGCCTTGCGTCAAATCACCGGCATCCTACGGTTGAAGAAGGCTAGCAGATCAATGACGCTTCTTTATTTCGCGTCACCATCAATTGTGAATATACGGCTTCGCAATGCCGGGCTTCAGCTGTCAGCTGTCGCACCTACCAAAAGCTGTCAATGTCGAAAGAACAACTTTGCGCATGCACGTTGATACCCGCCGAACTGTCTTCGTCCAAGACGCTGAACTAGCACGCTCCTCGTACGATAAGCAAAAGCAGAGAACAATGGGGACGTCGCATGCATAGCCTTGCTAGCTATCATGCCTCGGTTTAAGATGATACCCCTTTTCGCAGGTCAGGTGCGCGCGTTACCCCAATAACGAACGGCATCGCAAACTACACGATGAAGCTTTCGTGCGTAGTCGCGAATAGATTGGAAAGCAGTAACAGCAAACACCCACGCCTTTCAGTCGTCGTGGTATTCAAAAGACTGTACAGTCCTCAAGTCGAATGCTCCACCAAATCAATAGGTCCCTGCATCCGTCGGCAATTCCGCCGAGAGAAGGCGAACCCAGACCACCACTTGTCGCGTGCACAACCCGGAGATTTTCAGGACCAATTGGCTCGAAGAAAATACCAATCATGCATGGGGTTTCTGATTCCAAAATTAGATATAGACGGTCCAAGATCGTTTTCTAGACGAAGCTGTGCTTAGCTTCTCGGTGAGAGTAACCGCAACCCCACACCTTCCATGCTCCATCCTACATCGTATCCTGAACACGAACTTAGTCGCTGCAACGGGCACTATGGCAGCCTTTCCCGTATGCGCATTGATCATGCGCCGTT
>Ga0265798_10011246_pt1 | contig 10923 bp, 1 predicted proteins | sample P3T30metagenome_FD_192430 | JGI IMG/M metagenome (GOLD analysis project Ga0265798, IMG submission 192430) | Plant litter microbial communities from East Loma Ridge, Irvine, California - P3 T30 | ecosystem: Environmental > Terrestrial > Plant litter > Unclassified | place: USA: California... | reverse complement strand
TAGGAGCCGCTGCTGTTGCCCTTGCTGTATTGCTGGGTCGCGGCGAGCGACTCGTTGACGACATCGCGCCCGGCCACCAGCGCCACGCTGGCGCCGCTGATCGTGCCGCCCTGGTTGACGATGTCGTTGCTGGCGACCAGCAGGGTGCGGCCGGTATTATTTGGCGCTGCGATCACGCCGCCCCGATTGACGATGTCGTCGGCGCGGATGCTGACGTCGCCGCCGGTGACCAGGGCGCCATTCGGACGCACGGCGCCCGCGCCCGCGTGGGCCAAATAAACTTTGGGCACCAGCACCGTCTCGACCTTGCCGTCGGGCAGGCGCACGCTCTGGCTTTCCATCCAGACGATGTCGCTGGTCAATTGGCTGACCTGGGCCGCGCTCAGGGCGATGCCGGGGCGCAGCTGCCATTGTTCGGCGTAGCTGACCGCATTGCTGAGCATGGTTTTATAGATGGCGTCATCGCTCTGGCCGGCGGCGGGCGCGCGGCCCGTCAGTTCGGCGAGCTGCTCGCGCACCAGGCGCTGCTCGTAAAAGCCGTCGCCCAGGCGCTTTTGCGTCATGGCGGGGTCGAATTTGAGCGCATTGAGCAGGAAATCGCTGCTGGTCCACTGGCCCTTGTTGGCAAACTGGGAACGGGTTTCAAACAGGTAGCTGCCATCCGGCGCCGGGTTAAGGCGACTGAGGCCCGTGGGCGCCACGGCCATGGCGGTCGCGTTGCCCTGGGCCAGCAGGCCGTCGGACTTGATGCTGGCGGTCGCACCCGGTGCGGCGCCGGCCTTGTGATCCAGCAGGCCCAGCACTGCGCCCGCCACCGCGCCGGCGGCGGCCTGGCCATGCAGGCGCACGTCGGTGGCCAGGCCGCTGGCGGCCGCGCCGGCGCCATTGGCCGGTCCCAACCCGCTGGCGCCGTTGGCGGCGATGGCGCTGGCCTGGTTGCTTGCGCCGCTGCCATTTGCGCCGACGTTGACCGTGCCCTGGTTGCCCAGGCCGCTGCCGCCGGCCTTGCCGGACAGGGCCGAGCCGCTGGCGCCGCTGCCGATCACGTTGACGCTGTCACGGATGTTGCCGACGGTACCGGCGCTGACATCAATATTGTTAAAGCTGTGCACGTCAATCGACAGGACGCCGCCGGCCACGATGCCGCCGCCCAGCTGGCCGATCGCCACGCTGATGTCGGGTGCGGTGTAACTGGTCACATTGCCACCCGTGGTGGTCCAGCTGCCGTTGAACTGGTGGGTGGCGTACAGGGTCCGCGACTCATTGGTGACCGTTGCCGTCGTGCTCTGGTCGGTCGTCAGGTTGCCGCGCGCAACGATGCTGCCGTATTGATTGTTGAGCGACTGCGCAAAGCTGAGCACCATATTGCCGCCGGATCGGATCTGCGGCTCCTGTCCGGCGCCGCCGGCGAGCTGGTCTTCGCGCACGACATGGTGGGCGTCGCGCGACTGCTCCAGCGCACCCACGCGGGGCGCCAGCGCCATCTGATTGTCACGGATCAGGGTGGTGCGGGGGTCGTCATAGCCTGGCTGGGTCACCAGGCGCAGGCAGTTGCTGGCGCAGTTGCCATAGGCGCTGGAGTACGCCGGCGTCGCATCCCAGTTGGTGACGGTGGCTTCGTCGGGGTAGATGCCGCTGTTCACGCCGGCCACCTGGTCGGGATTGCTGGCCGTGCCGCTGGACGTGTAATAAATCACCTTGGTGCCATCGCTCATGGCAATGCGCTCGCGATGGCCATAGGAGCTGTACTGGCCCGAGCGGGCGCTGAAGAAGGCCGTGTCGTTGGCGTGGGTGCGGATCACGGCGCGCCAGATCTGGCGGCCGTCCGGCGTAATGTAGGAGCTGTTCTCCAGCACGTCGGCCGGATTCACGTAGTAGACTTCGTGCGCGCTGTAGTTGCTCGAATTTGCGTCGTAATAATTGTTGTTGTTCCCTTCATGCCACCAGCCCGGCATGCTCATGTGCGTGGTCTCGTCAACCGTCACGACCTGGTTGACGACCACGTTGTCGCGGATATTGTTGATGTTCGCCGCGGCAATCGTCAGGTCGCCGGCCGCCTCGATGGTCGAGCCGATGTTGTTGACGGCGCCTGCCTGCACCAGCGCGCCATTGGCGTCGCGGGTCTGGCTGGCGGCAATCGTCATCTGGCCCGCGCTGTAGAGGGTGGCGCCGCCCGTGTTGTTGAGGGTGTTGCCAGCCGAGACCGTGAGCGAGCGGGTGGCGCCCAGCAGTGCATCCGCGCCCGTGTTATTGACCACTGACGCCTGCAGGGCCAGGTCGCCGCCGATGATGCTGTTGCTGTTGTCGATAGTGCCGGCCTGGACGGTGACGGCGCCGTCGCCGTTGATCTGGCCGGCGTTGCCGACGCTGCCGGCGGCCTGCAGGGCGACCAACTGTCCCTGGATCAGGCCGCCGCTGCCGTTGTTGATCTGGCTGGCGCTGAGCGTGATGTTGCGCACGGCTTCCAGGGTGCCATTGTTGCTGAGCGTGCCGCCCAGGGTCAGGTGCAGGTCGCGGTTGGCGTGCAACTGGGTGCCGGCGGCCTGGACGTAGTCGCCGCCCAGTTCCAGCGACAGGTCGCGCCCGGCCGACAGGGCCCCCACCGCGGGCAAGGCCTGGGTGGCGACGAGCAGGTCGGCGTCGCTGCTGATGCTGCCGCCCTGGTTGACGAGCACATTGCTGCGCACGGCAATGCTGGCGCCGGAGCCGGCGCCAGTGGCGATCAGGCCGCCGCTGTTGTCGATGGCGGCGGCCGTCAGGTTGATGTTGCCGCCTGCCAGGATCTGGCCGCTGTTATTGATTTGGGCGCCCGCCTGGGAAAAATCCAGGCTGCCGCCGCTGTTGATCTTGCCCTGGTTGTTGAGCAGGCTGGCAGCAGCCAGCACCATGGCACCGCCCGATTCAAACGATGCGGTGCTGCTGTTTTGCAGCACGTTGGCGGACAGCAGCAGCTTGCCGTTGCCAGCGATCAAGCCACCGTTGTTCAGGCTGCTCACGCTGCTGACAGTCGTGTCGGCGCTGCCCAGGTTGACGATGCGTCCGCCATTGTTGCCGATGTCCTGGGCCTGCACGCCCAGGATGCTGGTCGCGCCTGTCGCTTCGATGACGCCGCCGGTGTTGTCGAGCGCAGCGCCGGCGCTCAGGGCCACGTTGCCGCCCCCGTGCAGGGTGCCGCCCGTGTTGTCGAGTGCGCCCTGCAGGTTCACCGTCAGGCCGCGGTCGGCGATGATCGCTCCGCCCCGGTTGGCAAGGCTTTGCGCAGCCAGGCTGATGCTGGCGAGCGAAGCGTTGGCGGTGGAAATGCGTCCGCCATTGTTGTCGATGGCGGCCACGGCCACATCGATGGCGCCGCCGGCGACAATGGCGCCGGCATTGAGCAGGCTGGCGCCGCCCTGGCGGAAGCTGAGAGCACCGCTGCTGCTGATGGTCGCGCCCGCGCCATTGGCAAGCACGCCCGACACGCCCAGTTGCAGCGGGCCGCCGGCCATCAGGGAGCCGCCCGCGCGGTTATCGAAGGAAGCGCTGTTCAAGGCCAGCGCGCCATTGCCGGCGATCAGGCCGCTGTTGGCGATGGCGCCTGCACTGGTGACGGCGGTGTTGCCGTTGCCAACGTTGACGATGCGCCCCGCCGTGTTGTCGACGGCGCCAGCCTGTACGGCCATGACGCTGCCGCTACCGGCCGTTTCAATCACGCCGGCGCGGTTGATGAGCGCGCCGCCCGCAGCCAGTTGCAGATTGCTGGCCGCCTGGATCGCGCCGCCGCTGTTGTCGAGGGCGCCATTGACTGTCAATGCGATGTCGTGCGCCGACAGCAGTTTGCCGCCCAGATTGCTGAACCCCTGGGCGCTCACGGAAATGTCGGCGTTGCTGCCGGCGACGGTGGCGATCTGGCCGCCATCGTTGTTCAGGGTGGCCGCAGCAAGCGTGAGGGCCCCGCCGGCGGTGACGGCGCCGCTGTTCTGGAAAGCCGCACCCGCCTGCTGGAAGGTGAGCGTTCCCGTGCTGCTGATGCTGCCGCCCCGGTTGCTCAACTGATTCGAGACGCCCAGCGTCAGGCTGCGCCCTGCCCCGATGGCGCCGCCGGCGCCGTTGTCGAGCGTGCTGGCGCTGATGTCCAGGTTGCCGTTGCCAGCCAATAATCCGGTGTTGACGATCGCGCTGGTGCTGGCGATCACGGTATCGCCCGTGCCCACGTTGACGATGCGTCCGCCCACGCTGCTCAGCGAGACGCTGGCCAGGTGCATGCTGCTGCCGGCGGCCAGGGTTTCAATCACCCCGCCGTCGTTGACGAGGGCGGCGCCGGCGCTCAGTTGCAGATCGCGCGCGGCCTGGATGGTGCCCTGGGCGTTGCCGGCGCTGCCGGCAATGGCCAGCGTGGCATCGCCATTGGCCAGGATGGCGCCGGCCCGGTTGTCGAGGCTGTTTGCCTGCAGGCTGATTGCCGCGCCGCTGTTTTTGGCGGTGGCAATCTGGCCGCCCTGGTTGCCGATGCTGGCCGCGCTGATCTGGATGGCGCCCGCGGCAACCACGCTGCCGCTGTTGTTGAAGCTGGCGCCCTGCTGACTGAAGCTGAGCGTGCCACCGCTGCTGACGGTGGCGCCGATATTGTCGAAACTTTGCGTCAGGCCCAGCAGCAGGTCGCCGCCAGAACTGAGCAGGCCGCTCGAGCCCGTGTCCGTGAAGTTGCGCATGCTCTGCGCCAGGATGCTTAGCCTGCCCTGGCCGGCGATCTGGCCGCTGCTGGCGATGGCGCCTGCCGCCCCGACCAGGGTGTCGCCACTGCCGCCGTTGACGATGCGCCCGGCCAGGTTGTCGATGGCGCCAGCCTGTACCGTCAAGGCGCTGGCAGCACCCAGCGCTTCGATGGCCCCGCCGTTGTTGACGAGGGCGCCGACGGCGTCCACGTGCAGGTCCCGGCCCGCCTGCATGGCGCCGCCCGAATTGTCGAGTGCGCCGTTGCTGTGCACGGCCAGGTCGCGGTCGGCCAGCACCTTGCCGCCACGGTTGCTGATGGCGTCCGCCTGCAGCACGATGCCGGCGCCCGACGTTTGCAGGTTGGCGATCTGGCCGCCATCGTTGGCGATGCCGGCCGCGCTGATGCTGATGGCGGCGCCAGCCGTCATGGCCCCCTGGTTACGCACCGTGGCGGCGGCGTTGTCGAAAGTGATCGCCTGTTTGGCGCTGATGGCGCCGGCTGCCAGATTGTGCAGAACTGCCGCGTCCAGATCGAGCGCGCCATTGCCCGCCAGCACGCCGCTGTTGAGCAGGCTGGACGCGCTGCCCACCTGCATCGCGCCCGTGCCCACGTTGACGATGCGTCCGCTGCTGTCAATGCTGCCGGCGTTCAGGGTGAAGCTGCTGGCGGCGCCGATGGCTTCGATCACGCCGGCGTGGTTGCTCAGGGCGCCATCGATGCCGGCGTGCAGGTCGCGGCGCGCCTGCAGCAGACCGCCGCCGTTCTCCAGTGAACCGGCCACGGCGAGCGCCAGGTCGCGGTCGGCCCGCAGGGTGCCGCCCAAATTGACGAGTCCGTCGACGCGCACCAGCAGGTCGGCGTTGCTGTTTTGCGCCGTCGCGATGACCCCGCCGCTGTTGTCGAGCACATGGGCCAGCAGGTCGATGCCGGCTCCTGCGGCGATCTGTCCCTGGTTGCTCACGCTGGCGCCGCTTTGCCGCAGGGTCAAGGCGCCGCTGGCGCTGATGCCGCCCAGGTTGTCAAGGCGGTTCTTCACTTGCAGGTCGAGCGCCTTGCCGGCGATATCGCCCGCGGCCTGGTTGGACAGGGTCAGGGCGCTGATGGTCAGATCGCCATTGCCTGCGATCAAACCGCGGTTCGCGATGCTGCTTGCGCTGTCGACCCGGGTGCTTCCCATGCCAGCGTTGACGATGCGGCCGCTGCCGTTATCAAGCGCCCCCGCGCGCACCGCCAGGGTGCTGGCAGCGCCGGCCATTTCAATGGCGCCGCCATCATTGCGCAGCAGGCCGGCAGCGTCGATGACACCATTGCGGCCCGCCTGGATGGCGCCGCCGCTGTTGTCGAGCGCGCCGCCGAGGGACAGGGCCAGGTCGCGGTCGGCAAGCAGGGTCCCGCCGCGATTGTCCAGGCTGCCCGCAACGAGCGCGAGGTCGCTGGCCGTGCCCTTGGCGGTGGCGATGCGCCCGCCGCCATTGTCGATGCTGGCCACCTCGATGCGAACACCGGCGCCAGCAACGATGGCCCCGCTGTTGCGCAGCGCGGCGCCGGCCTGCACGAACTGCAAGGCGCCGCCGCTGCTGATGGTGCCGCCAAGATTGGCCACGCTGTCCCTGAATGCCAGGTTCAGCGCGCCACCCGCGCCGAGATCGGAGCCTGCCTGGTTGAGCAGGCTGGCGCCGGACAGCAGCAGCTTGCCGTTGGCAGCAATGCTGCCCGCGTTGCTGAAGGCGCCGTCAGCGGCCAGCACGGCGTCGGCCGCGCCCACGCTGACGATGTGGCCGTGGCCGTTGTCGATGACACCGGCATGGAGCTGCATGGTGCTGGCGCCGGACTGGGTCTCGATCAGGCCGCGGTCGTTGCGCAGCACGCCGGCCGCATCCACTCGCAGTGACCCGCCCGCCTGCAGGAAGCCGGCGCGCGTATCGATATCGCCCCCAACCTTGAGGACCAGGTCGCCGCCGGTGGCGAGTGTGCCGGCGTAGTTGCTCAATGCATCGGCCTGCACGGTAAGGTTGCCGCGCACGGCGATGGCGCCGTACTGGTTGTTGAAGGCGCTGCTGCGGATGGTGGCCTGGCCGCCGATGGTCCAGTTGCCGCGCAGGTTGCTCAGGCTGGCGCTGTCGAGCAGCAGGTTGCCAACACTGGTGAGCGAGCCGCCCTCCCCGACCATTGCGCCGGCCTGGATGCCCAACTGCCCGCCCGCTTCCAGCTTGCCCCAGTCATTGACCAGGCGGCCACCCACCTGCAGTTGCATGGCATCAATCCCAGCCTGGCGCAGTACGCCGCGCGTATTGTCGAAGTCGCCGCCGGCCTGAAAACGCAGCAGGCCCGCCTGCAGAAGGCCGTCCGTATTGTCGACGGCCTGGGCCGCGCCGTCGAGCCTGCCGCCCACCAGCACGCTGCCAGCGTGGTTGTCGAACTGGCCTGCCATGGCAGACAGGCCGCCCTGCACGCTGATCCGGCCGCCCCGGTTGACCAGGTCGCCGCCCTTCAATTGCAGGGTGTCGAGGTTGAGGGTGCCGCCGCTGTTGTCGAGTTGTCCGGCGCTGAGCGCAATGCTGCCGCCGCTGCGGATCTGTCCGCCGCTATTGTCAATGCTGGCAGCAGCGATCACGCCGGGCAGGGGCAATGCTGGCAGCGTCGGCGCCGGGCCGGACGCTGGCGCGGATGGGGTTGATGCGGCCGGATCTGCCGGGCTGGATGGGGATGCCGGCAAGCTTGGGCCGACGCCGTGGTCGGCCCCCACTGGCGTTGCGGCAACGGGGGCGCCCAGGAAGCCACCGTCGCGATTGCGGATGTCGAGCGCGGCAATGTCAAGGCCGTTTGCCTGGGTCTGGATCAGCTGGCCACCACGGTTGTCCAGTGCGCCACCGCTTTGCAGGTCCAGGCGAGGCGCTTCGATGGTACCGCCGCGGTTGTCGAGGCCATGTTGCGCCGTGACGCTGCTTTGCCCTTCCGCATGCAGCACACCGCTGTTGCGTACGCTATCGGCTGCAGCCACCAGCGCCGCGCCAGCAAATACCTGGCCGCTATTGTCGAACCCGCCCGGCGTCGACAGCCTGATCCCGGTGTCGCTCGCCAGCTTGCCAGTATTGACGATGCCGCCCTGCGCGTGCAGATCGATGGCGCCGCTGGCGCCGACGACGCCGCGGTTTTCCAGCATGCCCTCGCTGGTCACCACCAACTGGCCCGCCGCCGCGCCGATGTTGCCCGCATTGCGCACGCCCACGCCCGCTTCCGTGCCGATCAGAATGATCTTGTTGGCGTACATGCCGCCCAGCTGGCTGACGTCGATGCCGAACCGCGGCGCGGCGCTGTCTGCCGCCGGGCTCACGCTGGCGCTCGCGCTCGTGCCGCTTTCCGTCCCGGGCCTGACCACGTTGGCGCCGGTGATCACGGACAATTGGCGCGCCCATACGCCTGCGTTCAGTTCCACCGATCGGGCGATCAGATCCGTGTAGTCCGTGCTGCCGGCATCGAGGCCAGCCCCGCGTGTCGTAATGCTGCCGCGCTGCACGCTGTAGCTGTCGAGCGCACCGCCCACCAGCACCGGCGTGCCGGTGGTCAGGGTGGCGCGGCTGATGTTGATGAAACCGCCCCCATCGATCTGGATACCGGCCGGGTTGGCCAGGATCATTTCTGCACGGGGGCCTGCCACTTCAATGTAACCGTGCAGCATGCTGGGATTGCTGGAATTGACTTCGTTGAGAATCACGCGGGCGCCCCCCGTGCTCAGCCAGGGGTTGGCCTGCACCCAGCCACCCAGCTGCGATTGCACCTCGGTGCGCGAATTGTTCAGGATCACGCCGCTTTTCGGCACGTCGAACTGGGTGTAGACATTGCGCGAAACCCCGGCCGCACTGGGGCTTTGCACATTGACGAGAATGACGCCATTACCCGCCGTCACCACGGTGGCCTGCTGCGTGCCCGGCACGCTGCGATCTGCCACAACCTGGGCCCACACGTCCCCGGTACCGAGCAGCGAGGCGCCAAAGGCAGCGGCAAGCAGCACCACCAGCGCGCGCAGCGGCCGTTGTTGTAATGGTGTCCGGGCCAGCGTCGCCGCACCGGCGGCTTCCTGCTCACCGCTGGCGCCGCCCTTGCCGCCGCTGCGGGCTGCCTCGTGGACGACCATCAACTGACCGCGAGCACGATTGAAAACCAGACGGTAGCAAAGCTTGTTCATGCAATTCTCCTGATGGGCCGCGCGGGCGCTTAGTACTGGACACTGAGGTTGAAACCGGCGGCAACGGCCGCCGTCTGCAGGCGATCCGGCTTGCTCAACGGCGCCCCGGCAAATACTTCGTACTGGATGAGGGACCACTGGCCGCGCACGCCCAGCACGGCGCCAGCCAGGCGGGTGCCCGCCAGCCGGACCACCGATGGCCCCGCCAGTTCGGCGTAGTCGATGCCGAGATAGGGCTGAAAGCTGGCGCCGCCGGGACTCCAGTTGAAATCGTTGCGCAGCAGCCAGCCACGCTCGGCCGACAGGCTCGATTCGCCATCGAAGCCGCGCACCGTGTAGCGCCCGCCGATGGCAAAGCGGTCCTGCGGGATCAGGGCAGTGCGGTTCCACTGGGCGCGCCAGCTGCCCTGGTAGTCGAAGCGGGCGCCGGCCATGCTGAATGGTTGGGACAGGCTGAGGTCCGCATTGACCAGGCGCGGTCGCGCCGTGCCTTCGCCGAACGTTTCCTCGGGCGCGGGGAGGCTGCCGAAAGCGCCCGTGCCCCGCTTCAAAGTCAGGTTGCCGGTGACGGTAGCGCTGCCGAGAAATTGCTTGAGGCTGGCGCCGAGTTCATAACCGCCCATGCGCCGGCGTTGCACCACCACCTCGGTGTCGTCAATGTAGTTATTGCTGATGCGCTGGTAGGCGCGCAAGCACAGGCCGATCTTGCGCGCGGCGTCACGGTACACGATGCGCGCAAGCTTCAGGTCGAGATTGCGGCTGGTGCCGCTGTACACATAATTCTGCGTGGCGCCTGCAACAGATTGGCGGTAATCCGAATCGTTGCCCGAAAAAGTCAGCAGGCTGTAGCCCAAGGGCAGGGAATAATGCAGGCTGTGGCCGCGCGTCCCACGCGGGCCGCTGGCACCATTGCTGCTGAGGTCGTTGCTGAGGCTGGCGTAAAACAGGTCGTTCAAGCCCAGCGGATTATCCACCGACAAAGTCAGACTGCCCTGGTAACGGCCGGTGGAGCGGCTGCCGCCATCGTCAACCGACAGGCTCAGGCGCCACGACCGCTCCTGGCGCCAGGCGACCAGCAGATCGCTCTCGCCAGCCTTTTCGCCGGGCACAATCTGGATATCCGCTTCCGCAGTGGGGACCCGCTTGAAATTTTCCAGACCCTGCTCGATATCGCGCAACTGCAACAGCTCGCCGGCGCGGGCAGGCAGCGCATTCAGAAGCGAGGGTTGCGCGGCCCCCGCTGTTCCCGGTGCCGGGCTGGCAAAGCGGATCGCCCTGACACGACCCGGCACCAGCACCAGCGACAGCGTGCCGCCGCGCAGGTCCTGGGGCGCCGCTACCACGCGGGTGGTGACGTAGCCTGCGCTTACCAGCGCATTTTGCACCCGGGCAAGCAAAACATTGATGCCTGCGGTACCGAGGCATCGTCCCTGCGCTGTCCCGGCCGCCCCCAGCGCCCATTGGAAGCGCTCGGCCTGCTCTCCGTCGAGGCGCGCACGGCGAATGGGAAAGCAGGGCTGTTCGTTCGCCGGATAGTCCTGCACCGCCGCAGCGGGACGGCCGAGTCGCACGTCCGGGGCGGCCGCGGCTGCCTGCTCTTCCTGGCTGCGCTCGCGCTGCTGCTGCAGAATTGCTTGCTGGGCGGCGACGTCCGTGCCTGTCTGCGCTGCAACGTTCGCAGCCGCCACGGTCAGCAGCAAACCCCATCCCCATCCTCGACGCCGCATGCCCAAACTCCCATATTGATTTTATTGAATGATTTCTCAATTATAATGGACCTTTCTTTAGGGCAACAGTGGTAAGCCAGAGCAGACGACTTTCTGTTGCAATTCGGCATCAAAAGATGAAAAAAAGCCGCCCGGCTTGCGCAGGGCGGCTTGTTTGAAACAGCTGTGTAAATTTATCGCATGGTCATGGCACTCACGCCGCCACCAGCTTCTGCAACTTCACCCCCCCATGCTCTTCTTCCATGGTCCGCTCCAGCAACTTCACCAGGGCGTAGGCTGAATCGATGTGCGGCGTCGGGGTGCCGGTCAGGCTG
>Ga0265798_10011243_pt1 | contig 10925 bp, 10 predicted proteins | sample P3T30metagenome_FD_192430 | JGI IMG/M metagenome (GOLD analysis project Ga0265798, IMG submission 192430) | Plant litter microbial communities from East Loma Ridge, Irvine, California - P3 T30 | ecosystem: Environmental > Terrestrial > Plant litter > Unclassified | place: USA: California... | reverse complement strand
GCGTGTTTGTCGAGTATAGTTAGCTTTACTGTCATGCAATTTGGGATTTTGAACGGACGTAAAGCATTGAACGCATTATGTAAACTCTTATTGTGTGCTTCTCGATTGCTGTAGCGTCCCAAGACGCTACATCATTTGCGTTAGACTTATGCCAAAGCTATCTCCAGTGACTGCATCGTGATCTGCGGCATTTTTTGTCGTCATTGAATTTATGTTGTTCGCATCGCAGTGATGACAACACTAAAAGGCGGTAGTCAATGAACAGTGCAATCGTGAACCGCTGATATTTCCATTGCAGAGCATGTCACTTACGCTCGTTCACGTACCTCCAGGCTGTCTGTTTGGTAAGGGATAGCAGGAAATATATACACCTTCATCTGCTCCTCGATTCCTGTTCTGATAAAGCAATAAGAAAAAAGAGAGCAAGAACGAATTTAACCAGAATTGCGGCACTCTGAGTGTACGACTACTGAAAGCTTCTACGATCACTGCTAGCCAGTAAATTCTACATAACGTCCTCAAAAAGCCCTTCGAATGCTCAGGCAATCATGAACGCCGATATATCGAGCTTCCCGCCTTCTTGCACCACGGAACTACCCTAATAGGAGAAGACAATATACCCGCTTGAGGCCGTTATCCCGGAGATAGTACCTCAAAAAGATATCAACATCTCAGCAATCTACTGCCGGCCAGTAGCTTACTCAAATACCCTTGGTATAATCGAACACTTGAACATCTGCACACGAAGATATCTCCACGAACACCTCGTTAGCTAATTGATTGCGCCAACTACTCGCTCGACCACAATTACATATTGAGAAGCCTGTTTCGTCCGCGATTCTCCATTATTCAGATGTGTCCAGGCCAGTGTGTCAACGTTGCGAGTTACTGCCCCAACAACCACTCATATCCGATAGTTATTTGTAAGAATGCGAGGGACAGAGTGTGCACAAATGGAATGTTCCCCGCTACTGGAGATGTAACTGTCCCATTCAAGATACCAATAGCGGGCTGTAGGCTTTGTCAAGCGATGGGGCCGGGCGTGGCAAATAGCGTGCACCAGGCCACGGAGAAGAGCAAGGATAAGGCCAGAGATGAAAAGAACAAGGCGGATAGAAGAGGGGCAAAAGAGAAAGCAACGGCCACGGACATTGCCAATGAGCCTACTCATAAGCATCGGTGGGTTTCTCAGCCCGCGGGAAAGAGGGAGGAATTTATTCAAACATGGACAGATTATGCAATCAAAGAACATAAACAGAGGACAGAAGAACGGTCGGAAAGACAAGCCAACAAATTAGCAAGTAGAACCGTACCAGCATACGAACAGATTCTAAAGAATACGATTCGAGATGTGTGGGGAGGAGTAGCCCCACAAGGTTTCACGTTTAAAAAACGGGGTTGGGGTATGGGCAAGGACAAGGCACCAGCACTGGAACCAGAGCAAGCAAGGCAAAGCCCTACCGCATCGAGGGAAAGCTCTAAAGAACCTGACTTCCCTTGGCACGAATGGATTGAAGATACACCGCCGCCACATGCAGGTCCTTCGAGTAGCGACGGTCGCCAAAGAGGCGACTCCTCTGCTGGAAGACAGCAGGTATCTGATGCCGCGGGGCCTGGGGCAGCAATGCCTCAAGTGAATCCACCGAGGACTCCACCGTCTCATTGGACCAGGTTTGCCACAGCGCGGGGAAATGTATCCGGCGCACCTCGTCAAAAAGGAGTTCTACATACCGGATCTACCCCGCCGCAACCATATGTTTCACCCTATCCACCCCTTCACCAGGTAGCTCCACGAGCTATTCCATCTCGAGAACCTAGTCCAGGACCTGGTGACAAACGCGGAAATAGTGCAGTTCGGACACCGACGCATCAGCGCTCTATGGAATTGAGGACACGCTCGCCATCAAGTGGTGGAAGTAATCCTGCAGCAGGCCATTCACCCTCAATATTACCAGTACCAAAGAGGCCGAGAGCAGCATCATCGACGAGCAATCTTGGTGCCACACGGAATAGAACAACTAGTGTATCATCAAGTCCTCTTGCACCTACATCATCGAGGAACACCCCAAATCCAGCGTCAACGGGCAGCGACCAACAACAAGGCTACACCGGTAAAGGCAAAGGACGGAAGTTGTGAGAGTGATGAAGGTGCATGGCCGGCTGACATGATAAGTCTCAGAGCCAGGGTTTTTGGTCGATGTACACATGATAGTTAAGCGTTGTGTATTCTTGAAGTCCTTCAGCGGTATAATATGTACAGGTGGACATGCAGCGGCTTTTTATGAGTTTAGATGAGGCAAACGGCTCCGAAATGGATATTGCGGAGCGGCATAGGTAGCTGGCTAGTCATTACTGATTCTTGGCATGTACTGTAATCTAGAACATTCTACATATCTTTTCAATATCGATCCCGACTCTCCCTCTTCGATGTTTGTGTTGCGCAGTTGTTCTTGGCTCTCAAAACTTGTCGTATATACAAGAGAAGTCGGGCAAGTCTTCCTAATGCTCTAAATTTACGCACATATAGCGCGGATTCTGCATACTCACACTGCCTCGAGACTTTTGTTTGCGAGTATTTTCAATACTTAGATCTTCATATGAGCTGTAGCTTAGAAGCCCGAAAAGCATAAAGGCCTTCGCATCGCTTGTTTGTGCCTAACAAGCGGGTATTCTGGTCTCCCAACAGCATGACGTGAATTGCACGGCTCTCCACGGCGAACAATCCCTTCACAGACAATAGCCATTGTTCAGTAGCTCTTCGTGAACTCTGGTAGTGGCATTCCATGAGTCAAACACCGAGAGTCACATACGAGATGTCAAGAGGAGAAAGTCACGAAGATGGAGTCACATACGGAGATTCACGAAGGTTTAGGTTGTTTGTCACTACTGGATATATATACCTGGACGTGCTGTACTCCTTCTACAGAACAGGAATTACACCAGACCCGCATCTATTATTTCCACATTGGATCAAAGCTTCAATAATCTACTGCCAAACACTACCCTGAACGCATATCTTCGTTCCAGACAAGAATACCCGAAGACCCGAACACGAAGTGATCATTACACATACCTGATCAATCCATTGCAGTCGCCTACTATTTAGACGCCCCTACCTAGAAACGAATCTCTTCACCTGCACCCTTAAGCCGCTAAGATGTGTCCAGGCCGGCGTGTTCGACAGTCCGGAAAATGCCCTAGAGGACACGAATATCATCTGGGGGTATGCCTCGATATCCGGGACTGCGAGGACACATCACCAACTACGGGCACAGTAGGCGGTCAAATCCATATATCAGAAAAAGAATGCAAATACTGTAGCGTGACGAAGTGGGCACACGCGCAGGAAAACATACCCACAAGCCTTCCTCTGACCTCACGAGCAAATCCTCTTATAAATCATCCTACAGATCGGCCTGCGAACGCTCGTGCAAATCCTCTTATAAACCCTCCTGCATATCGGCCTGCAAACCCTCGTGCAAATCCGCTTATAAATCCTTCTACAAATCCTTCTGCAGATCCTCGTAGAAATCCTCCTATAGATTCTTCTACCAATCGGCCTACAAACCCTCGTGCGAATCCGCCTATAAATTCTACAGGTCGGTCTGCAAACCCTCGTGCGAATCCGCCTATAAATACTCGTACGGGTCCTCCTGCAAATCCTCCTACGAATCCTCCTAGAAATCCTCCTAGAAATCCTCCTAGAAATCCTCCTCCAAATCCTCCTGCAAATCCTCCAGCCCCTCAAGCAAATCCTAATCCACATTCCATCGTAAATGGTTCTACAAATCCAGTTTTTCAAAACCTAAATCAATCCCAGGGGCGGCAAGTCGACCTACACTTCCAGTTTCACAAAAGGCAGGGCAGGGTGGTCGCTCTACAGGATGGCCATGTATGGTCGTCCGAAAAGGATGTGGAGGATCTTGCCCACATCTGTGGAGAAGCAAGGGCAGAGGATTACGCTAAAAAGCTCCCCAATGCTGGAGGCCGCAGAATCCCAAAGGCAACGCCCGACGAGAAAGATAAGTGCTGGGAGAGGATAATCAAAAGGTTCGGGCCAGATAGGCTGCCTGACAATTTCAGTCCCGATGACGGGTATACGGGATTCCCACCGGGCAGTCGGGCGGAGAAGGCTTTTCTAGCTGGCCGGCGATCCCAGGCACCTGTTCAATCTCCTCAGGCCGGCCACGGGTTAGATAACCCTTCTTCACAGCAGCATGAGAATCGGGCTCAACCCTCGGCTCTCCAGGGTGGAAGAGCAGTTGGACATAACCCAAGACATGGAGCACAAGCGCAGCAGCCCCATATTCAAGACGATCAACTTGATTGGCGGCCCGATCCGGGTGACGTATTGTATTATAATCCCTCCACACCTTCTGATACAGGCAGGCAAGTTCAAAATCCGTTGAGAGCAGGTTCCGATGACATCCAGGGTCCAGGGGCACCCCCATTTAGCGGCCGAATAGGATTAACTCCATTTAGAGGAAATAGTGAAGACGCTTCAGGGGAATCTGATCCCGAGAACCCTAGAAGCCGCCAGCCATCACTCGCGGCTGGTGGAGGCTTACCAAATATCGCAGGCCAATCCCCTCTGGGTCGTGGTCGTGCTACGTCGAAAGCCAGTTCGGGATTTTATGATGACCCAGGGGCACCTGGCGCCACTGGTGTATCGTCACCGGCTTCAAGCGATCTGCGAGATTCACCACAGATGCCAGATCATGTCAGTTCCCGCCAAAGCAACTCGCCAGTCCAGGGGCAGTCCTCAGCGCGGCATGCAGAATCGTTGGATCCAGGTTACACTGGTAAAGGCAAATCACCTATGGTCCCCCACAATTTAGCAGCCGGCCAAACACGTTCGCGCTCTAGCAGTGGAAGCAATCAATCTCCCATCGAGATCCCTGCACTCGGCGGCGGATCGCCTTTACGCTGGGAAAAGAATCCTTTCAGTTCTAAATCAACTCAACAGCCCAGCGGGTCAATGCCGAAACCACAGGCAAAGAAAAGCAAAAATGTTACGCACGCTGCAGGTAGTCCTGGCCAGGGCTTCGTAGGCTCCCCGCCCAGTGCGGCATTTGGGTCACCGCCGCCCTCAAGTAGCGCACCTCGTCGCGAAGTTTCTCGCGAAATTTCCAACCTCTCCCTACGACAAAGTGCGTCTCCAGCAGCATCAACTCCTGCAGCCACTACGCCTCCTATTCGTCAGGGAACTCCGCGTGTCCAACAGGCAAGGCCAACTACCCCATCAGGACCCACCAGCGCACCGCGTGATACTACACCACATCGTAATCCAGCGCCTCATACTGTGGCTCCTGTCACGGGTGCTGGAAGGGGTCAGGGCACCGGTGGCGCGCCTCGTGGTTCCGGCAATCAGGGTCCGGCCAAGAAGTCCACCGGTAGGAAGTAAGCAGGCAGACAAGGGTATGTCACAAGATATATAGTAGATGGGATCGGAGATGGTATGAGGGGATTGCTGACGGTGTTGTTCTTCCTTTGCGTGGGCGTTGTCTCTGGCATGATGTTTCGAGATTCGATTGCTTCTCTGTTTACGGAGAGATAGTTTACGGACGGACACGGTCGTCCATTCTTTTTTCTTTGCTCATTGCGGTCGGTATATCGGATAGGCTTTCTGGAAAGGCCTTGTTTATCAGTGCGTGTTTATAGCGTGGGCATTTCGGTATCGGGTGGGTGGTTTGCGATGGTTGTGAGAGCGAGACTAATGCGGACGTGTACATAGCTAGACGAAAATATGAAAATACAAAAAAACGATGCAAGGGTGTTCATGCGCTGGGACTGATGTGGCGACGCTGGCACCGAGCGCATGGATGGTGGGTGAAGAGCAGAAGGAAAGGCGGCCCGCGCAAAGACCAGCGATACGCAATACTAAACTACTATGTTGGAAACGATACCACCGAGCAGTACGATCCACGCAACGGCGAACAACACACGCGATGATGAAGGAAAGAGCACCACGGTGGTGGTCGGAGACGTGACGCGTCGATGCCACGCTAGGAGCTTACGTCATCAACCTCGGTGGTTCCACCACGATGTCGCAACCTCGTTCCGCAACCTCATGCCACACCCTCATCCCTCATTGCACAGGCCCATCTTATAACGAAGGACAGAGTGCACCTTTGACTCACACTGGGGCCTAGTCATGGCTAGACCTCATTACGCAACCCCATTCCACAGGCACGTTCCTCATCCCACAACGAAGGACAGAGCGCGCCTTTGACTCAGACTGGACCTGATCTTGATCCGACCTCATTCCATAAACCTTATGTCGATCATCATCATCGGCACGCGTACCCAACGCGAACACCACCGCCACACCCAGCGCCAACCCATGTATTCGGATTCTGATGGTTTTTAGACATGACGCGTTTATCCCTTATTTTCGAGACGCGATGACAGCGTCATGCAGATGATGGAGCGCGTTTTTGGTAATCAGAAGGAGAAGAAGCGAGCGCACAGGAACATGAAGAGTTTCACAGTGGTATTTGGCACGAGGACATCACTTTGTGAGCCAGTGGTTTCGGTCACTCGCAGCTGCGAGGCAATGCAGAAGATGGAGAAAGCGTGAGAGATGACGGGTTTTATACTCTAGCACCGCACCCGACACTCTTGTCATGATCTGTTTCACGTCGAGTTTTGATAAAGCGCAGGCAAGCTGCGCAGGGCATGCGCTTCTCCATCTTGTACTTTTGATGTTGGAAGTACAGCCCCATCTTCACGGACGCACACATCGAGTCTTCACGCGCTTGGTTTTAGTGCCACCATGACTACTGCTCGCGTGGATTTTGATGTAAGAGTTGGAAGCCGAGACACACACACATACACCATGGTGTTGATTTCGTATTTTCCAGTCCAGACATCACAGCGTTCCAAGATGGTTTTGAGACAATAAAGGCAGAAGAGAGTGCGATAACAAACTTCCCACAATCCCGATCAAAGCTTTATACCTGCCATCAACGCCAGCCTCGACCGTGGAGTCAGCGCAGTCGGAACAGCACACATAACGATCTTGTGTAAGCTTTTTGGAAAAAGTTTTGCATCAACGTGCGGGCAAGTCCACACAACATATTAGGGCTGCAAACGGCTTTCAGACACCGACATATTCGAGTGCCTCGATTGGTTTTGAACAAAGAAGGAAGGGAAGACAGCGGGCAAAATGGCGGTATCTAGATCTGCCCTTTGGTCGATCAATCTAGCGAGCCATGGCCTGTACGATAAACGTTTTGAGGTTTTGGTTTTCCTATAATCCAGGTAGAAAAGAATATAAGATAACAGGAACAGTCGCGAAGTCAACGTAGATATAGGGAGGAGAGAACCAGGCGAGCACATCGGCAGCCAATGTCTCCTTTTTGGGTTTCAGAACATCCATAATATTGTCATGACTTTTTGTTGTGTTTCCGACAACATCAAACCAGCTTGTTTCTCTTTTTGGTTGCCAGCGTTGGAAAGACTGGGAGGAGGAGATCTCTGCTCTGCACACACGAGCCAGCTAGGTAAGATTTTGGAAAGAGGAAGAAGACCGAGAGACAGACATGCCATGCTGGGTTACGGTTTTTGGAGAAAGCACCATGTGCACCGGCACAATATCTTTTTGGAAAGAGGCCCGGAAAGTAGGTATGTGATGGAGAAGAAAAGTGGTGAAGATGGAGGGTTTATATATGCGTCCACGGTCTGCCATGTCACGTGCATCTATCTCTTGACGGCGATGGCGGGAATGAGTGAGTAAGTCCAGATTGCAGACAACAAGGACGCAGAAAAGCATGACCAGTCCCTCAACGCGCATTGAAGATAACCAGCGTTAATCAAAAGGGTTTTTTTTGCGAAGTCAATATATTGCATACCTCAGCTGCTGCATATGTTGATGCTAAAAGAAATTCCAGAGACCCATTTCCGCACGCAAAACCCAACTTTTGAGAAGATGAAAATGATAAGCAGCAAGTCAAAATAGTCGATAGTCCAAGTCATGTCCACGCTGCCGCCTCGTGTGGAACCCAAACTCATGGGTATATCGCAACGCCTTTTGCTAGCCTCCATTTCCGAGAAATGCCCGCATGTAAGATCGCAAACTAGAAAGCAAAACCCATATCATTATCTGTCGCCCGAGTGGCATGAGCACGTCATCCAGCGTTCACTGCAGATATGCCAGAAGCCTAGTCGTCGCCTCACGCCCTTCTCGAAGAGCTCGTCAAGCGGACGTTCAAGGCTCGCCGCCGTGCGCGCCGTATACGCCATGCTCATCCCCACACCCCACCTATAGCTTCAACGGCTTCCTGTAGAATGGGCCGCGGTAGTTCTCAAGACCGCCCTCACAGTCCACTCCCAGGAACGGTGAACCGTAGTCATTTTTCAGAAACCGCCTATCCTTCGGATCAATATGGACTCCCTCTTTCATCGCCGTCTCGGATAGTCGACCGTTAACACATGCAATATCCAGCTTTTGCGGGCCCAGCTTCTTCAGTATGTTGATGTATATTTCCTTGAGGCGGAGGACTTCCTCGCGCTGACGACAGTATTTGAAGCCGTAATCGCGCTGCAAACAGGCAGGAGGCTCGTCGTCAACCGGATCCAGAATGAACTGCCGAAGACGCCAGACGGTGGACCGCTTGGTGAGTGGGGTGGAGAGGAAGGTCTTGAGATAGGGAAATAGGTCGCGGAAATGGCTGTATTCGTACTGATCGAAGAGTTTGACGATGGAATTCAATTCCAAGGCATTCTGAAGTTCGCGGAATGCGGCTTCGGGATCTTTGGCTTCCTTGAGTAGTGCGACGTAAAGCCCCGCTAGCTGTCTCTCTTGCTCCTCGTCCTTGGCGGTCGCGAAGCCAAATGCGTACCATGCGGTTGTGTCTGTTGGAAGTAGCCTCTCTCTAAGTATGTTTCCGATGAGTTGCGCCGTCGTTTGTTTGGCTGCGGGTTGCAGGGAATGGAGAGGGAGTTCTCGGTCTTGTCGATCCAGGTAAGGCTGCACCGCGGTCATCAGCGGACCGAGGCTAGCGACAGCTGGCTGAGGAGGAGGAGAAGGAAGAGGAAGAGAGGGAAGGGATATAGTTGCGATTGCCATTTCTTCCGCTGTTGCTTCATATCGCTGCATCTGCTTCGACTTCTCCTTTTGAGGTGGTGGTGAAGGCTTGATCGTCTTTGGTAGTGTCGGGCTTGCCATTGGGGCGGCGAACGACACACTCTTTGCCGGCGAATTAGGCCTAAGATGGAACGTGACGTTCCTGAATGTTCGCGACGACCTAGCAGCCCGAATCAAGGTGCTGTAGACACGTTCGGGGAAGCCGAGGGTGCAGATAAGATCGAACAGCTTGTTGGCGAAGTGACTCTTCTCAAGGATGTATCTCATCCGATCCCGTAGGTTGAGAAGTACCCTCGTCATAGTTGATGCAAAGTTAACGAGCTTATTCAACTCCTTCATCGAGCCGTTGAACGCATGGACGTTGTGAGATAGCCTAATGATCTTGTCACCAAGCTCTCGATCCAGCCTTGAGCCTCTATTATCGGCGTCATCAATGCCAAACATCCTCGTGACGAGTTCGTCGAATGTAGCCTGGTTTTCTTCAAAGCTCTTTTGTATACTTCGTATGACTTGTTCGACTTTATCGTAGTTGGCGATAAGAACAATATCCCACAGTTCTGAGCATGCGCGGTCGAGTGGCGGTCCTAGAAGTGTTAGCGACGAACGCTTGTAGTCAGGTGTAGCATACCGGAAGGATGCATCGCAACAGCGGCCAGCCCATCTTCGAGCTCGCGCACAAATTTCCGTAGTCCTTCATCGAGCGCAATGTTGGGCCGGGGCGACTGTTTGTCTCTCGTCAAGAAGATATCCATGACTTTGCCGTTGGGTGCCTCTCGTATGTTCGCTGCGGTGCCTAGCATCTTAGATAGACGCCTTGCGAACCTATCCTTAAGGCTCAGAGGTATGCCTAGTCCCTTTGTTGGTATGATACCGGTCGAGTCGTCGATGAGATCTTCCTCGACGAAGATGCCATAGGGACTTTCTTCGCAAGGTTCATTATGAGGCGCTACGCTTGCTGGTTGCTGCAATTGTGAAGCCATATTACCGGGGGTAATGGATATGCTTCCGTTGAAGTGAAACGTATGTCCGAGATAAGGTGAGTTATCGTTAAGAGGAGAGGTCAAGTGTTAGGAGCGGCGCCGTCTTAGTAATGACCTGTACGGCCAGTAAGTATACATCTCTCTCAAAGCGTACAGAGAAAGAAAGACTCACCGCTTTGATGCGCAACCTCGTCGAGCGCACAACTACGTGGTCGCCTTTCCGACAAGATAGATATATCGTGAGAAGGGTTACTCCATAAGGTTTATCGCAAAGAGGTTGGCAATAACAGCTGCTCTTCAGTGTACTCCGAGTGTGATGTAGGAGAGACGGAGGTCCAGGCTGAGACGTTGATATAGACAACGACAGCGGTGACTGAGGCGGCCGCCTTTACCTTTACCTCGCGTCGTCAATGGGAAGCATGACGTAATGCGCTCGCAATGTATTGGCAGGAGAACCGCGAGAGGATAGCAAGAGGCAAAAGGTAAGAGAGCGGTATCGCCAATCTGGGCCAATCTGGCGCGTTTGGATCCGGAAGGAGCAGGAGCGAAGGGCAAAAGCCAAGATAACAGAACGACGAGACGGTGTGAGAAAGCAACGAATAAGGAAGTCGCACATGTGATATTTTCCATGAGCTTCTTACATTGAACACAAGGAAAAGAATAAGGAGGCTGCAAGCGATGCTAATTCAACAACAACCAAGCCCGCGCCCATACATGCGATGCTATACAACCATTTCAGCCTTCGCACTCAGACACTGAGGCCAGTAAAGGCTGGAGTAGACATAACAGCAGCAGTACTACAACCACCACCTCTCCACCTCTCACCAAATCCCATCTACCCCCCAAACCCAAACACC
>Ga0265798_10011242_pt1 | contig 10925 bp, 7 predicted proteins | sample P3T30metagenome_FD_192430 | JGI IMG/M metagenome (GOLD analysis project Ga0265798, IMG submission 192430) | Plant litter microbial communities from East Loma Ridge, Irvine, California - P3 T30 | ecosystem: Environmental > Terrestrial > Plant litter > Unclassified | place: USA: California... | reverse complement strand
CGCTCGTGGCGATCCAGGGCCCCGAGTCCGAGGGCGTGCTCGACGAGCTCGTCGCGGCCGACCGCCTCCACCCCGACGAGCCGCTGTCGTCGCTGCGCTACTACCGGGTGCTGCAGGGCACCTTCGACGACTCGCCCGTGCTCCTGGCCCGCACCGGCTACACCGGCGAGGACGGCTTCGAGATCTACGTCGACCCCGAGGTCGCCCCCGCCCTGTGGTCGGCCCTGGTCGACGCGGGCGGGCCGCGCGGCCTCGTCCCGGCCGGCCTCGCGAGCCGCGACACGCTCCGCCTCGAGGCGGGCATGCCGCTCTACGGCCACGAGCTCGGCCTCGACGTGCGCCCGGCCCAGGCGGGCCTCGGCCGCGTCGTCGACCTCTCGAAGGACTTCGTCGGGCGTGCCGGCGTCGAGCCCGTGCCCGGCTCGCGCGTGCTCGTCGGCCTCGCGCTCGAGGGTCGCCGCGCCGCCCGGGCCGGGTACGCCGTCGTCACCGACGACGGCACCGTCGTCGGCGAGGTGACGAGCGGCGCCCTGTCGCCGACCCTCGGCCACCCCGTCGCCATGGCCTACGTCGACCCCGACGTCGCCGACCGCGGGCCTGCCCTGGCGGTCGACGTGCGCGGCACCGCCGTCCCGGCGAGCGTCGTCCCGCTCCCGTTCTACAAGCGCTCCTGACGCCCACGCGGCCGACGCGGCACCGCCCCTCCCTCCTCCTCGCCTCACCACGAAAGGCTCGGTCATGACCGATCTCACCGCCCTGAAGTACACCGCCGAGCACGAGTGGCTCCTCATCGACGGCGACACCGCGACGGTCGGCATCACCGACTACGCGGCCGACAAGCTCGGCGACGTCGTGTACGTCGACCTGCCCGCCACGGGCACCGAGGTCGAGACCGGCAAGGTCGTCGGCGAGATCGAGTCGACGAAGTCGGTCGGCGAGCTCTACGCCCCGGCGCTCGGCACCGTGCTCGAGGCCAACGCCGCCGTCGTCGACGCCCCCGACCTCGTCAACAGCGACCCCTTCGGCGAAGGCTGGCTGATCAAGATCACGCTCGCCTCGGCCGACCAGGTCGGCCTCCTCTCCCGCGACGAGTACGTCGCCCTGACCGCCGAATGAGCGCCGTGCAGAGCGGCTCCGTCTTCGGCGACTGGTCCGACCGCGCCGCGACCGGCTTCGTCGACCGCCACGTCGGCACGACGACCGACGACCAGGCGGCGATGCTCGCCGTGCTCGGCCACGACAGCGTCGACTCGCTCGTCCGCGCCGCCGTCCCCGACAGCATCCACGCGCTCGACCAGGGCGCCAGCGTGCTGCCCGCCCCGATCGGCGAGAAGGAGGCGCTGGCCGAGCTGCGGGGGCTCGCCGACCGCAACCGCGCCTCCCGCAGCCTGCTCGGGCTCGGCTACTACGACACCGTCACCCCCGCGGTCATCCAGCGGAACGTGCTCGAGAACCCGAGCTGGTACACGGCCTACACGCCCTACCAGCCGGAGATCTCGCAGGGCCGCCTCGAGGCCCTCATCAACTTCCAGACCATGGTCTCCGAGCTGACCGGGCTCTCGACGGCGAACTCGTCGATGCTCGACGAGGGCACGGCCGTCGTCGAGGGCATGCTGCTCGCCCGTCGCGCGTCGAAGGCCCCGACCGACGTCTTCGTCATGGACGCCGACGTCTTCCCGCAGACGAAGGCGCTCCTCCAGGGGCGCGCCGCGGCCGTGGGCATCGAGCTCGTCGAGCTCGACCTGTCGACGACGCCCGCCGACCAGCTGCCCGCCTCCTTCGGCGTCTTCGTGCAGTACCCGGCCGCCTCGGGCGCCGTCGTCGACCACGAGGCGATCGTCGAGGCCAGCCACGCGCACGGCGGGCTCGCCGTCGTCGCGGCCGACCTGCTCGCGCTCACCCTGCTGCGCGCACCCGGCGAGATCGGGGCCGACGTCGCCGTCGGCACGAGCCAGCGCTTCGGCGTGCCGATGGGCTTCGGCGGCCCGCACGCCGGCTACATGGCCGTCCGCACCGGTCTCGAGCGCCAGCTGCCCGGTCGCCTCGTGGGCGTCTCGCAGGACGCCGACGGGCACCCCGCCTACCGGCTGAGCCTGCAGACCCGCGAGCAGCACATCCGCCGGGAGAAGGCGACGTCGAACATCTGCACCGCCCAGGTGCTGCTCGCCGTCATGGCCTCGATGTACGCCGTCTACCACGGCCCCTGGGGGCTGCGGCACATCGCGCGTCGCGTGCACCAGCACACCGCCGACCTCGCCGCCGCGATCGGCGCGAGCGACCTCGAGCTCGAGGTCGACTCCTTCTTCGACACCCTGCAGGTCTTCGCCGCGGGCCGGGCCCACGAGATCGTGGCCGCCGCGCACGCCCGCGGCTACCTGCTGCACGCCGTCGACGACGACTGCATCCGCCTCTCGTTCGACGAGACGACGACCCGCGACGACGTCGAGGCCGTCGCCGCGGTGCTCGGCGTCGAGCTCGCCCCGGCCGCCACGGCGCCGACGGCGCACGACCTCGCGTCGGTCGGCCCCGTCATCCCCGAGGCGCTCGTCCGCACCTCGGACTTCCTCACCCACCCGGTCTTCCGCACGCACCGCAGCGAGACCAGCATGATGCGCTACCTCAAGCACCTCGCCGACAAAGACTATGCACTCGACCGCGGCATGATCCCGCTCGGCAGCTGCACGATGAAGCTCAACGCCGCGACCGAGATGGCGGCCGTCACCTGGCCCGAGTTCGCGGCCGTGCACCCCTTCGCCCCGGCGAGCGACGTCGAGGGCTACCTCGAGCTCATCGGCCAGCTCGAGGGCTGGCTGGCGGAGGTCACCGGCTACGACACCGTCTCGCTGCAGCCGAACGCGGGCAGCCAGGGCGAGCTCGCCGGCCTGCTCGCGATCCGCGGCTACCACCTCGCGAACGGCGACGCGGAGCGCACGGTCTGCCTCATCCCGCAGAGCGCGCACGGCACCAACGCGGCCAGCGCGGTGCTGGCGGGCCTCCGGGTCGTCGTCGTCGCCTGCGACGACCAGGGCAACGTCGACCTCGCCGACCTGCGGGCGAAGGTCGCCGAGCACGCCGCCGACCTCGCGGCGCTGATGGTGACGTACCCGTCGACGCACGGCGTCTACGAGCACGACATCCGCGAGATCACCGACGCGGTGCACGCCGCGGGCGGCCAGGTCTACGTCGACGGCGCGAACCTCAACGCGCTGCTCGGCTACGCGCGGTTCGGCGAGTTCGGCGGCGACGTCTCGCACCTCAACCTGCACAAGACCTTCTGCATCCCGCACGGCGGCGGAGGCCCGGGCGTCGGCCCGGTCGCGGCGAAGGCGCACCTCGCGCCGTTCCTGCCGGGCCACCCGATGGCCCAGCAGGCCGACCGCCGCACGGGCTCGGCCCCCGCCGCCGAGGGCGATCGCCTCGCCCACGGCGGCGTGCCGGTGTCGAGCGCGCCCTACGGGTCGCCGAGCATCCTCCCGATCAGCTGGGCCTACGTGCGCATGATGGGCACCGAGGGGCTGACGGCGGCCACCGGCGCGGCCGTGCTCGCCGCGAACTACGTCGCCGCCCGCCTGCGCGACCACTACCCGGTGCTCTACGCGGGCGACGACGGCCTGGTCGCGCACGAGTGCATCCTCGACCTGCGCCCGCTCCGCGACGAGACCGGCGTCACGGTCGACGACGTGGCCAAGCGCCTCATCGACTACGGCTTCCACGCCCCGACGATGTCGTTCCCCGTGGCCGGCACCCTCATGGTCGAGCCGACCGAGAGCGAAGACCTGGCCGAGATCGACCGCTTCGTCGACGCGATGATCGCCATCGCCGGGGAGGCGCGCCAGGTCGCCGACGGCCGTTGGTCGTCGGAGGCGAGCCCGCTGCGCGGCGCGCCGCACACGGCCCGCTCGGTCATCGAGGGGGAGTGGTCGCACGACTACAGCCGAGAAGAGGCGGTCTACCCGGTCCGCTCGCTCCTGGCGGGCAAGTACTGGCCGCCGGTGCGACGAATCGACCAGGCGTGGGGCGACCGCAACCTCTTCTGCGCCTGCCCTCCCGTCGAGGCGTTCGCCTAGGCGTCGGCCCCGGGGCGTCAGTCCCGGGGCGTCAGCCCGGCAGCCCGAAGAAGGCGGGGAAGGTCGCCGCCGCCCACGGGTAGCCGACGAACACGGCGGCGTCCATGAGCACGTGGGCGACGACGAGCGGCAGCACGCGCCCGGTGCGGTGGTAGAGCCAGCCGAACGCGAGCCCCATCACGACGTTGCCCACGAAGGCACCGAAGCCCTGGTACAGGTGGTAGCTGCCGCGCAGCAGGGCGGCCGTGACGATGACGGGCCAAGTCCGCCAGCCCAGGTCGCGGAGGCGCGCGAACAGGTACGCGACCACGATCACCTCCTCCGTGACGCCCGCCCGCACCGCGGAGAGCAGCAGCACGGGCACCGTCCACCAGTGCTGCCCGAGGTCGGTCGGCACGACGGTCACGGTCAGGTCGAGGGCCTTGCCCACGAGGTAGAGGGCGATGCCGGGCACGCCGATCGCGAGGGCGAGGCCCACGCCGCCGAGGGTGTCGCGGCCGGCTCGCGAGAAGTCGACGCCGAGGCGTGCCAGGTGCGGTCGCTGCTCGCGCCAGAGCAGGAAGGCGACGAGGGCCACCGGCACCAGGTCGACGACGATCGCCAGCACCTGGTAGATCAGGTCGAAGACCGGCCGGTCGCTCAGCGAGGTGTTGAGCGTGGCGGTCTGCTGCGACAACGCGACGTCGCGCGTCACCCGGTTGATGATGGAGAGCACCGAGTACACGGCCGACGCCCCGAGCGACAGCCCGAGCACGAGGGCGATCTCCACCCGGAGGCGCGTGCGCCCCGCCTGCCCCGCCCCGGTCGTCGAGGCACGCCCGTCCCGCCCGGTCGGCCCGGCCCCCGTCGGTGCGGGCAGCTGCTCGTCCCTGTCGCTCACGCGGCCGATCGTACGGGACGACGACGGGACGACCACACGTGTCGTGCTGGTGAACAGCGGATGATAGCGGGGTGCCGAGGGAATCCTCGCAGCGGATTCATGCGCAGTTCTGGCCGAGCACGCAACGAAGCGGCCGTGCGCGCAACGATCCGGCGACTTGGTTTCCGTCGTGTAACCGTTCCCGCTGAGGTTTGGTGATGCCTCCGGGCGGTGCTTAGGGTACTTCCATCCAACGCGGTCGGGCTCATGGGGGCCTCGCTGCGTCCTTTCTTGCATCAGGAGGAACATTGAAGAAGACGCGCATGGGCTTCGGGGCCATCGCCGTCGTGGGGACGGCAGCACTCGTCCTCACGGGCTGCTCCAGCGGAGGCGACTCCGGCGGCTCGGCCGACGGCGGCTCGGGCGACGCCACGGCGATCATCACGACCAACGGCAGCGAGCCGCAGAACCCGCTCATCCCGTCGAACACGACGGAGACCGGCGGCGGCAAGATCATCGACTCGATCTTCGCGGGCCTCGTCTCCTACGACGCCGACGGCGCCTCGCAGATGGACGTCGCCGACTCGATCGAGTCGGAGGACAACCAGAACTGGACCGTCACGCTGAAGGAGGGCAAGACCTTCACCGACGGCACCCCCGTCACGGCCGAGTCCTTCACCAAGGCCTGGAACTGGGCCGCGCAGCTGAGCAACGCCCAGAGCGGCTCGTACTTCTTCGACGACATCGAGGGCTTCAGCTACGACGCCGACAGCGAGCTCGCCGTCACGCCGACCAGCGACACCGAGTTCACGGTCAAGCTCTCGACGCCGGAGGCCGACTGGCCCCTGCGCCTCGGCTACTCGTCCTTCTCGCCCCTGCCCGAGTCGTTCTACGACGACACCGAGGCCTTCGGCGAGAACCCGGTCGGCAACGGCCCGTACAAGCTCGACGGCGAAGGCGCCTGGACCCACAACCAGGACATCAAGCTCGTCACCAACGAGGACTACGACGGTCCCCGCAAGCCGGTCAACGGCGGCCTGAACATCAAGTTCTACACGACGCAGGACGCGGCCTACGCCGACGTGCAGGGCGGCAACCTCGACATCCTCGACCAGGTGCCCGACACGGCGTTCTCCTCGTACACGAGCGACTTCCCCGACACGAACGCGAACCAGCCGGCCGCGATCTTCCAGTCGATCACCATCCCGCAGTACCTCGAGCACTTCGACGGCACCACGGAGGAGGGCAAGCTGCGCCGCCAGGCCATCTCGCTCGCGATCAACCGCGAGGACATCACCAAGGTGATCTTCCAGGACACCCGCACCCCCGCCAAGGACTTCACGTCGCCCGTCATCGACGGCTACAGCGAAGACCTCGAGGGGTCTGACGTCCTCGACTACGACGCCGACCGCGCCAAGGAGCTGTGGGCCGAGGCCGACGCCATCTCGCCCTACGGCGACGACACGTTCACCATCGCCTACAACGCCGACGGCGGCCACCAGAACTGGGTCGACGCCGCGACGAACAGCATCGCCGACACGCTCGGCATCCAGGCCGAGGGCCAGTCGTACGCCACCTTCGCCGAGCTGCTCGACGACGAGGACAACGACGCCATGACCGGTGCCTTCCGCTCCGGCTGGCAGGCCGACTACCCGTCGCTGTTCAACTTCCTCGCGCCGCTCTACCAGACCGGCGCCGGCTCGAACTACGGCCGCTACACCAGCGACGAGTTCGACGGCCTCCTCAAGGAGGGCGCCGCGGAGACGTCGGTCGAGGACGCCAACGCGAAGTTCCAGCAGGCGCAGGAGGTCCTCCTCGAAGACCTCCCCGTCGTCCCGCTGTGGTACTCGAACGTGACCGGCGTGTGGGCCGACACGGTCAGCAACGTCCAGTTCGGCTGGAACTCGGTGCCCCTGTTCTACGAGGTCACCAAGGGCTAGGTCCCGACCGGAGGGGCCGCGAGGCCGCTCCACCGCTCACGGGGGGTCCGTGCAGGGAAGCTTCCCTGCACGGGCCCCCCGGTCGGGCGTCCACCCCCACACGACCCACAGGATTGCGACATCCATGCACGCGCAGAAAATCGAGGCGGCCTGATGCTCTGGTACACCGGCCGGCGCCTCCTCCAGCTCATCCCCGTCTTCTTCGGGGCGACCTTCCTCATCTACTTCATGGTGTTCGCCCTCCCCGGCGACCCCGTGGCGGCGCTGTTCGGCGACAAGCAGCCGAGCCCCGCCGTGATCGAGCAGATCCGGGCGCAGTACAACCTCGACAAGCCGTTCATCGTGCAGTACCTGCTCTACATCGGCGGACTGTTCACGGGTGACCTGGGCACGACCTTCGCCGGTCGCCCCGTCATCGACGAGCTGACCCGGGCGTTCCCCATCACGTTCCGCCTCGCCATGCTCGCCCTCCTCTTCGAGGCCGTGGCCGGCATCGTCGTCGGCCTCGTCGCCGGCCTCCGCAAGGGCAAGATCTTCGACACGAGCGCCCTCGTCGTCAGCCTGCTGCTCATCTCGGTGCCGACGTTCGTCATCGGCTTCCTGCTGCAGTACGTCTTCGGCATCCAGCTCGGCCTGTTCCGCACGACCGTCTCGTCGCAGGCGCCGTGGTCGGAGCTCGTGCTGCCGGCGATCGTGCTGGCCTCGGTGTCGTTCGCGTACATCGTCCGCCTGACCCGCGCCTCCGTGTCGGAGAACCTCAGCGCCGACTTCGTCCGCACGGCCTCGGCCAAGGGCCTCACGCGTCGCCGCGTGATCTCGGTCCACATCCTGCGCAACTCGCTCGTGCCGGTCGTCACCTACCTCGGCGTCGACATCGGCTCGCTCATGGTCGGCGCCATCGTCACCGAGGGCATCTTCAACATCCAGGGAGTCGGAGGCACGGTGTACCGGGCCATCCAGCTGAGCGAGGGCCCCACGGTCGTCTCGTTCGTCGCCGTCATGGTGATCATCTTCATGCTGGCGAACCTGCTCGTCGACCTCCTGTACGCCGTTCTCGACCCGAGGATCCGCTATGCGAAATGACCCTGACCAGAAGCTGTCGGCCGACCACTTCGTCGCCGACCTCGACGAGACGCCCGTCAAGGCCGTCGACGCGGTCGACGAGTCGGAGAAGCCGCGCTCGAGCTGGAACGACGCCTGGGACAGCATGAAGAAGCGCCCGACGTTCTGGATCAGCGCCGTGCTGATCCTGTTCGTCATCGTGGTCGCCATCGCCCCGGGCCTGTTCACCCACACGTCGCCCACGCGCGGAGCGAGCCTGCCCGACAGCAACGGCGGCCCCGAGGCGGGCCACCCGATGGGATTCACGCTCCAGGGGCTCGACGTCTACGCCCGCGTCGTCTACGGCGCGCAGGCGTCGCTGACCGTCGGCCTCCTCGCGACGATCATCGTCACGATCGTCGGCGTCGTCATCGGCTCGCTGGCCGGCTACTACGGCGGCTGGCTCGACGCGGTCGTCTCGCGCATCGGCGACATCTTCTTCGCCATCCCCACTGTGCTGGGCGCCATCGTCCTCATGTCGGTGCTGCCGAGCCGCACGCCGCTCACCGTGGCCCTCGTGCTGTCGCTCTTCGCCTGGCCGCAGATCGCCCGCATCATGCGCGGCTCGGTGCTCGGCGCCAAGAGCAGCGACTACGTCATGGCCTCCGCCGCGCTCGGCGTCTCGCGCTTCCGCATCCTGCTGCGGCACGTCGTCCCCAACGCGATCACCCCGGTCATCGTCGTCGCGACCGTGTCGCTCGGCACGTTCATCGTGGCCGAGGCCACCCTGTCGTTCCTCGGCATCGGCCTGCCCAGCGGCGTGATGTCGTGGGGCAACGACATCGACCAGGCGCGCTCGTCGCTCCGCGTCGCGCCCATGCCCCTGATCTGGCCGGCCGCCGCGCTCAGCGTGACGGTGCTGTCGTTCCTCATGATGGGCGACGTCGTGCGCGACGCCCTCGACCCGAAGGCGAGGGCCCGTCGATGACGACCACCGCGACCACCCCCGAGCAGTCGCCCCGCGCCTCCTCGACGGCCCCCCTGCTCGAGATCAAGGGCCTGAAGATCGGCTTCAAGACCCAGGCGGGCTACGTCGACGCCGTGCGCGGCGTCGACATCACGATGCGCCAGGGCGAGTCGCTGGCCATCGTCGGCGAGTCGGGCTCCGGCAAGTCGACGACGGCGACGTCCATCATCGACCTCCTGCCGGGCACCGGCGAGGTCACCGGCGGGCAGATCCTCTTCGAGGGCCGCGACCTGACGAAGGTCACCCCCGCCGAGATGCAGCAGATCCGCGGCCGCGACATCGGCTACGTGCCGCAGGACCCGATGTCGAACCTCAACCCCGTGTGGAGCATCGGCTTCCAGGTCGAGGAGGCCATCAAGGCCAACGGCGTCGCGACGGGCAAGCAGGCCGTCCGCGCCCGCACGATCGAGGTGCTGAAGGAGGCCGGGCTCGGCGACGCCGACCAGCGCCTCAAGCAGTTCCCGCACCAGTTCTCGGGCGGCATGCGCCAGCGCGTGCTGATCGGCATCGGCCTCTCGTCACGCCCGAAGCTGCTGATCGCCGACGAGCCGACCTCGGCCCTCGACGTCACCGTGCAGCGGCGCATCCTCGACCACCTCGAGTCGCTCACGCGCGACTACGGCACGTCGGTGCTCTTCATCACGCACGACCTCGGCCTCGCCGCCGAGCGGGCCGAGAAGCTCGTCGTGATGTACAAGGGCCGCGTGGTCGAGTCGGGGCCCTCGAAGGAGATCCTCGCCAACCCGCAGCACCCGTACACGCAGCGCCTCGTCGCCGCGGCGCCGAGCCTCGCGAGCCGCCGCATCCAGTCGACGATCGAGCCGACGCACGCCCACGCCGGCGAGATCGCCGCCGAGGGCGCGGACGACGCCGAGCTGATCGCCCGCGCCCACCAGCGCGAGGAGGCCGGCAAGGCCGACGCCGAGTACATCCGGGTCGACAACCTCTCGAAGACGTACCGCATCCGCCAGGGCGGCTTCAAGACGACCGAGCTCAAGGCCGTCGACGACGTGTCGTTCGCGATCCCGCGCGGCACGACGACGGCGCTCGTGGGCGAGTCGGGCTCGGGCAAGTCGACCGTGGCCAAGCTCGTGCTGCAGCTCGAGTCGATCACGTCCGGCACCGTGAAGGTCGGCGGACAGAGCGTCGGCGCCCTCCGCGGCAAGGAGCTCTTCGACTTCCGTCGCCGGGTGCAGCCGGTCTTCCAGGACCCGTACGGCTCGCTCGACCCCATGTACAGCGTCGGCAACACCATCGCCGAGCCGCTCGTCACCCACGGCGTCGGCGACCGCAAGAGCCGCCAGGCCCGCGTGCGCGAGCTGCTCGAGCAGGTCTCGTTGCCGGTGTCGACGGTCAACCGCTACCCGAGCGAGCTCTCGGGCGGCCAGCGCCAGCGCATCGCCGTGGCCCGCGCGCTCGCGCTCAAGCCCGACGTGATCGTGCTCGACGAGGCCGTCTCGGCGCTCGACGTGCTCGTCCAGGGGCAGATCCTCGACCTGCTCACCGACCTGCAGACCGAGCTCGGCCTCACGTACCTCTTCATCACGCACGACCTCGCCGTCGTCCGGCTCATCGCCGACAACGTCGCGGTCATGCAGAAGGGGCGCGTCGTCGAGGCGGGCACGACCGACGAGATCTTCGCGGCCCCGTCGAAGCAGTACACCCGCGAGCTGCTCGAGGCGATCCCGGGCGCGGCCTTCGAGTTCGGCCGCTGAGCCGGGCCCCGAGCCCTCCGCACCACCCCGACGGAGGGGCCCCGCCGACCGGCCGCGAGCCGGGCGGAGGGGCCCCTTTACCACGTGCCGTACACTTGCGGTGCCGGGTTCCGTCCCGACCAACTTCCCCCCTCACTTTCTCGTAAGGACTACATCCATGGCGACTGCCATCCGCAGCGACCTGCGCAACGTGGCGATCGTGGCCCACGTCGACCACGGCAAGACGACCCTCGTCGACGCCATGCTCAAGCAGACCAACTCGTTCGACGCGCACTT
>Ga0265798_10011239_pt1 | contig 10927 bp, 13 predicted proteins | sample P3T30metagenome_FD_192430 | JGI IMG/M metagenome (GOLD analysis project Ga0265798, IMG submission 192430) | Plant litter microbial communities from East Loma Ridge, Irvine, California - P3 T30 | ecosystem: Environmental > Terrestrial > Plant litter > Unclassified | place: USA: California... | reverse complement strand
CACGTGATGTTCGCCTTCTTGAAGTGCAATCAAGCCTGGGTCGAAACCTGGTTTCCAGATTCAGGAGAGTTGGAAAAGCTTGCCGAGACGAAACCACTGGCAGACGGCGAGGGCTACTTCCTGAAATATGACTCGGCCGATGGCAAACGACATCCCGTGACTGTCTCATCTCACTGGGATTGGGCGGATCAGAGTCTTCCTGATCTAGGAGCACCTTGGTACGATGTCTCGTCTACATCCGTTCGCGGGCGATGCTAAATATACAGGTGGCCGAGAGCCGCTCTGCAAGGTGCTCATGATGGGAAGCAGGTAGGAGACCTCAACATTACCGAGATCACCATGGCTATATCTGGTGAGAAGCTGGTCAAGGTAGAGCTTGATAACAAAGATGACTATTGTGAGATAACGCAATATCGACCAGAGAATGTCATTGATCTGCAGGGGATATCATCGTTGAGGGACACAGAACTCCGGTCTGGGTGGTCCTCAGACAGGACCGAAAGTGGCATGTTGTCATGTCAACCCAAGGATCGGAGCCTGGAGACGGATCGTGAGTAACCTCCTTATTATTGTCAATATCACCATGCTCATCTACTGTAGTGTTAACATGATGAAATTTGGGTCGGGAGAGACTAAAGTTGAATCCCCCCAGGAGTTCCGGTCTCTCTCTCAGATGATTCAAGAAATCTACCACCTTGAGGGCTTACCAAGTTTCGTCAACGGCCGCAAAGGCGAATTACAATTCTGATCAATGCCGCCCACCTAGAGTCATTGTCATGCATCAGTTTCTGGTGCACCTTGGAATTCGGGGTATATTCTGACGACACTGACGTTGCTCTTCACCTGGCAGGACCGTTTTGCCTTCTCAGGTGGCTTTCAACATCAGTGGGCCGTGGCTCTAAACCTTCTTATTGGAATTGCAGAGTTTGAAACTCGGCAGTAATGGTCCCAGACAATGCATAGAGACTTGGTCCTGTAGCAAGTACATGTTCTTCCGGCATAAGGTCGTGTTTAAGACTAGCAGGGACCTGAGTAGCGAAAACGTTCCATGGCAAATATTTGATTGCAGGTCGTTTTTGCCCCTCAAACAAGGTGTTGCCCTATCATCAGTCATATCCATTGATTGATACCCCTCTTCATCCCCGTTCACCCTGAGAGTCGCGATGCGCCCCACGTCCATTGAGACCGAGACATCCTTACGCCAGCGATTTGATCTTCATTCTTGAAAGGAGCTGATCAACGATTTACTCTTCCCCTGTTTGTGATCTGGAAACCGAGTGGGTCAGTGCGTTCATTTCGAAGACGTCTCTTCCGTTTCGCAACTACATTATCATCCTATACTACAATACACATGTACCGATCAAACATGAAGAGACTATCGGTGTCCTATCTGATATCGATTGCAACTCTTTTGCTGTCCCAAGGTGAGTCTCGATCTTGTTCTACGGCTCTTAATCGCCCGCCCGAGTTTGACAAACAGACTGCCTGGCTGCTCCAGCATCGTCTACGAATAGCCCGACTTGGGATACGAGTAGCAAGGATGTAACCATCTCGTCCCGACTCTTCGGAGAGACAGGTCGCCCAGAGTATAATGATCTTTACGACAGTGAGTTTAGATCATCAGATCAGGACTGAAATATCAGTGTTGGGTTACGCCTCAACTGACCGATACAACAGTAAGATATCAAGATCTCGTCGTGATCCAAAGCTGATCTGAAGTGAACTTGGGCACGTATACAACCATCCTGATGGGCTTCCTCAAATGTAACCCAGCTTGGATCAACAAGTGGTTCGCCAGTGACGAAGAGGCGAAGCAGCTTGAGGGTTCTAGCTCCCTGGCTGAGGGCGACAAGTATGTGTTGAGATATGACAAAGCGGATGGCATGCGTCATGGGGTGGCGGTCTCGCCGAAATGGTTGAAGGCAGCTACAGGACCGAGGATGATTTGTTCCGTTTCCGGTACATGACGACACCAGGTCCTTGGTGAGTGGTGCTCGAGCGAAAGGTGTCGGTCTATGTCCATACGCTTATCTCGAAGGTGGCCGTGGGCTCTGCTTCAAGGTGCCTACAATGGGTCGATGATGGGTCTAGACCCCCCGTCTCTCGTGTCTGCTATATCTGGGGAGAGGTTGGTACGTCTGCAGCTCGAGAATCTGGATGACTACTGTAGGAAACGCAAAGACAACCTCTGTCAGCCAGCGATGTTGACGACCAGGGCCAGTTTTCGAGCAAGCAGATCGTACCCCAATATGGCTACGAAACAACAATTGGAGTGTCCTGATGCATCTCGATAGAGAAAAAGGCTTGTAAGCACTTGATGATTTGTACATGGCTTTGTCTGATGCTGCAGGATACATTATGATCGTATCGAGTTAGGTTTCACAAGCAAATATGCCGACTTTAAGTATTTCGCGGAATGGAAGAAGGAAATGGAGCGAGACAATAGCTTCCAAGTGTGGATCCTGGAGGGCTTGCCAGACTTCGGTGGGGGCAAGCGGAAGGGCGATATCAAGCATTGAGAGTACGCATATAATGGTCAGAATTCGTAGTCATGTATACGATCAATCGTAGCCTAAAGAGACATCCAGATTGGAGAGGGTACCGGATGTGACGACTCATAGCGATGATCAGGCGAAAGGGCATCAGCATTCAAGCAAGCCACAACGACAGATGGGCGGCGTGGATATGATTGCCAGGGAAGAACAGAGAAAAAGGAGATGAATCGCCGTAATCAAAAGCATCGGGTGTGGATGTGGTCTAGTCGTTGGTTCGGGCTCTAAAGCAGCACACGTTGAGCATGTGAGCTAGAAGAATGAGCTCCACTATTGCATGTCTGATATCGTGTCTGATCATCGGGATATATCATAAAGTCGTCCGTGTATATTGGCTAAAGTCTTGTATCCGTGTCGTCATTATGTCGTGTCTAGCCCTCCTCCCTATTTCCCTCTTATCTCCACCAGTGTTTCCTCTTGCCGCCGTCCTTATGGCCCACCTTTAAACCCATCTGCTCGGCCGCGTGTTCATCCAGTGAATCCCTAAAGCCGATAACTACTCGCCCTTTGGCACTCCTCGCATCCACCTTATTCAGTTCACCTCTCGTATGGCTCTTCATCCCTCCAGCAGCTTGATCAAGGTACTCGTCTTCCTCCCTTAGGAAGTCCGGGACCCATTTCTGAACTTTACCCATGGCTGCATGTTCGATATTGCGATTCCTGTTTGGGTCGTTGGCGTAGGCGAGGGGAACTACGAAAGTGGTGTATACGTCTTGATATGGTCTCACCACAGATTTGAGCTGGGCATCTAGTATTGGAAGGAAAGTAGGTGGCTTGGCTCCCGAAGTGATGTGTATCGGACCGAGGTAATTGTCGGGAAGGAGGATGAGGATATCTCCGCTCTTAGTCTCGACTTTCAAGTCAACCTGACGATTATGTTCGATCTCGAGCTGAGATTAGCTACAGCCTTTCCATTTGCAACCTTTCCATTTGCAATCAACGCACCAGATCCAGTCTGATCCCGCCCTGTCTGCTGATCACCTCGATCCTAGCTTTCTTTCGGCCTTTGTCGCTTCCCCACTTTTCCTCCTCACTCCCATCAATCACCGCCAAACTCAATTCGATCCCGCCATACTCGGAGCTGAACTTGGCATCTGGGGCTACGAACCAGCTTCTTGCTAGCTTGGCCATGCCGTCGATAGGCGCACCGGTCGTCGAATTGTATCTGGACTTTTCGCCTGATGATAACCCGCTAAGAGCCATGTTGGTCATATTTGTCACCTGGGAAGGCATAGACATGATGGGATTACGGAGTTGCGGATCGATATAATGGGTGGACCAAATCGCTTTTTCGTCAACGGCGACAAGGTTGACACCTTGCTCAACTGTCGCTGTGCGATGAGGCTTGATCAACTTCTGAGATCCAGGCATTTGGGTAGGTGGGTAGTCGGGTGCGCCTGGAGGTAAATGACTATTAGAGGATATGTTAGGTGAGGGGATAGGGGTGACTAGACTGGTTGAAGTCGAGTTGGAACTAGCTTCGGAAGTCGAGGCTGGGGGCAGGAATCTTGTTCCAGAACCACTCGGCCCACTCTGCGCTTGCCTGGTGGCGGCCGTCTGTGCAAGTCCCATCCCATGTCTTCTGCTGCTTCCAGCTTGACTTGCAGGATTGCGGCGAGGAGGCAAGTTGGGTGGAGGTGCCGATAGCCTGGCATATGCATCCTCGGCGGATGCTGCGACAAGCTCTCGAGGGATTTGAGGTTTGTAGTCTGGTCTGACGTTAGCACTGATACCTCTCCAGTGACTCACTCCCATCTTGGTGGTTCCTAAAATGTCAGCTGTTACTCGATTATTCAGATCAAGAGACTTACTGGGGTAGGAACATCGGATGGGACCGCAGGCAATGATCGTCTCCTTCCGTTGCCTCGAGATAACAAACCTGGCCCTCCGGGATCAGTGGTATATCCATCATCGTTTACATTCATAGCTCGAAATCCCCTCTCCACAGGGGAAGAAGGACCCGAAAAGTACCCCCTCTCCTGTCTATCTCTTTCCTCAAAAAATTCTGCTGGTGGTGTGGCGGGCTCGGCTCCTAGTGGCGGCGATTGAGGAACTGGCGACAGGAGAGCGTGATTTGCGAGTGCAGCCGATGAATGTATCGGTGATCCGGGTGGCGTTAAAGCATGTCCCCTTCCCAGACCTGCCATATTGGGTGGTGGTAGATATACAGAGTTGTGCGGATTATCCCCCGGTTTGAGCCTATGCGAGAGGGTCGACGTCGAGACGGACGTATTTGGGGTTTCGGCGGTACCGGTACCGGCAAAACTCGTTTGGGAGTGTCCAGACATTGACGAGACTGTCGACCTTGCGGGTACTGCTAGTGATTGATGATGGGCATCTTCCGCCGCTTCTCGATCAAAAGCGAGCGGTTGATAGTCGGCGAGAGACAACGATGTTGCCCGGTGATTCGGAGACCGGTTCGGAAGAGAGTGGTGGAGAGCGTAAGTACTTGGTAGGGCCATCTTAGGACAGTATGGAAAGGTTGTCCTGATGATAGCTGCTCAAGGGGCTCCCTTACACTGCCGATGATGATTAATGGTGAGATGGACGGTCTATAAAGCATCCAGCGGGCGAAAGGACCTCTTTTTGATCACAACTTTCTGACGTCACGAGAATTGTCAGGGTCGGCTTTCTCCGAAGGCACCCTCTTCCTGTCTGCCTGTCTAGCTCGGCATGTATGCAGATCATGGCTTGACTCTGGACAGAGAGTACGAATGGCCATTAACAAGCAAAGCAACAGGTCCCGAAGAGCGGGCTCAGCGAGGTCCTGGGTGACAGGTACCAGGATCAGACAGAGAGCACTCGTCACACGGAGCCCTTTTGCGGACTATGATCGAGTAGTCACAATTAGACAAGGCAAGCCCGATAGCAGCACCATTAGGCAAAACCCTTGCGTGTTCTAGATCAGACCGACTATCACAGCCTTCACTGTGATGGTGGCGTTCCCGTACACATATCGGCAGAAAGATAGTCGGCTTTCGATTTGTGCCTGAGCGCTTGGCAGTAAGCCGATGTTGTGGGCACTACTACTATTAAGCATCATAGACTTCGAGCAGTTGATCCGAGAAATGAATGCCGAGCACGTATCTCCGACTCAGCGACTTGTACGTGTACGATGCTGGACCGAGCCAGGTGTTGGCGATACTCGTTGTGTCGTCGACACAAGTGGTCGTTCGGCTGACCGAGTCTCGGTGAGTGGATTGTCCCAATAGACCTCTTGTGTCCTGACGATCTCGAGTCACATGTCCAGCCGCCTGAGCCACCGCTACAATGATCGACCCCAAGGCGATCTCATTCCTTGAAAGTGACTCGGTCGAGTGTTTCGGTGGTCCAAGCGTTGACGATTTGACAAAGATTGTGTGTGTGTGTATTTTTGGTATATTTCATTTCAACCTACACCTGACTAGCATTCAACCACCTATCATACTCACTACCCACTACCATAGTAGCACTTGATAACGTGGAGACTATAGAGAGCATAGGCAGATCTTACATACAGATCTCGACTGTGCCGCCGGCCTCGCATCGCTCGTTCATTGTCATCGACATCTGGCATGTTGAGATAACCAACTCACCATGTATCCTCCATATCAGAATGGTAACTCTCACCGCTCTGATTCCCCGTATCTGCCATGGACGTCTACCATCGCCCCTCCAGCTGGCATGCACTACCCAGCGCCGAATACCCACCCGCTACCTCCCAGACCCGGAAACAACGAAGATTTTTACCGTCAAGAAGCCATCGTGCATGCAGAATATACACAAGTGAGAGAACGACCAAGAGGCAGGCAGAACAATAGTCAGCATGGACGTTATGGACCAGGGGATTGGGTACCAGACCCTCGAGTCGGATTGGGGATATACACAGCCGGTCATCCCGATCTCGTTCCTCCTCACATGCCTCACACCTCGTATCACCCCGGACGTTCGGATCACTTCGCTCTCCCCCTTTTACCTAATCGATCAATCACACTCGATTCGAGCAGCACGTCAGGTCGGCGATATATGACTCCTCCCGACTTTGGACCATCAAACCATGCTCAACCTCATAGTGGGACACGAACCGCTTCCCCACTTTCGAATCTGTCATCGCGCAAACAGAAACGACACGACCAAGCTTATGCTGCGCCTAATGGCAAACCATGGCCAAAAAGTAGAGTCGGTGGACCGCCAAAAGCGCCTCTTGGAGGAATAGGAGGGAAACCGTGGGACGAAAGGATGAAGGAAGACAGGAGTGTATCGTCCCCACTACCAAGTTCTTCGATGATGAGACCACTCCAACGGATACATGCTGTCGCTGAAGCAGAGGGACCAACGTTCAATGGCAGTCCCATCATTTTCAAACCCCCTCCTTCGATTTATTCGCCAGAAGACTCGCCGGAGTTACCCTCGCCGAAATTGAATTTGGATGAAGCAGAGAAGCCCTGTAGGGTGCCTCGAAAGGATGCATATCCATGGCCGGAACATTCACCCAGGGATTCACCTAATACTATACCTCTACCTCCTTCGCCTGTCGATCCGGACCTAGAAAAGAGGGGGAGAAGGACTTGGACAAGTATTGCATCTACGGATATCATGGAACCATCCGGGGGACCTATGATCAAGGGGAAGCGAAAGGTGGTGGTATTATCTCTTCCGAATGAGGTGAGTCTTTTCGATACACCAGCTTCACACTGACTGGGCTGATAGTAGGGGGAGCATCAAGATGAGAAGACGCTGGACAAGGAGGCTATTCGAAAGCAGCAAGTATGGGATGCAGTGTACGGGCGTCCAAGAGCAGCCCCTCAAGCCGAGAACCGCCCTCGACCCGCACAGTCTCTCGAGGACAAGAAGAGCGACACCGACGAGCTTAATCGAACTAGGTTGTTATCGACCTCGACACCCGATCGTAGACACTCGACGGTCGACCCGGCACAGACCCGCTCTCCTTTTACGCCCACCCGTCGTGGACAATCAAACACCGCCCAAGGGAATAGAGCGTTCGTAAAAAAGCAGCTTGGTGGGATGCTGAGATCCAGTCCATCGAGTCGGATGGTCAGAGGTACACCTTCCACGACGAGCATCCCGGAGAGTGACACTAGTGGTCAGGGACATGAGCGAGGTGGTCAAGGGGAGATTGAAGGGAGTCAAGAGCGTGGAGGAGAAAACTTGGATCAGGTCACCAGAAGCGAGGGACTGATACCAGGGATGGAAGACATAAGCGTGAAGGCATCTTTGGTCGACATAATTGACAGTTCACCCGCCCGGATAGTTGGCTCGCCCACAGGGAGGACATCAGCGGGGTCATCTGTGAGTGTGACAAGTCTTCCTTGTCCACTCCAGCGGTATCGTGACTGACGTCTGACAGGTAACTTCCATCCCATCTATCTCTGATACAGGTCGTTCGATCGATTCTGGAGCCAGGCCGGACGACCCATTGGCAGAGCCGCTTCGTGGTGGCAAGTCAAAGAATGAAGATGGTGCAGATGTGACTCGAGATACTCAACAGGCGCCGATATCAGAGACTGCCTTGAAGAGTCATCCGCACACCCCTATCGCACACTCAGCCAAAGGTCTACGACCGACCGCGCAGCCTTACGAACCTCGCACCAGACATTCTCCTGGAACAAGCCATACTCCGGTTCCTCCGATGCCGAAAACAAGACTTCGTCCCACTGCTTCTACCTTCACTCCTCGTACACTCAGCACCGCTAGCTCTATCAGCTTTCCGACTGGCTCTCACGAATTCACTTTTAATATCAAGGCAGTGAGCCATCGGGGTATGCAGTATGGATCCAGCCTCGACTCGAACGACAAAACTGGCCCGGTGGAGGGAGTGGCTGTAAAGTCCGAGCCGGGAGACAAGATCAGAAGCAGTGACCAAGATCACGCTTCTTCAGGTCAACTACAGGGCAAGCAGGACAAGCTTGCACCTGGTGCCGCCTCTCATACCATTAAAGAGGCTTCACAACCCTCAGCGACTTTGGAGTCCGATGAGGATTCAGAATCGGACTTGCCTACTGCTCGACCATTTTTTACTTCTGGTAGAGAGGAATACTTTTCGTCCCAACAGCAATCTCGCACCGCCCACGGGTCACCAGCCGCGGAAATACATGGGATCTTCGCTTCTCCGGACCAGGACTCATCAGCCTCATCGGACATTAGCGATTCCATGGAAGTTCTATCGGACAGTTTCGACCCAGTTTCTTACTCGCATGAAACCGATACTGAATCGACGTACGAAATCTCGTCCACTGCTATATTCTTAAGCTCTACCCCTCGGGGTGGACTTCAATTTTTACCCATGCACTCGGATCATTCCAGCTCGGAGTCAGGATGTTCGTCGCCTCAAGAGTTTCATACTGTACCAACTCTGAATGTCGACCAGGACCCGAGGAGACGATTCATGGAATGGACGTTCCCATCACCTGGCCATGGTCGCTTGCCTTCGATTAGTCGTCGACATACTTTCGATCACCTCGATTCTCCGGAGGATGAGTCCGCCGGATCGTCCGAACACGGTGTTGCAACGACATTTGCTTCGAGAGTCGGCGCTTTGCGGGCTCATCTAGCTGGCAGGGACCATTTGAGAGTGACCTCCGATACTGGACGAATGGTATCAACGAGATCATCTGCCGAGTTTCCGATGAGGCGACCTACCGCTAAGCTGACGGTGATGAATGATTCTGGTGAGGCGAAGCGGGAGGTGGAGACCGACATTACAGCAGACAGAGACGAGCTACACGATAACAATGCGAACGACCTCGATGAGTCACTGGCCCAGCTTGCTGGTCAGATTGGGGACGTCCTGAAAACAGTCGAAGGTAAGGTATCATCAGACCCATTAGAGGAGGTGCTGACAAGTTCAGCGCGTCCAGCACCAGGAGCCGATCTCTCGCCTCTCTACCAGATGCTTGAACAGCAGTCGATCCTCCTCTCCTCACTTGCCAGTATAACCCAGCAGAACCGAGAACATCAGAATCATCACCTGATCCCATTTCTCGAAGGACAACAAGCGGTTCTTGACAAAATCTCGACTGTCGAAAATCGTCGATCACAAGTATCGGATCTCTTGGAACGATTAGAACAGCAGCAAGGTAAAGCTATCATAGATTTACAATCGCAGCTTGCAAGTAGCATCATGCAGAAGGAAGAGCTGGCGAGTCAAGTCCATCGCCTCCAATTGAAGATATCCGAGTCCGAACATGTCGAGCAAGCTATTCGAAATGAAGCTGGGGAGACTCGAGACAGATTTAATGTAGCTCAGAGTCGGAACGCGGCCCTTGAGCTTCACCTCCAGTCTTTGATCAAGGAGAAACAGAGTACCGCCCGGGAGACCGAAGAAGATCAGGCCACCAGACAACGTCAACAAGCGTTATACGAAAAGACCTCAGCCGATTTGGAAGCCAAGCATCAGGACCTAATTGTGGAGAGGCTGAGGAATGAAACATTCGCAGAAACGATCCGCTTGCAGACGGTGGAGCTGATCGGGCTGAGGCAGTCTACGTCTGCATTCCAGGACGCGCTCGTTTATCGCTTATCGAGGATTGAGGAAGGTGTACAGGGCAGTGCGTCTGGGTCGGAGGAGTACATCAGGTTGCAGAATCGGAACGAGCAATTGCAAGGGGAGGTGGATAGCGTGAAGGAGCAGGTGAGTTTGTGTTATCGACCTAGCTGATGTCAGCGCCTAGTGTCCGAACAGGCAAGTCACGCCGAACAAGTCAAGACGACTACAGCTCTTCGAGAACTTGAACAGCTCCGCAACGACCTATCGATCGAGCGCGATCTCCGTGAGAAAGCCGAGGAGAAAGCCTTGGCAGCCAATGAAGCTCTCCAGAAGGAATCGGTATCGAGGCTCCAAGCCCAGATGGTCGCGAAAGAACGTAGTCAATTCGCCAATACCCAAGAGGTTCCTTCATCTTTTCCGTTTTTCAAGTATGAGCTAATGAAAGGTCCAATTAGCAGCAAGTGCCAGAGAGTGTAATTACTGGAAAACCTCCGCTTTAGCATACGATAGGAATGGTTATCGGAATTACTTGAAGTCGAAACCATTTCATGGGATCCCTGATGTCGATGGTGGCAGTAGTAGTAGTAGTAGCACTAGCTCAACTACACCTACGAATAAGGGTAGACACGTCCTAGATCCAATATCGACTTTCGAAGAGCTACGGACTACCAAAGCGGGATCGGGGTCATCTGCGGATGACGACGTGATAGAAGATGGGCATTGTAGCGGAGATCAGGAGACGCCGACGAAACCGAGTAAGGGGAAAGACAGGGAAAAGGATATAAGGATGGTTGATGAGAAACATGCTTGGTCCGGTCGGGATTAGTGGTTTCCAGAATGAAGGGAGATGTGCATCATGTTTGAGTTGGGGTACGAGGAGTGAATAATT
>Ga0265798_10011238_pt1 | contig 10928 bp, 12 predicted proteins | sample P3T30metagenome_FD_192430 | JGI IMG/M metagenome (GOLD analysis project Ga0265798, IMG submission 192430) | Plant litter microbial communities from East Loma Ridge, Irvine, California - P3 T30 | ecosystem: Environmental > Terrestrial > Plant litter > Unclassified | place: USA: California... | reverse complement strand
CGAGGCGGCCGGGCCTTGCCTCGCGGGTCTGGTCTACGCGGTCGGCACCATCAACCTGCGGCCACTCGGACGGCTGACCCGGGCCGATGTGGAGGCCGACTTCCGCTTCAATGCGCTCGGCGCCTTCTCGGCCGTGCAATCCGCCGCAGCCGCACTCAAGTCCGGCGCCGGCGATTCGGGCTCCGGTGTCGTGCTGTTCTCGACGGTGGCCGTGGCACAGGGCTTCCCGGCGCACGCCTCGGTGGCGATGGCCAAGGGTGCCGTCGAGGCGCTCGGCCTGTCGCTTGCGGCCGAACTGGCACCGCAGATCCGGGTCAACGTGGTTGCGCCTTCACTGACCCGGACGCCGTTGGCCGCCGCCATCACCGGAAACGAGACTTTGGCCCAGGGAATCGCCGCCATGCACGCACTCCAGCGTCTGGGGCGGCCGGAGGATATCGCGGCGCTCGCGGCCTTCCTGGTGTCGGACGAGGCCGGCTGGATCACCGGGCAGGTAATCGGGGTCGATGGTGGGCGCGCCAACCTGCGCACGAAGGGCTGACGGGGTGTCGGCGAAGCTCGCTCGGCGGACCGGAGGGGTCTTACGGTTCGTCCTCGGCGATCAGCTGAACCGGCGCGTGTCGAGCCTGCTCGACCTTGATCCCGAACTCGACGTCGTCCTGCTCGTCGAGGTGCGGGGCGAGGCGACCTATGTCCGCCACCACAAGCAGAAGATCGCCTTCCTGTTCGCCGCCATGCGCCATTTCGCGGCCGAGCTGGAGGCCGAGGGTATCGCAGTCGACTACGTCCGCCTGACTGATCCCGGCAACACCGGCAGCTTCACGGGCGAGCTGGAGCGGGCTGTCGCTCATCATGCACCCGATACCGTCGTCGTCACCGAACCCGGTGAGTGGCGGGTCTGGGAGATGATGCAGGACTGGCGCGAGACGCTGCCCGTCCCGGTGGAGATCCGATCCGACAACCGCTTCCTGTGCCCGCGGGCGGATTTCGACCGCTGGGCCGAGGGGCGTCATCATCTGCGGATGGAGACCTTCTACCGCGGCATGCGGCGTCGGACCGGACTCCTCATGGATGGTGGCGAGCCAGTCGGCGGTCGCTGGAACTTCGATCCTGATAACCGTAAGCGCTTACCGAAAGGGCACCAGCTGCCGGACCGGATCGGGTTCCAGCCCGATGCGACCACCCGGGATGCCATCGCGCTGGTGGAGCGTGAGTTCGCCGGCCATTTCGGCGACCTCGCGGCCTTTTCCTGGCCGGTAACGCGGGCCGACGCGCTGGCCGCCCTCAAGCACTTCATCGAACAATGCTTGCCCACCTTCGGCGATTACCAGGATGCCATGAAGGCCGGTGCGCCGTACCTCTACCACGCGCTGCTCTCGCCGCCGCTCAACGCTGGACTGTTGACCCCGGAGGAAGTCTGCTGGGCCGCCGAGCACGCCTATCGGGACGGCACTGCGCCGCTCAACTGCGTCGAGGGGTTCATCCGGCAGATCCTCGGGTGGCGGGAATATGTCCGCGGCGTCTACTGGGCGCGGATGCCCGAGTATCGGGAAACCAATGCACTGGATGCTGGAAGGAACCTCCCGTGGTTTTATTGGTCGGGTGAGACGAAGCTGAATTGCATCGCCAATGTGGTCGCCGATACCCGGCGCCACGCCTACGCCCATCACATCCAACGCCTGATGGTGACCGGAAACTTTGCCCTGATCGCAGGCCTGGATCCGGCACAGGTCGAGGAATGGTACCTGATCGTGTTCGCCGATGCCTACGAATGGGTCGAGCTGCCCAACGTGCACGGCATGGTGCTGTGGGCCGATGGGGGCGTGATGGGCTCGAAGCCTTACGCCGCCTCAGGCGCCTATATCGACCGGATGTCGGACTACTGCACGGGTTGCGCCTACGACGTGAAGGTCAAGGCGGGGCCGGACGCCTGCCCATTCAACTACCTGTACTGGAATTTCCTGATCGAGAACGCGGATACGCTTTCCGGGAACCCGCGCATGACGATGCCGTATCGGACCCTCCGGGCCATGAGCGACCAGCGCCGGGCCGAGATCCGTGCGGATGCGGGCCGTTTCCTCGGCGCCCTCGAATCCGAGCGCGCTCACCAGGGCGACCAGACCGCCAACGCCACGTAGGGTGAGGCGCTTCGCCGGGCCGTCTCGGTTTGGAGACCGGCCGACACACGGAAGCTGTAGCGGGCGATGGCGAAATCGGTTGCGTGCAAGCCGAGATTCCATTTCCGATAGCCCGTCTCGTCTCCGTAGACGCTGATTTCAGGGCCGAGATAAGCACCGCCTATCCGATAGCCCCAGGCCAGCCGTGTCCATAAACTGTCGCGCGTCGAGCCGGCGACAGCGGTCGCCTGCAGGAGCGTATTGTCCGTCGGGCGTGCCCAGATTTCGGCGTGTAGGCGCAAGCCATACGCGGCTGGCGAAACCGCCACGGCGCGCCCGTCGGCCAGCATCTCCATCGAGCCTTCAGGCCCCGCGAAGATTGCGGCCGTTCCCCAATCGAAGAACCATTGGTAACCGAGCACCGCGGCCGCGTTGAACGCGTAGCGCGTGCGCGGAAGGCCGAAGTCGCCGCGTTCGCGTTGCAGGCCGCTTCCGACGCTCGCGAGTATGACGAAGCCGTCCTGATCGAGGGGGCCGAGCCCGAGCTTCGCGCCGATGGTCAGGAACGTCGCAGCGCCGGCGTCGAGGCTGCCGAACAGAAGCGCATCGATCTCTCCGCCGCATGCCGGAGAAGCCTGCGCAAAGAAAAGAAAAGCCGCAAGGGCGGGTCCGAGCCGTCTGCTCCGGCTTATTACGAAGGCTTTGCTCCTGCACACGGATCCGTCCTGTGTGGCGAGCCTTATACCTACAGGCAAACGACGTAGAGTGTCGCTCTACTCATCGTAGGTTCACTGGAAAATTACGTGAAGCTGCGCCAACGTGCTGTCCGAGATCTGCGCCGATTCGAAAATATGCTTTGATTGACGTAAGATATGCTTCAGGGTGAATCGGGCTGACCTCAGGTAGGGATCTCCGGCCGGGCGCCCACGATAAATTCGTGCGGCAGCCCCGCGCTTGGCCTGCCGGGTGATCTCGGCTAGAGCCCGCGCCAGGACAGCGAAGGTTGGCGGATCCTTGACTGCCGGTTCACGAACGTCGGACGTCCTCACTGTGCTGGCGAGCCAGGAGGGGGAGCGCCTTACCGTGGGCGACATCGTCGCGGTCCTGCGGGATCGCGCCTTCGCGCTGCTCGTGGTGCTGCTCGGCTTGCCGAACTGCTTGCCGATGCCGCCGCCGATCCCGCTGATCTGCGGGCTCCTGCTGCTGCTTGTGGCGGTTCAGATCGCGGCCGGCATGTCGGCGCCGTGGCTGCCACGGATCCTGCTCGGCCGATCGATCGCGCTCACCGATGTAAGGCGCGCCGTCACCCGGGCGGTGCCGATCCTACGGCGTCTGGAGCGCTGGTCGCGTCCCCGCGTCAGCGTGTTCGAGACCGCGCTGGGCATGCGCGGGATGGGGATCGCCCTGTTGGCGCTGGCGCTGGCGCTGATCGTGGCCGCACCGATCGTCGGGCAGATCCCTCTGGGGCTCGCCGTCTGCCTCGTGGGCCTCGGCCTCGTCGAGCGCGACGGCCTTGTCGTCATGGGCGGATTGGTGATCGGCCTCTTCGGCGTCGCCATCAATGCGGGCTTCGCCTACGCGGTCATCGCCGGGATCGTTAGCCTCCTGAACCTTTAAGCCGCACGGATCAGAGCCGGTAACGGATCTGGTCGGTCCAGAAACGCTCGAGGCGGCCCAGAGCCGTATTCAGCCGGCCGAAGTCGTCGTCCGAAATGCCTCCGATCGGCGCGATCGTGCGGGCATGCTTGTCGTAGAGCCCCTGGATGATCTCGTGGACCTGCTGGCCCTTCTCGGTCAGGCTGATCCGGACCGAACGACGGTCGGTCTTCGAGCGGGCGTGGTGCAGGTAGCCGGCCTCGACGAGCTTCTTGACGTTGTAGGAGACGTTGGAGCCGAGATAGTAGCCCTTCGTCCGCAATTCGCTCGCGGTCAACTCCTTGTCGCCGATGTTGTACAGTAGCAGCGCCTGGACGCTGTTGACGTCTTCCCGGCCGCGGCGCTCGAACTCGTCCTTGATCACGTCCAGCAGCCGGCGGTGCAGCCGCTCGACCAAGTGAAGCGCCTCCAAGTAGGAGCCCTTGGCGGACGGGGTCTCCTCGGGGGCCTCGCTCTTCGCGACACGGGCGCTCTGGGTCTTCATCGTCTGCCTCACCGTCTGATGCCGCGGCGCCCGTTCGATGCGGTGCCGCTGATGATGGCTAAGCTACGTACCGGGAATGAAAGGCGATTTAAGCGACAGGATGAATTCCCGATTTACTCTTCGCGGTAAAGACAAACTGAAGCGAAGATCAGAACGCTTCGTTCACCGTGCTTCCTGGGCGGCCAGCCAGGACAGCATGAAGTACATCAGCACGACGGTCAGGCCGAATACGAGCAACGGCACCGGCATCGGCACAAGTTGCGGGGTCAACACCGCCAGCGTCATCGCGGATGTCACGGCCAGCAACCAGATCACGCCGCCCCACGCGCTCGTCAGCCACAGGCCGATGGCGGCCGACGCGTCCACCACGGCGAAGTAGACGATCGCGGCCTGGCGGCCGAACGGCTCGATTTCGAAGGGGCGCGACTCTGGCATGACGTCGAGGATCGTCGCCCAGGACGCGATGCTCTTGGCCAGCCAGAACAACGCGGTGATCCGCATGAACCAGACGAGGACCGTGTCCCATGTCCCGGGAGCGGGCCCCGGCGCGCGCTCGATCCGGTCGGTGGGCGTATCGCCCGGCCGAACACCCTTGCGCCGGATCGGGAAGGAGGCGGGCACTACGGCGTGTCCGTGGGTGAGAAAAGCCAATGCATCGTCGGGGGCCGCGATTGATGGGGGATGCGCTGGGTTGAATCGGTTCCGGCGCCCTGCGTCAACGGTCTGATTTCACCGTGCTCGGAGGGTGTGCTAGTCCGACAGCCCCAGCGCCGATGCGCCGCGCGACCCACGCTTCACCGCGCGCACGATACCGAAGCCGCATGTCAGACACCTTGCCAGAGCCGCGCCCGATCGCCCTGGAGGCCGCTCGCGAGAGCGCGCGTCCGGACGTGCTGAAGATCACGCAGCGCCCGCGCCGCAACCGAAAGGCGGAGTGGTCGCGGCGGTTGGTGCGTGAGCATACGCTCACGGTCGACGACCTGATCTGGCCGATGTTCGTGATCGAGGGCGAGGGCCGGCGAGAGCCGATCGCCTCGATGCCAGGGGTCGAGCGGCTCTCCGTGGACGAGATCGTACGCGACGCGGAACGTGCGGCGCGGCTCGGCATCCCGGCGGTGTCGTTCTTCCCCTACACCGAGGTCGCGCTGCGCGATCCGACCGGCTCCGAGGCGCTCAACGCCAACAATTTGGTCTGCCGCGCGGTGCGGGCCGTGAAGCGGGCGGTGCCCGAAATCGGCGTGATGACCGACGTGGCGCTCGATCCCTATACCAGCCACGGCCACGACGGGCTGATGAAGGACGGCGCGATCCTGAACGACGAAACGGTTGCGATCCTGGTGGAGCAGAGCCTGATCCAGGCCGAGGCCGGCACCGACATCATCGCTCCTTCTGACATGATGGACGGGCGCGTCGGCGCGATCCGGGCCGGGCTCGACAAGGCCGGTTTCCTCGACGTGCAGATCATGGCCTACGCGGCCAAGTATGCGAGCGCATTCTACGGGCCATTCCGCGATGCGATCGGCACCCAGGCAGCGCTGGTGGGCGACAAGCGCACCTATCAGATGGACCCGGGCAACTCTGCGGAGGCTCTTCACGAGGTCAGGCTCGATCTCGCAGAGGGAGCCGACTCGGTGATGGTGAAGCCGGGGCTGCCCTATCTCGACATCATCCGGCGGGTACGGGACGAGTTCCAGGTTCCGACCTTCGCGTATCAGGTGTCCGGCGAGTACGCGATGATCGAGGCGGCGGCCCGCAACGGCTGGCTCGATGGTGACCGCGCGATGGTGGAGGCTCTCCTCGCTTTCAAGCGCGCCGGTGCCGATGGGGTTTTGACCTACCACGCGCCCCGGGTCGCAGAGCGCCTGCGCACCATCCGGTGAGGCATGGGCGCCGCTGGCTCCTCGGAGCGGCGGTGGTGGCGGGTTTCCTAGGGGGGCTCGCGGCCTGCCAGGACACGCTCCGCCAGGAACGCGTCGCGACCTGCCGGCGTGCTCTCCCGGCTGTGGCGCCGCAGCCCGGCATCCGGTTGCTGCGCGCCGCGCCGGGGCCAGCCGCGGATACTGTCCGGGTCGATTATGCCGAGGGCAACCGTCAGCATTGGCTGACCTGCCGCTTCGATGCTGGCGCGACGCTCATCGCGCTGGCCACCGAGGGGAGCAGCCTGTCCGGTTCTTCGCTCTACCTGCTGAAGCGGTTCTACCTCGACACGCCGGACGCGGAGGCCGATGATCCGGCGCAGCGCTGAACGCACGCGCATCCGCTCTTGCGGCGGTCGCTTTCCGCACCCACGTTTCGATCGGCCGCCTCGCTTGCAGGACGCGACACCATGCAGAATCCCCAACCCGGTTATGCCGAGCAGCGCTACGAGGCCCCCGGCTACGCGGCTTCGCTGCCCATCCCGTTCGTGCGTGCCAGCCTCGGGGCCCGCACCGTCGCGTACCTCCTCGATATCCTGTTCATCTTCGGCTTCACCGCCCTGTTGACGCTGTTGATCACGGTCGTCGGCGTGGTGACCTTCGGGCTCGGCTGGACCTTGTTTGCGGTGCTTCCGGCGAGCGGCGTGATCTACAGCGCCATCACGGTGGGAGGAGCCAAGCAGAGCACCATCGGGCAGCGCCTGATGGGCCTCCGGGTTGTCGCCCCCGAGCGCGGCGGCCCCGTGGACTTCATCAGCGCGGCTGTCCACGCGCTGCTGTTCTACGTTGCGGTCTCGACCTTCCTTCTGTGGTGCCTCGATGTCGCGTTCGGCCTGATGCGCGCCGATCGACGCCTGGGCCACGACCTGCTGCTCGGCCTGGCCGTCGTCCACGACCGCTGAGATCCCGTAGGCGCGACGAAATTCTCATGCGGCGAGCGGCCGGGGGCATTGAGCCCGGCCGCGTCGCCTGTACATTGGTACGCCGGCGCCGCAAGGACCACCCGGTGCAGGGCCAAGACCAAGCGTGACGAGTCACCCGCGCGACACTCCGCAATTCTACCTGACCGCGCCTTCGCCGTGCCCGTACCTTCCGGGCCAGGAGGAGCGAAAGGTGTTCACGCATCTGGTCGGGCGCCGTGCCCGGGACCTCAACGAGATCCTGACCCAGGGTGGCTTCCGCCGCTCGCAGACCATCGCGTATCGCCCGGCCTGCGAGACCTGCCGCGGCTGCATCTCGGTGCGGGTGGTGGTGGATGACTTCCAGCCGACCGCCAGCCAGAAGCGGATCCTGGCGCGCAACGACGACTGGATCGGCGCGCCGGAACCGAATCGCCCAGCCTCGGAGCAGTACGCTCTGTTCCGCCGTTACCTCGACGCCCGCCACGGCGATGGCGGCATGGTCGACATGACGGTGCTCGACTACGCCATGATGATCGAGGACAGCCACGTCGACACGCATCTGGTGTCGTACCGGCGGCGTGGTCCGGACACGGCGATTACCGGCCGCGGGTTCGGCCCGCCGCTCGCCTACTGCCTCACCGACGTCCTCGCGGACGGCCTGTCGATGGTCTACTCGTTCTACGATCCGGAGGAGGCCGGGCGCTCGCCGGGCACCTACATGATCCTCGACCACATCCAGCGCGCCCGTCGCCTCGGGCTGCCGTATCTCTACCTCGGCTATTGGGTCGAGGGCTCGCGCAAGATGGATTACAAATCCCGGTTTCGCCCGCAGGAGCGCCTGATGGGACAGGGCTGGGTCCGCGTGCCCTGACCGGGATCGACATCAAACGGCATGCTCTCGCGTGGCGCTGGCCTGCGTGAACCGCATTGAGCGGCCGGGCCGCCGCATGCTACCGGCCACGCACGAACTCCGGACCGTGCCGAGGCCCCCATGATCCCCCGTTACAGCCGCCCGACGATGACGGCGATCTGGTCGCCCGAGAGTCGCTTCAAGATCTGGTTCGAGATCGAGGCCCATGCCACCACGGCGCTGGCCGAGATCGGTGTCGTGCCGAAGGCGGCGGCGGAGACGATCTGGGCCAAGGGCAAGGATGCGGCGTTCGACGTGGCCCGTATCGACGAGATCGAGGCGGTGACGAAGCACGACGTCATCGCGTTCCTCACCCACCTCGCCGAAATCGTCGGCCCGGAGGCGCGCTTCGTCCACCAGGGCATGACCTCGTCGGACGTGCTCGACACCTGTCTCAACGTCCAGCTCGTGCGCGCCGCCGACATCCTGATCGCCGATGTCGACGCGCTGCTGGCGGCCCTGAAAAGCCGGGCGCTGGAGCACAAGCTCACCCCCACCATCGGCCGCTCACACGGCATCCATGCCGAGCCGGTGACCTTCGGCCTCAAGCTCGCACAGGCCTATGCCGAGTTCGAGCGCAACCGCCATCGCCTGGTCGCAGCCCGCAAGGAGGTCGCCACCTGTGCGATCTCGGGCGCGGTCGGCACCTTCGCCAACATCGATCCGCGGGTCGAGCAATACGTCGCCGAGAAGATGGGCCTGACCGCCGAGCCGGTCTCGACCCAGGTCATCCCGCGCGACCGCCACGCGATGTTCTTCGCGACGCTGGGCGTCGTCGCCTCGTCACTCGAGCGCTTGGCCATCGAGATCCGCCACCTGCAGCGCACCGAGGTGCTCGAAGCGGAGGAATTCTTCTCCGAAGGTCAAAAGGGATCTTCGGCGATGCCGCACAAGCGCAACCCGGTGCTCACCGAGAATATCACCGGCCTCGCCCGGATGGTCCGGGGCTACGTCGTCCCAGCCATGGAGAACGTGGCGCTCTGGCACGAGCGCGACATCTCGCATTCCTCCGTAGAGCGGATGATCGGCCCGGATGCTACGGTGACCCTCGATTTCGCGCTGGCCCGCATGACCGGGGTGATCGAGAAGCTGCTGATCTACCCGGCCAACATGCAGAAGAACCTCGACCGCCTTGGCGGCCTGGTCCATTCGCAGCGGGTGCTGCTGGCGCTCACCCAGGCCGGCGTGTCCCGCGAAGATTCATACCGGCTGGTCCAGCGCAACGCGATGCCGGTCTGGCGCGGGGAGGGCGACTTCCTGGCTCTGCTGAAAGCGGATGCCGAGGTGACGGCGGCGCTGACGCCCGAGCAGATCGAGGAATGCTTCGACCTCGGCTATCACTTCAAGCACGTCGACACGATCTTCGCGCGCGTCTTCGGCGCAGCCTGAAAACCGCTGCACGAATCCTGCTTGGGCCCGTGACGAACACAGGAAGGCAATCCGTGACCGCTCCCCGCATCGTCTACCTCAACGGCGCATTCCTTCCTTTCGAGGAGGCGCGCGTACCGATCATGGACCGTGGCTTCCTGTTCGCGGACGGAATCTACGAGGTCTCGGCGATTATCGACGGCAAGCTCGTCGACAACGCCGCGCATCTCGCCCGCCTGGATCGCTCGCTCGGCGAGATCGGCATCCGCAACCCGCACGACGCGGCCGGATGGGAGAAGCTGCAGACCGAGCTCGTCGCGCGCAACGGCGTCCGCGAGGGGCTCGTCTACATGCAGGTCACCCGCGGTGTCGCCGAGCGCGACTTCGCCTTCCCGAAGGCCGGGACAGAGCCGACCGTGATGATGTTCACGCAGGCCAAGACCGTCCTGGCCAACCCGCTCGCCGAGACCGGCGCCCGGGTCATCACCGTCGAGGACCTGCGTTGGAAGCGGCGGGACATCAAGTCGGTGGCCCTGCTGGCGCAGGTTCTCGCTAAGCAGCAGGCCGCCGAGGCCGGTGTCGCCGAGGCCTGGATGGTCGAGGATGGCGCCGTGACCGAAGGCTCGTCGTCCACAGCGTTCATCGTGAGCCGCGAGCGCGTGCTCGTCACGCGGCCGCTCTCGACGGCGCTGCTGCCGGGCATCACCCGGGCCTGCGTGTTGAGGCTCGCCGGGGAGGCTGACCTCAAGGTCGAGGAGCGGTTGTTCTCGGTCGCCGAGGCCTACGACGCCCAGGAGGCGTTCTTCACCAGCGCCTCAGCCTTCGTGATGCCGGTGGTCGAGATCGACGGCCGGTCGATCGGCGAGAGCGGCCCCGGTCCGCTGACCCGGCGCCTTCGCGAACTCTATATCGAAGCCGCGCGTCAGGGTTGAGTGGCCCGGGCCACGCAGCAAACAGGAACGGATCCGACACAAGTCTGTTGCTCTCGGAACTCGTGTTCCAAGAGGGGAGACCAACCTTGTCGCGGAAAATCCTGCTCGCCGCTTTTGCGGCGGCCCTGTTTGCTGTTCCCGCCTATGCCCAGAACCCGGATGCGCCGCTGAAAGGCCGCGATACCGATCCGGCCCTGCCGCCATCGACCCAGACGCCACCGGATCGCGTCCGCCCCAGCGCCGACGCGCCACCCAAGGATCAGTCGCTCAGCGACAAGCTCCAGAAGAACGACGGTGTGATCAAGCCGCCGGAGTCCGGCACCACTGGCACCGTGGTGAAGCCGGACGAGACCGGTTCGATGCCGGTGATCAAGCCGCAGGAACTCCCCGGCCGGAACTCCGGCACCGAGGCGAAATAAGCGCGTTCCGCGGAGCGTGCGGGCTGCCATGTGGCAGCCTTGCTTGATTTCGCCGCGCGGATCGCGGAAACGGCTCAAGACGTACGCAGCCCGCACCCGTGGGCTGCTCCGTCCCGGTTTCCGTCGCGGGTAAGCAGGCAGGCATGGCCAACGTCGTCGTTGTAGGCGCCCAGTGGGGTGACGAGGGCAAGGGCAAGATCGTCGACTGGCTCTCCGAGCAAGCC
>Ga0265798_10011237_pt1 | contig 10928 bp, 10 predicted proteins | sample P3T30metagenome_FD_192430 | JGI IMG/M metagenome (GOLD analysis project Ga0265798, IMG submission 192430) | Plant litter microbial communities from East Loma Ridge, Irvine, California - P3 T30 | ecosystem: Environmental > Terrestrial > Plant litter > Unclassified | place: USA: California... | reverse complement strand
CAAAGACGGAACCGAGACATCGATGACAGGCAGGTCGCTCCGGGAAATTACGCTATCAGAGCCTATCCGTTACGCTCAAGGCGACTCTGTTGAGCGATGGATGAATGATCTCCTATGCCTTGATGCGACCCTGCCGCGAAAGTCGATCACCCAAGGATGTCCACATCCCGACAAATGCCAACTGCTTCACGTAAACCGCGATACCCTCTTCTCCTACAACCCGGCCGCCGAAAAGTTTCTGCAGAAGATGATGGCACTCTATGTTGCAAGTCACTACAAGAATACGCCCAATGATCTCCAGCTCATGTCTGACGCACCTGCACATCAGCTATTTGTCCTCACTGGGCCTACGGAGGAGAATAAGCTCCCCGAGCCCCTTTGCGTCATTCAAGTGGCACTTGAAGGTCAGATCAGTAAAGAAAGTGTGCTCAACAGTTTGAGTCGAGGACAGCGAGCCGGAGGTGACTTGATTCCATGGATCGTGTCCCAGCAGTTCCAAGACGAGAACTTTGCCAGTCTCTCAGGTGCACGTGTAGTGCGGATAGCGACAAATCCAGAGTATGTCAGCATGGGATACGGATCAAAGGCACTGCAGCTCTTGGTCGATTTCTACGACGGTAAGCTCGCAAGCTTGTCAGAGAATGAGCCCCAGGAAGTAGAGCAGATGCGGAGGGTGACGGAAGAAGACTTGGAGGACGCTTCACTTCTCAAGGACAACGTCAAGATCCGAGAGGCAAACGAGATGCCACCGCTCTTCGCCCGACTGCAAGAGCTAAAGGCGCCGAAATTGGACTACGTTGGTGTATCATACGGTCTCACGTCGCAGCTGCACAAGTTCTGGCAACGCGCGTCCTTTGTGCCGGTATACCTCCGCCAGACACCAAACGACCTCACAGGTGAACACACATGCATCATGCTGCGATCTCTCGAAACAACATCCTCCGACGGCAGCTGGGTTGCGGCCTTCGCCAAGGACTTCCAAAAGCGCTTCCTCTCGCTACTGTCATACCAATTCCGCACCTTCCCCTCGATAACCTCTTTCTTAATCGTAGAATCCGCCTCCGCTGGCTCCAAACTCGACGCCGACCTTGCCGCAAAACCAATCTCAAAAACCGAACTAGACGCTCTCTTCACCCCCTTCGATCTCAAGCGCCTAGACTCGTACGCAAACAACATGCTAGACTACCATGTCATCCTCGACATGCTGCCACCTATCGCCTCCCTCTATTTCACCGGCCGTCTGAAAGGCAGCGTCAAACTCAGCCGCGCGCAGACCACGCTGCTCCTCGCCATCGGTCTGCAGCGCAAAGAGTTCTCAGATGTGGAGAAGGATTTGAACGTGAACTCAAGCCAACTCATGGCCATGTTTGTTAAGATTGTGCGTAAAGTAGCCACCGCGTTCCACAGTATTGTCGAAGGCGCAGTCGAGGAAACAATGCCCGAGGCCATGGATGTTGTTGACGAGACGCCGGGCGCGCAGCATGCTGTACCAGCAGGCCGCTTCCAGCCACTGGAAAAGGACCTCGATGAGGAGTTGAGGGAGGGTGGAGATGAATTCCTCGAGGAGGAAAAGGAAAGGCAGAGGAGTATGATTGATGCACTGCCGTTGCACAAGTATGCCTAACCCCCTCACTCGCCTTGAACGGATGAAACACTAACAACATCTTTCTAGATACGAAATCGGCGCTGGTCCCACGGACTGGGAAGATGCCGAACGCGCAGTCAGCAAAGTAGCGAGTAAAGGCGGTAACGCGGCTAGCATGACGGTAGCTGTCAAGACGGGCGAGAAGAAGAGGAAAGTCGGTGAGGCGGTGGAGGAGGCGTATAAAGAGGCCGAGAAGTTCAAGGAGAAGAAGAGTAAAAAGCATAAGTCGGGAAAGAAGACTTAGCCGCATTTGTTTGCATAGTTTCCATGTGTTCCATGATGTACCCAGGGGCGTTTCTTTTTGTTTTTTTCTCCATGTATTACACATCCATCATACTGTTGCTCTCTCAAGGGAGGAAGTAGGAAAGAACAAACACGCGAATTTTGATAGTAGAAGGATAAGGAGGAAAATCGAATAGATTAGTCTTACTCTCATATCATTGCTATCTATCTATCAGTTCATCTCTTCTGGTGAAGAAACTTGCTGGACACATTATATGTATGTATCATCTTCACACACAAACTATTAAAAAAACTCCCAACTCGCTCTCTCTATCTCTATCTTTCCCCGATACTACTGCTGCTGCTGCCGTCGCAATTACCAACATGCAAACCCTACATTGTCGTAAACAAACACACATGAAGAAGAAATGAGTATAAGAAGAATTATATAAATGTGTAAATATGCCAAGAAGAAAAACATGCGATTAAAAATATCTTGTCTTTTCTTCTTCCACTACTACAGTCATTCATCAAAAAAAAGAAGCTCAAGAAGATCTTTAATCCAAAAGAAAAAGATGAAAGATCAAAAAGAAAACGTTCGAGGAGGGATGGGGGAGGGGAGAAGTAGGACGGGATGGATATCATACGCGCGAAAAGACACACACGAACGAAACGAACGACCGACCATAGCTTTCCCCACTATAAAACAAACACACGCGCGCGCGCTCAAGAAATAATGATAATGTAGAAACGGCATATCTCCATAAGCGCACAGAAAACGTCAACGTCCCCATTTCTCTAAAAGGCATCTTCATTAGGACAGGCCGTAACATCATGTCCCTCACTCTCGCACAGTGCACACCATTTATCCGGGTCAGCGATAGCGGCGCCCTTTGGGGGAACGAGGCTGGAGTTTGAGGAGTTGAAGGAAGGGTTTGGAAGGGGCGCGCTGGGAGCAGTGCCTGGGGGCTTGGAAGGGTGGAGAATGGAAGGACGGGAGCGGTCAGAGGAGACGGAGAGACCGCGGAGGCCCTCGATGAGGACGTCTTTGCCGTTGTGCATGGGGTCATCCTGCGAGTACGACGATGCTGCGTCGCCACCCATGGCGGAGCAATTGAGAATATCATGACCGCCGGTTTCGCAGATCTCGCACCAGAGGACGCTACTGTTGGCTGAAGAGCGGCCATCAGAGTCGGGTACAGTGGTGAGGGTAGGAGGAGTGTTGCGGCGAGCGTGTTGGGGCGCTTCTCTCCAGTTCGTGATTGTGTCTTTCGAGTCACGCTCGGACGGCTTCTCTTGTATGGCGGTATGTTCAGACATGCCGTTGCTGATGATGCTGGCACGCTGCTCTGCGAGACCAAGTTGGCCCCTAAGCTTCTCGAGCTCGCGTTCTAGTTCTTCTTCTCTGTATGCCTTGCGTTCTACAAGACCGCGTAGTTCCTCCTTTTCGCGCTCCAAACGCTCTGCAGTCGCTTTGGCGTTTTGAAGCTCTTCGTAGTCGACAGAATTGGCTGGCAGAGGTGAGCGGATACGGTCCTCTCCACCAGAGCTCAAAGAGTGGATAATGGCTTTGAGGCCTCGGATCTCGTCATCGCGTTGTTCGAGGTCCCTTTGCCCTGGTGCTGTAGGCGTATCGACCATGGCGCCAGCGCCCTTGAGAGCTGCCGCTGCCTTTTCGCGCTCACGACGGAGTTCGGATCGGCCACGCTCGACTTCTCCTCTGAGGAACTCGACTTCTCCTCGCGCCTCTGCTTCTCCCCTGCGTGCATCTTCCAAGCCTTCCTCCAGTTCTTGTACGAGTTCTTCTAGTTGCTTCAACTGCATAGCTACAGTCTCAACGTCTTCGCTACGAGACTGGTACTCACGTAGCTCCTCCTGCAAGTCCTCGACCTTCTTCTCGTATACGCGCTCTGTTTCGGTGCTCGCTAGTTCGAGGGTGTCGATGGTACTTCGGAAGTCGGATCGATGCGCATCGAACTCGGACGTGAGCATGGCGATCTTATCGTTCTTCTCTCGGAGAAGTGCTCGTAGTTGCGCTACATCGTTGGGCTCGCCGCTATGCAACGAGGCCATGTCCATTCCATCCTCGGGTATTAGGCTCTGGATTTCCGACAAACTTGCTTCCATCTCGCTCAACGAGGAGGCCTGCTCCTTGAGTTGCTTTTCGCGCTCATCGAGAAGCGCCTGGAGTCTCTGCACCTCCTCGCTTGGGGACGAGCCGAGTCGGGAGCCTGGCCGCCGGTTCTTGTAGCTTGATATGGAGTCGTTGCTGCCACGCTGTGCGCCGACTGGTGTTGTCTCGTTGTCTTCGTCAATCGTGTCATGATGGCCAATGCGGGAGCTACTCCGCGAGTATGATCGTTGGGGGCCAGGCGTTCGTGGCTTCTGTGGAGGAGCTGCTCTCGGCCCCGGGCTGGCATAGCGAGGGGGTGCCGGACTTGCAAATCGTGGTGGTGCGCCGATTGCGCTCTTGGAGAAGCCAGAGGGCGTAAGCCCGCCGTTTCTCCCTGGAGTCACGCCTAGGCCCGGTTTCTGGCGATAAGGCGATTCAGGGCGGTTGAACGAGGGCCGTACCGAGGTAGATTTGGAGCGAGGACTAGTCGCACGAACACCCGGCCCGACCGATTGCGAGAACTTTGGCAAAGGCATGGGAGGCGCATCGGGGCTGAAGCTGGGCTTCTCCATGGTGGACAGACTGAAGTTGTGGTATGAGGGTGTGGTGGGCGTGATGGGGAAGTCGGACGAATCTGCAGACACCCTTTTCTGCGCGCGATGCACAGGAAGAAAGATGCCAGATCCAGGAACGGATGTGTTGAAGTACTGTGTGCTGCATAGCAGTGAGTATATGCGCCGGCATGTTGTGAGGTTTGCATGCTTACCCGTCGACTGCGCCGTCGTTCTTGCCCCGCGCCGCATACTCTCTGCTCAGTTCCACTCCCGCAAACACTCCCTGCTTGCCACGAATGCTACCTACAAACTTGACAACACCCATCATGCCGCCGGGGACGTCGACGGTGTCGCCGACGTCGATGTCGCGGCCATCAGCGCCCATTCTGGTGGATGTGGGCGAAGCGTTGCCCCCTACTAGTGCTGAGAGGGAGGCTTGTCGGGCCATGCTCTTACTGGCGTTGAGTGAGAGGTTGGGCGATGAAGCAGTGGGGTGAAGTGCTGGTCGCGCCCCAAGACGCCTTGGAGTGTGTGGGTAAGCCATGCCGGACGGCTGTTGACAGGGCCAACCTGTGTAGTGTGTCACAAGGAAAGTAGGACGGTGTTTGTTTTGATGAGATGGTGGAGCAGGGGTCCAGCGGGCTTTGTAACAGCGAGATGGGAGAGCATGATTATTTAACCGACTGCCGCCCAATCGATTGCGATCTTCTGTCCAAGGGGAAACCCCCCCTCTCCTTTTCATGTCCAGACATTCTATTCACTCATAACAGCTCTTCATTTCCCTCCGAGCACGGTTTGTGTACCGCCTACGAGGCCATGACTCGTTGTGCAACGTGTGGTACTGCCAGCAACGACCAGCGAATACTACCAAAAGAAACCTGGTCTAGCACATACTACGGGAGAGCGCTTTGCCTAACGGTCGTTACAAGGGCCCCGTTAGCACGCTGTGACGTGTAAATGTCGTATATACCTTGGCCTTGACATCATCCTACCGTCTATGGATTGCAATTTGCCAGTCTATCCAGAGAAGAAGAACACATGTCGCATGCCGCCACTCAAGTCTAGGTACAAAGCCTTTGTTTGTTGACGTAAGCTGAGCCCTGCACATGTGCGTATCCAGGTAACGCGTGGCCACGTGCGCGGGAGCGGGTCCCGGGTTCGGACAATTAACTTGTCATTTCAGGTGAAGGTGATCGAGTATACAGGGGAACGAGTTATCTCAGTTAGCCAATACTAGATGGTATGCTATGCAGAAGGTTTGCAAAGACGAGCTTTTCAGAAGCTCGAATCTCAAAGGCTACATACGCAACGAGCACAAAAGACCTTGAGAAAGCAAAGCGTAAAGCAGCTTCTGCAAACCATGGCCTCCTGGCAAAAGCCGGTACCAAAAACTATCCATATGCTTGCTACAATGAAATTCCCACAGATGCAGAAAAACCCCCATGTCTACCCCGACTTGACTCCCGGCGGAGGTGCAGCTCTTCCCGACTCGCCGAGCCCATTTGCCCATGTTGTACGATTTGCCGAGGCACCTTCGGTGAAGCTCAACCGCACCACCTACATCACTTGCGCGCGCCCACCATGCACCCTCGCCAGCGTACCCCAACATGGCTGGCACCGTACGGCAACCTATCGATATAGCCTCGCTAGAGCGCTATATCAGCGCTAATGTCCCCGAGATCAAGGTCCCGCTCGATGTCAAACAGGTACGTTTGCCGTTTCGAAGGGCTGGGTAACTTGGCTGACGGAAACATAGTTCGGATACGGACAGTCGAATCCGACATACCAGTTGACAGATAGAGATGGCAAGAAGTATGTAATGAGGAAGAAGCCGCCGGGCCAGCTGCTATCAAAGGTATGATGAACTCCATGTTGGAGGATCCAGGGCAGGCCTAACAGATGAATAGACTGCTCATAGAGTCGACCGCGAATATCGCATCATCCATGCGCTAGAGAAGACGGATGTGCCTATTCCACGAGCACTATGTCTTTGTCAAGACGAAACCGTTATCGGAACCGACTTTTACATCATGGACTTTCTCGACGGCCGTATCTTCGAGGACCCGGCCATCCCAGATGTGACGCCTGAAGAGCGCACAAAGATGTAAGCGCCTATGCCGCATGCCATAAGCCTCACATACTGATTGAATCCCCCAGGTGGCATTCCGCCATTACCACCCTGGCGAAATTCCACCGCGTTTCCCCTGCTTCCGTAGACCTTGCCTCTTACGGGAAGAATTCTGGTTTCTACAACCGCCAGATTGCTACCTTCAACACAATCTCACAGTCCCAGGCTGCGGCCAAGGACAAGGAGACTGGTGTGCCGGTCGGCAAGATCCCTCATCAAGACGACATGGTAGCTTTCTTCAGCGATCCCAAGACACAGCCAAAGGACCGCGCGACATTCGTTCACGGCGACTACAAGATTGACAATGTCGTGTTCCACAAGACCGAGCCCCGTGTAATCGGTATCCTTGACTGGGAAATGAGCACCATCGGACACCCACTTTCCGATCTAAACAACGTCTTGCAACCCTACGTCACAGCGTCGAATGAGACTGCCATGACTATCGGACGCGCACACAAAGGTTTCCAGCCTGGTGCTACACCTGGGCTACCGTCACGCGACCAGCTGGTGGCCTGGTATGCAGAGGTAGCGGGCTGGGATCCGCGACCAGATTTGACCTGGGGTGATGCATTTAGTACGTACAGGGGTGCGGTTATCATGCAGGGAATCGCAGCACGGTATGCTCTTAGGCAGGCAAGTAGCGCCCAGGCCCACGAATATGCGCGGCAGATGGCACCGTACGCGGAAATCGCGTGGAGTCTAGTGCAAGAGTATATGAGGGGACATGAAAAGGCAAAGTTATAGTCGAAGCTAGAATGCTATGTTGTATGGGAATTGTTAGCAACCAATCTTCAAGCGTACTGAAACCATTCCATGAATGATGATCGGAGCCGTGACGCCGAACTGTTGATTCTCTGATTCTTATACTAACAGCAGCTCGAGCTTTTGCATTTTTCTGTGAGACTTCTTTTGCAATCCCAGCTCGCCAATGTGTCCTACCAAACCTGTGGAACTAGAACCTGGGTAGAATACCGTGCTGTAGATATGAACATGTCAACATACATGTTCCACAAATAATTCTCTGTAAACATCCAGTGCTCCGAACATGCGGGCGCGGAAAAGGGCCTAGTGAGGCATACCCGTGAATGTTCGCGCCTCGAACGCCAATGCGCCTTGTAATATCCATGATCAGCCAGTCTGCCTCGCTTATGCGCTTGTTGGATAAAGCCCTCGCATTTTGCAATCGTCGGGACCGTATATGGCTTCCTATCGTCCGATCTTTGGTACGTCCTGGTTGATGCGATCCAGCGCCTAGAGAGCTAGTCAGTATGTGCTTGGAATAATACGGAGCAGACGGCTCGTACCTCAAGCATGACCACGGCGTTTCCACGGATAACCACCATACCGATGCGCACCTTCTCGCCGCCGGCAACCTCCTCCAGCGCATCGTCGAGTACAATGTTCAAGTAGACCTGCGCCGAGTTAGCTTGGCTCGTATGCGGTGAGGGAAAGGGTTACATACATCGTATCCTCGGAGGATACCCATGACCTTACGACTTCCATTGAGCTGAACGAGAACGCGCTTTTCGAGGTACTTGTGGAGGTTAGGAAGTGGTAACTTCGGTCAGTTTTGGGAATTTACCTTCTTGAGTTCTGGCTGTGCTTGGGGCATCTTGGCGGTAGAGAGCTTTTTGTCGGCTTTGTGGGATTATAGAAAAGGGCTTCTGGTGACTGCTGGGGCTGGCTATGCTTGTGTCGGTCGCGTGGGAGCTTGAATCGCGCGTGGTTGTTCACGGGTAGGCAGGAGTAATGGTGGGATAGCTCTAGGGCTTTTTGCCAAGGGCCCGTGCACAGGCCTTTGGAACATGTGAGCGCGACTGCCTACGCTTCTCCACTACACCCACCAGCTTCATATAACGTGGCAGAGAAAAATACTAGACGGCCTTTGCAACACTCAGACCTACGACATGAAACGATCCGGATCGACGCGCGTTGCCCGCAAGATTGGCTCCTACGATGACGACGAGTCCAACGAGAGCACTAGTTCGCAGAGCGAAGTGCAGAAGCCCACAGGTGAGTCCCAAATTCGTCGCCATTGCCAGCTTTTCTGACATTGGGGAAACTCGCAGCGCATTTCTCCAGGCCTTAAAGCTAGCGAATCTGCCTACTAACTGGCCTGTAGTTGTCAAGCGACCTGCGCTTGGCAAATCAAAGAAGCGGTCTTCGCTACGGATATCCTTTGGCCCTGGCGAGGAGGGGAATGATGGTGATGATTCGAGCGATGCCGCACTCGTCACCCCAAAGAAGGCGAATCTCAATCGTATTGCGCTTGAGAAGAGTGCCAAGTTGCGGGCGCGGTCACCACTTGTGGCAGAAGCCCCCAAGCCGACCGAGTACAGCAAGGACTACATAGAAGAATTGCGCAAATCGACACCATCTACGCCCAGTGACCTGAAGGCTTCTGCGGATCCCTTTGACGAGACGGAGCATGCCCTCGATATCGCCTCGAAATTCGGGCCTGTCGCATCGCTCGAGTCATCATCAGCAATACCCACCGCCGCCGAGATTCAAGAGAAGAAAGCACGACGGAGACGCTTGGCACAGGAGGAAACTGCGCGCGATGACGATGACCAGGCTTGGGCATCAGACGATCAAGGAGAAGACGAGTTCAGACAGCACAGGAACGAGATATCTCTTCGGCCGAAAGACAAGTACGGAGAGACGCGCTTGGTCCATGATGACGAGGACATAGCCGAGGGCTTCGATGATTTTGTAGAAGACGGCAAGATATCACTGGGTCGCAAGTCAGAAAGGGAGGCGCAACGGAGACGCCGTGCGGAAATGGCAGAGCTCATCAATGACGCCGAGGGCCTATCAGGAGATGACGGTTCAGGCGACTCTGACGAAGAGCGAAACATTGCATTCGCCGCAGCACAAGCGCGCGCAGGGAGATATGGGCAGAAGATCCAAGACGAAGACGATGGCTCAAAGACCCCACCCCGAATTACACCCTTGCCAGACTTGGACGAGGTGCTGGAAGGACTCAGCATTGATATCAGGACGAAGCAGCAGAGGAAGAACATGATACTACAAAAGCTGCAAACCCTCAAGGATGACAAAGTTAGGATCGAGGAACGGAAAAAATACCTTCAAGAACAACTGCAGGAAACAGGTGAAAAGTACGAGAAGTTACGTCAGGAGCAGGGGCTGCCTGCATTGCCTGCGAACGGCGCGGAGGGAGGCCGATTGATTACGGAGAGGGGTTTGGATAGTTTGGGTACTACGCCTTTGGCTGGGACCACCCCCATTGGCAGGTCGAGTGAGGATTCAGATGATGAGTAGTGTGTAGTTGGTATTGGCGGCCTTCTGGTGCCAGAGAAAGCTCCCCTAGCCTAGCCGTGTAGTTCAAAGATGGGAGTTGCTCCGTTTTCCAACCACTGTTCTCCCGCATTGCTCCGTAAACGCCCAAAGTAATTGTCGCAATATGATACAAGAAGATGAATGAGGCTAAAACCTCCTGGGCCAGTAGAAGTAGTGTAGTAAACTCCTTCTCCTTCTATTCCACTCCACTGCCTGTAGCAATCCCGCCTCCGTATCAAAGCCCTCTACTCTTCTCGGCCCTATTCCATTACACAATTCTCCCATTCTCTTATTTGTTCTCATCTAGTTCTGCCCACACCTTCTTTATCCTCTCGCGCTTCGCCTTGGCCTCCTCGCGATTCTGCCGCGTGCGCTCCAGTCGCAGCCCGCGCAGACACATGTTAACTTGGTGTTTGGCGTCGGTGCAGTTGCCGGTGAGCTTCCAGAGGAAACCGCGTTCGTGACATTGTTCGAGGAGGGCGACGACTTCGGCGCAGTCTGGAGGGTAAGGTGTTAGATGGTAGGTGAAAGAGGGGTGGAGGAGGTGGAGGAGGGGGACGGCGCACTCTTTTGGACTTCTTCGGTGTGTAGGTGGGGGTGCATTGTTTTGGATATGTAGTGTGGCTTGGTGTTAGAGAGAGAAGCAAGGAGGGTGGGTGCTTTGAAGTTGTGTCGTGAGGGAATGTTGGAAAGTTGGGGAAACGGTCATCGATCTACCCGAACGAATCGTTGCAAGATGTAAAGTAAAGTCCAACGTCCGAGCGTGAGCGCGAGCGCGCGGTGATGACAACCATTGACGAAGCTAGCCCTCTCCAAGACAAACACTGCGATATCAAATCCCATCTTACGCCCTCGAAATAAAACATCCCCTACCCTTTTTCCTTTTCCGTTCTTCATCTGCCGCGTTTATAGAGACACCCTGAGCCGAGCAGTGCGTGCACGACATTTGTTGTGCTCTCATAATTT
>Ga0265798_10011236_pt1 | contig 10928 bp, 9 predicted proteins | sample P3T30metagenome_FD_192430 | JGI IMG/M metagenome (GOLD analysis project Ga0265798, IMG submission 192430) | Plant litter microbial communities from East Loma Ridge, Irvine, California - P3 T30 | ecosystem: Environmental > Terrestrial > Plant litter > Unclassified | place: USA: California... | reverse complement strand
CGACCGAGGCACTGGCGGGCCGCATCGTCATTCCCGACGGCGACAGCGCGGCGGACCTGTTCGAGGCGACACGCGCCGACACCGAAGCCGCCGGGCTCCCCGCCTATGAAACCTCGAACCACGCGCGGCCGGGGTCGGAGAGCCGCCACAATCTCGCCTATTGGCGCTACCAGGATTATGCCGGGATCGGCCCCGGCGCGCATGGCCGCCGCGGTGGGCTGGCGACGGTGCGTCGCAAGAAGCCCGAAAACTGGCTCGCGGCGATCGAGCGCAACGGCCACGGGATGGAGGTCGAGGACCCGCTCACCCCCTCGACGCGCGCGACCGAGGCACTGCTGATGGGGCTGCGCCTGGCCGAGGGAGTCGATCTCGACCGGATCACGCAGCTCAACGCCGGCGTTATGCCGGTGGATCTCGCCGCGGTGGCGCGGCTCGAAGCGCTCGGGCTGATCGCCCACACGCCGGGCCGGCTGCGCGTGACCGATGCGGGTGCGCTCCTGCTGGACGCGATCCTGCCGGAGATCGTGACGGCGTAACGCCCCCACCCATGTCATTCCCGCGGAGGCGGGAACCCAGACTGGCTAGCCGCGCGACTCGAATCGCAACCGATCATCCGTATGGATCCCCGCCTCCGCGGGGATGACGAACGGAGTCGGCCTCAGCCGCCGAAGCCGCTCGGCGCGGGCGAGACAACAGTGGTGGTCCCCCCGCGGATTTCCTTCACCTCCAGCGCGCGCTCGGCGACATTGTCGCGGCCGAAGCGGAACGCACCGTCAATGCCCGAAAAGCCGTCGCCATCGCGCAGCCGCGACACGGGGAACGCCGTCCCCGGCTTCCAGTCGCGTGCGATCCGCACCGTCAGCAGCACCGAATCATAGCCGAGACTCGACAGGCGGTACGGTCCGCTGCCGAAGCGTGCGCGGTATTTGGCGGCATATTGCCGGTACAGCGTATCCGACACGCTCGCATACCAGGCGCCGTTCAACGCCGGCTTGGCGGCGACGCTCGATTCGGAATTCCACAGCTCGGTGCCGAGGATCCGGGTCGATGCGCCCGCGCCGCGCTTCACCAGCGCCGCCGCCGACGCCGCGGTCGAACCGCTGTCGGCGATCAGCACGGCATCATAGGGTGCCTTCGCCGCGAGCCGCGTGACCGCGCCCGACACGCCACCGGCGGTCCGGCCATAGGTCTGGAGCGACACGACCTGGCCGCCCGCCCCCTCGACCGCGCGGAGGAATGCGGTCGAAGCGCGCTCGCCGTAGAGTCCGTTCGGGACCAGCCCGGCAAAGTTCGACACGCCGCGCTCGCGCGCGAAATCGACGACGCGCGAAATTGACTGGGTCGGCACATAGCCCATCAGATAGGCGCCGTTGCCAGCCACCCCGAGATCGTTCGAGAAGCTCAGCACCGGCACGCCCGCCGCGCGCGCGATCGGCGCGACCGTTCGCACGTCGTCGGACAGCAGCGGCCCCAGGATCAGCTGCGCGCCTTCCGCGATCGCGCGCTGGGCCGCGGCCGCGGCACCCGTCGCGGTATCGTAATTGGTGATCCGCACGCGCTGGTTCTGCGTGTCGAGCAGCGCCATCATCGTCGCATTGGCGATCGACGTGCCGACCCCCGCATTGCTTCCCGACAGCGGCACGAGCAGCGCGACGCGGTTGCGCTCGGCATCGCGCGGGATGCCGGTCTCGACCCCGATCGTCGGCGTGTCGGTAGGACGGGTGGTCGGGCGCTGCTGCGATGGCTCGACGGGACCGCGCGGGACGATCGTCTGGCACGCGCCCAGCAGGCAGGCCAGCGTGAGTGCGGCCGAGCGCCCAAACGCGCGCATCCGGTGCCGGGCCGATTGCCCTATCGTCGCTGCGTCTGCCATGACAATCCCCATGAACCCTGAAACTCCACTGAACCCCGGCCTTTACATCGTCGCGACGCCGATCGGCAATCTCGGTGATCTGTCGCCGCGTGCCGCCGACATCCTCGCGCGTGCCGACGTCGTCGCGGTCGAGGACAGCCGTGTCACCGCCGGTCTGCTCCGCCATGTCGGTACCAAGACGCCGATGGTCCCCTATCATGATCACAGCGCCGAGGGCGTCCGCCCCGCGCTGATCGCGCGGATGGCGACCGAGGCGGTGGCGCTGGTGTCCGACGCAGGCACCCCGCTGATTTCCGATCCCGGATTCAAGCTGGTGCGCGACGCGCGCGCGGCGGGGCATCTCGTGGTGACGATCCCCGGCCCCTGCGCGGCGGTCGCCGCGCTCACGCTGGCGGGACTGCCGACCGATCGCTTCCTGTTCGTCGGCTTCCTGCCGTCCAAGGCGCATGCCCGGTCGGAGGCGATCGCCGAGATCGCGACGATCCGCGCGACGCTGGTACTCTACGAATCGGGTCCGCGGCTCGGTGCCAGCCTTGCCGCGCTCGCCGATGGACTCGGCGACCGCGAGGCGGCGGTCACGCGCGAGATCACCAAGCGGTTCGAGGAGGCGGTGACGGGCACGCTGACGACCCTCGCCAGCCGCTACGCCGACGCCCCGCCGCGCGGCGAGATCGTCATCGTCATCGCGCCCCCCGGCGACGCCCCCCCGGCCAGCGCGGAGGATGCAGACGTGGCCCTCGCCGACGCGCTGACCCGCCTCTCCACGGGCCAAGCCGCGAGCGAGGTCGCCAAGGCGCTCGGCCTAGACCGCAAGACGCTCTACGCCCGCGCGCTCGAACTGAAGGCGAAGGGGTGACCCTCCCCGCCCCGCGCCCCTCCCGCAGGCGGACAGCGAGCACCGCCGATCGACAGGTCGCGGAAGCTGCGGGGCGCCGCGGGGAGCGGCTGGCCGGCTGGTGGCTGCGACTGAAGGGCTGGAGCATCCTCGACCGCCGCGTGCGGACGCCTGCGGGCGAGGTCGACATCGTCGCGCGCAAGGGGACGCTGGTCGCGTTTGTCGAGGTGAAGACGCGCGCAACCGCCGCCGAACTCGACTTCGCGATCGACGAGCGGCGGCTCGCGCGGGTCGCTGCGGCGGCGGAGTTTTTGATGCCGCGCTATGCCGGGCCCGGCGACGACATTCGCGTCGACGTCATCCTGCTCGCGCCGGGTACGCGCCCCCGCCATATCGAGAATGCATGGATTGGCTGAGCGGGTCGGGTGACTTGCGGCCCGCGCGCTCCTACATGCGCTCGACCGCATAGAAGGAAGACGCATGAGCCTCACCGTCGCCGTCCAGATGGACCCGCTCGACAGCATCAATATCGCGGGCGATTCGACCTTCGCGCTGATGCTCTCCGCACAGGACCGCGGGCACCGCCTGTTCCATTACGCGGCGGAGGATCTCAACTACCGCGACGGCCGGGTCTGGGCGAAGGCGCACCCCGTCATCGTGCAGCGCGTGACCGGCGATCATTTCAGCGTCGGCGAGCCGGTGAACCTCGATCTCGGCGACGAGGCCGACGTCGTGCTCATGCGGCAGGACCCGCCCTTCGATCTCGGCTACATCACCGCGACGCATCTGCTCGAGCGGATCGCCGGCAAGACGCTGGTCGTCAACGACCCGGCACAGGTCCGCAACGCACCCGAAAAGGTGTTCGTGCTCGACTATCCGCAGTTCATGCCGCCGACGCTCGTCACGCGCAGCCTCGACGAGGCGCGCGCCTTCCTGGCCGAGCACGGCGCGATCGTGATCAAGCCGCTGCACGGCAATGGCGGCAAGGCGATCTTCAAGGTCGAATCGGACGGTGCCAACCTGTCCGCGCTGATCGAGGTGTTCAACATGACGTGGCGCGAGCCGCACATGGTCCAGGCGTTCCTTCCCGACGTGGCCAAGGGCGACAAGCGCATCGTGCTCGTCGACGGCGAAGTCGCCGGCGCGATCAACCGCCTGCCGGGCGAGGGCGAGATCCGCTCGAACCTCGCGGTCGGCGGCTCGGCGGAAAAGACCGAACTGACCCCGACCGAGCGCGAGATCTGCGCAGTCCTCGGGCCTGAACTCAAAAAGCGCGGGCTGCTGTTCGTCGGCATCGACGTGATCGGCGGCAAATGGCTGACCGAGATCAACGTGACCTCGCCCACCGGCATCGTCGCGATTGAACGGTTCGACGGCACTGACGTCTCCGCGATGATCTGGGACGCGATTGAGGCGAAGGTCGCGGCGCGGTAGGAAAACCACCATCCCGGTTCAGGCCGGGATGGTGCGACCATACTGTCGAGGGAACACATGCGGCCCCCCGGAAGTATCGGTTAGCCATGACCGAATTCATCATCAACCTGATCGCCTGGGGCGGCTATTTCGGCATCTTCCTGCTGATGGCGCTCGAGAATATCGTGCCCCCCGTGCCGTCCGAGGTGATCATGGGGCTCGGCGGCATTGCCGTCGCGCGCGGCCATATGGCGGTCGTGCCGCTGATCGTCGCGGGCACGGTCGGATCGGTCGCGGGCAATTACTTCTGGTATTATATCGGCCGGAACATCGGCTACGAGCGCTTCCGCCCGTTCGTCGAGCGGCATGGCCGCTGGCTGACGATCGAATGGTCCGACATCGAGAAGGTCCACCGATTCTTCGTGAAGCGCGGCGGCTGGGTGATCTTCGTCTTCCGCTTCATGCCGACCTTCCGGACGATCATCTCGCTCCCGGCCGGCATGACGTACATGCCGTTGTGGAAGTTCGTGATCTGGACCGCTGCGGGCAGCGCGATCTGGAACACCGTGCTCGCCTATGCCGGCATCCTGCTCGGCTCGCGCTTCCAGCAGCTCGACCGCTATGTCGGCCCTGTCTCGGTCGCGACGTTCGTCATCATCGCACTCGCCTATGGCTGGCGCGTGCTGACATGGAAGCCGAAAGGCTGACCCTGCGCTACGCCCGCGGATGCGCGTTGCGGTACACGTCCATCAGATGCGCGGCGTCGACCTGTGTATAGATCTGCGTCGAGCTGAGGCTCGCATGGCCGAGCAGCTCCTGCAACGCGCGCAGATCCGCCCCGCGCCCCAGCAGATGCGTCGCAAAACTGTGGCGCAGTGCGTGCGGCGTCGTCCGCTCGGCAAGCCCGAGCCGCCCGCGGGCCCCGCGGACCGCGCGGCGCACGATCGCGGGGGCGAGCGGGCCACCCTTCGCGCCCCGGAACAGCGGCTCCCCCGGCACCAGCGCCCAGGGGCACGCTGCGACATAGGCCTCGATCGCGGTCCGGACCTGCGGCAACAGCGGTACGATCCGCGTCTTGGCGCGCTTGCCGGTCACCGACAGCGTCTCGCCGAGCGGCAGGATCGCCGGCGTCAGCAGCAGCGCCTCGCCGATTCGCAGCCCCGCGCCGTATAGCAGCATCAGCACCGCCCAGTCGCGCGCGCCGATCCACGGCTCGGCAGCGTCGTCGGCGACCTCCCCGGCCAGCGCCACCGCCTCGGCCGGCGAGATCGGGCGCGGCACGCCGCGCTGGACCCGCGGCCCCTTCAGTCGCGGCGGTTCGGCATCCGCATTCGCCCATGCGAGGAAACCGCGCACCGCGGACAGCTCGCGCGCCGCCGATGCATTCCCCAGCCCCTGCCCGCGCCGATAGGCCAGATAGGCGCGAAGATCCGCCGTGCTCGTCCGGCCCAGCGCCGCGCGATCGACCGCCCCCGCCCAGTGCCCGACGAGGAACGCCGTCAACCGCTCGGCGACCGCGCGATAGGCGCGCACCGTGTGCACCGACCGCATCCGGTCCCGCGCCAGATGCGTCGCCCAGAGCATCGACGGGGGAAGCGTGTCGGGTGAGGTCATTCCGGCATGCTAGAGCGTTTGAACGACAAAGAAAATTAACTAACGCAGGCCTATTCGAAGACATGTCGCTCCCCGAGTCCGCCCCTCGCGAAATGCCCGGATCACCATCGCGTTTTGCCTCGGCCGACGAGGAGCGCCGGGTGGCGACGCTCAACGCGCTCGCGCTGCTCGATACCGAACCGGAGCGCGAATTCGACGCGCTCGTCGCGCTGGCAGCCGAAATGCTCGACTGCCCCAGCGCGATGATGACGCTGATCGATCGCGACCGGTTGTGGATCAAGGCGGCCAATGACGGCGAACGCGGCGAGATCGCGCGCGACGTGACCATGTGCAACGTCACCATTCAGGGATCGGCGCCGCTGGTCGTGGAGGACCTGTCGGGTGATTCGCGATTCGCTGCCAACCCCCTGGTTGCCGCCTCCGACGGGGTGCGATTCTATGCCGGTGCCCCGATCCACGCGATCGCCGACGACGGACGACGTCATCCGATCGGCGCGCTGTGCGTGCTCGACACCCATCCGCGCAGCCTGAACGCGGCAGGGCGGAAAGCGCTTGTGCATCTCGCCACGCTTGCCGAGGCTGCGATCGCCGCGCGGACCGCGGCAATGCAGGCGCTGGCGATCGCGGTGACCGCGGATCGCCAGTCGTCCGTTCTCGCTCGCCAGGACCGTATCTTCCGCCAGGCCGAGCGGATGGCGGCGATCGGATCGTGGCGGGTGCTGTGGCCCGACGGTCCGCTCGAATGGTCCGACGGCGTCTTCCGGATCCACGAGCTGCCGCTTGGCACGCAACCCGACCCGTCCAAGGCGATCGATCACTATCCCCCCCATGCCCGCGAACAGATCGCGCAGGCACTCACCGACGTCATCCGCACCGGCGTCCCGATCGATCTCGAACTCGATTTTACCACTGCGCTGGGCAATCCACGACGCGTACGCGTGCAGGGCGAGCTAGAACATGCGGCCCAGCGGAACGTGGACGGTCCCGTCGCGATCGTCGGCATCTTCCAGGACGTGACCGAGCGTCACGCGCTCGAACTCACGCTGCGACGCACGGCCGAAACCGATGCGCTCACCGGCCTCGCCAACCGGGCCGCGTTTGACCGGGCGCTCGACGCGGCCATCACGCGTGCGCGTGCGGAAGCGACGCCGTTGCTGCTCGCGCTGGTCGATCTCGACGGGTTCAAGGCGATCAACGATACGCTTGGCCACAACGCGGGTGACGACGTGCTGCGCGGCGTTGGCCAGATCCTGCAGGCACCATGGCTCCGCGGCAGCCTCGCCGCGCGGCTTGGCGGTGACGAATTCGCAGTGGTCGTCGACGACCCCGCGCTGGTCGGTGCACCCGAGGAAATCGTCAGCCGCCTGCAGGAGGCGTTGCAGGTGCCGGTCTCGGTCGACGGCCTGGCGATGATCAGCGCGGGCACGGTCGGCATCGCCGCGCTCGAAGCCGATTGCCAGACGGTCCGCGATTTCGTCCACCGCGTCGACATCGTCCTCTACCGCGCCAAGCGCGAACGGATCGGCGAACGGCGCCGCGCCGCCTGATCGGGTTCACCCCGATGGGCGCCGCGACGACGACCACACGCCGCTAAAAGGTTTCCGTCGAGTCGATCTGCCCCCATATGCGTCGGCCATGTCGTCGCGCGCCCGTGTCCTGATCCTCAACGCCGCCCTCGGGCCGCTCGACTATCGCGTGCCCGCGGGCATGGACGTCGCGCCCGGCTCGATCGTCGTCGCGCCGCTCGGCCCGCGCCAGCTGCTCGGCGTGGTGTGGGAGGCGGAGCGGATGCCGTCCGATGCGGAGGTCGGCGACAACCGCCTGCGCAATCTGCTCGCGGTTGCGGACGTACCGCCGCTCGGTGCGCCGCTTCGCCGGCTGATCGAATGGACCGCCGATTATTATCTGGCGCCCCCCGCCTCGGTGCTGCGGATGTCGCTCGCCTCGACTTCCGCGCTCGAGGGCGCGCGCACCGCGACCGAATATCGCGCGACCGGCACGATCCCCCCGCGCCTGACGCCGCAACGCGAACAGGCGCTCGAACGGATCGGCGATCGCCAGGGCCTGATCCGCGAACTGGCGCAGCTCGCCGAGGTAAGCGACGCGGTCATTCGCGGTCTCGTCAAGGTCGGCGGGATCGAGGCGGTCGAGGTGGATATCGACAGCCCCTACCCTGTCCCCGACCCGCTGCATCACGTCCCCGTGCTGTCCCCCGATCAGCGCGCAGCGGCGGACTCGCTCGTAAAAGGCGTCGCCGACCACATCTTCACGCCGACATTGCTCGACGGCGTGACCGGTTCAGGCAAGACCGAGGTCTATTTCGAGGCGGTCGCGCAGGCGATTCGCGACAGCCGTCAGACGCTGGTGCTGCTGCCCGAGATCGCGCTGACCGAGCCGTTCCTCAAGCGGTTCCACGACCGGTTCGGCTACGAGCCGATCGCGTGGCATTCGGGGCTGCGCTCGACCCAGCGACGCCGCGCCTGGCGTGCGATCGCGAGCGGCGAGGCGCTGGTGACGGTCGGCGCACGCTCCGCGCTGTTCCTGCCCTATCGCGATCTTGGCCTGATCGTCGTCGACGAGGCGCACGAGACCAGCTTCAAGCAGGAAGAAGGCGTGCATTATCATGCGCGCGACGTCGCGGTGATGCGCGGCAAGTTCGAGGGATGCCCGGTCATCCTCGCGTCCGCCACGCCCGCGATCGAGACCCGCCAGCAGGTCGCGACCGGCCGCTATGCCGAACTGAAGCTGCCCGGCCGGTTCGGCGTGGCGGAAATGCCGACGATCGAGCCGATCGACCTGATCAATGAGCCGCCCGAGCGCGGTCGCTGGCTCGCCCCGCGACTGGTCCAGGCGATGCAGGCGACGCTGGAGAAGCGCGAACAGGCACTGCTGTTCCTCAACCGCCGGGGCTATGCACCGCTGACGCTGTGCCGCACCTGCGGGCACCGGTTCCAGTGTCCCAACTGCACCGCATGGATGGTCGAGCACCGGCTGACGCGGCGTCTTGCCTGCCATCATTGCGGCCATGCCGAGCCGACGCCGCGCGTCTGTCCCGAATGCCAGGGCGAGGATACGCTCGTCGCCTGCGGTCCCGGTGTCGAGCGGATCGCGGACGAGGTCGCCGCGCTGTTTCCCGAGGCGAAGACCGCGGTCGTCACGTCGGACACGATCTGGTCGCCTGCCAAGGCAGCGGAATTCGTCGACCGGATGGAGGCGGGCGATATCGACATCGTCGTCGGCACGCAGCTGGTGACCAAGGGCTATCACTTCCCCAATCTGACGCTGGTCGGCGTGGTCGATGCGGATCTGGGGCTCGACGGCGGCGACCTGCGCGCGGCCGAGCGCACTTTCCAGCAGATTCGCCAGGTGTCGGGGCGTGCCGGGCGCGGCGAGAAGCCCGGCCATGTCTTCATCCAGACGCACAGCCCCGCCGCGCAGGTGATGCAGGCGCTGATCACCGGCGACGCCGACGCCTTTTATGCGGCCGAGACCGAGGCGCGCAAGGATGCGGGCGCGCCGCCCTTCGGCCGTTATGCCGCGATTGTCGTGTCTTCGGAGGATCAGCGTTGTGCGCACGACACCGCCAATCTCGTCGGGCGAAGCGCGCCGCAGGTCGAGGGGATGCATGTCTATGGCCCCGCGCCCGCGCCGCTCGCGATGCTGCGCGGCCGGCACCGCTACCGCCTGCTCGTCCATGCAAAGCGCGCGCTCGACGTACAGGACGTCATCCGTGCATGGCTCGGCACGCTCGACTGGCCGTCCAAGGTGCGCGTCACCGTCGACGTCGATCCCTATAATTTTCTCTGATACGACAGCAACCGACGCTTAACCGCTTGCACGCTATCCAAGGTGGATGTCGGCGCAGCGTGTCACCCCGATCCAATGGCTGCGCGCGCTGGCGGCGACGATGGTCGTTGCCACGCATGCAGCGAACCTGGTTGATGTGGGTCCGGTCCGGATCACCGGCGCGTTCATCCCGTCTGTGCCCAATCTCGCGGTGGTCGGCATCAGCGGCGTGGATCTCTTCTTCGTCATCAGCGGCTTCGTCATGGCGCAGTCGCTCGCGACCGCACCACGCGATCCTTGGGGTTTTCTCGTCCAGCGCTGGCGCCGCATCGTCCCGCTCTTCGCGCTCGCCAGCATCGCCTATATCCTCGTCGCGACCGAGCCGCAGCCGGTCGAGGCGATGCTGATGTCGATCACCATCCTCCCCCTCCTCGATGGCGCTAGTTATCATCAGCCTTCGCTCTATGTCGGCTGGACGCTGGGGTTCGAATTCGCCTTCTACGCGCTCGTCGCGCTCGCGATGACCGCCCGCCACCACAGGATCCGGTGGCTGCTGGTCGCGACGCTGGCCGTTGCACTGGTCGGCTGCATCGTCCAGCCCGGCTGGGCGCCGGCGCGGCTGCTCTTCAACCCGATGCAGCTGGAATTCGCGTTTGGCCTGCTCGTCTGGATCGCCTGGCGACGGGGCATCACCGCACCCGTCGCGGCGATGGCCACGGTTCTGGGGATCGCGCTGCTGGCCATCGGCATCGCCGTCGGGCTAGGTCCCGCGGTCTCGGGCGATGTCCAGGCGGCAGTCGCCGGCACCTCCGGTCTCGCACGCAGCTGGACCTGGGGGCTGCCCTGGGCGCTCGTCCTGCTTGGGGTGATCGACACGCCGGGTGGCGGCCGGTTCGACCGGATCGTCGCGCGGATCGGCGACGCCTCCTATTCGACCTATCTCGTCCACCCTTGCCTGATCGCGCTGCTGTGGCGCATCGGCGGGATGTTGCCGGAATGCCCGGCGCTGGTCTTCGTCGCGCTAGTCGTGACGCTGTCGACGGTCGCGGGGCTCATCGTCCACCGCTGGATCGAACGGCCGCTGCTGCGGATCCTTGCCCGGCAGCGCAAGGTTCCGGAGGCGGCGCCGGTCGCTACCGACGCGGCGCTCGCCTGAGGCGGTTTACTCGCCCGCCTGCTCGGCGAGGATGGTCAGGCCCTTGGCGTTGACCTCGGCGAAACCACCGCGGATCGCGATCGTCTCGGGCGTGCCGTTCTGCGTCCGATGCACCTGCACGCTTCCGTCACGGACGGTCGACATGAACGGCGCATGGCCTTCCAGCACGCCGAAGTCGCCTTCGGTGCCGGGGACGACGACCATATAGACCTCCTCCGACCGGACGAGCTTTTCTGGCGTGACGAGTTCGA
>Ga0265798_10011235_pt1 | contig 10929 bp, 10 predicted proteins | sample P3T30metagenome_FD_192430 | JGI IMG/M metagenome (GOLD analysis project Ga0265798, IMG submission 192430) | Plant litter microbial communities from East Loma Ridge, Irvine, California - P3 T30 | ecosystem: Environmental > Terrestrial > Plant litter > Unclassified | place: USA: California... | reverse complement strand
TGGATCTGTTCTCCGGCGAGCTACCGAGATTATGTAACGACTGCTTTGCACTACTGAACAGATCTCTCGCGCGGCCGACACCACTGCTCCTCCGCTTTTTCTCGGTTTGTGGGCTCTCTTCAGTCTTGCGCGTAGGGCTTCGGAGGTCTTTTTGCACTGCATCTCTGCTCTCGTTGGTGTCATTGGCGTTCGGGTTGGGAGAGCCGCCAGCTCCAATGGTACCCGTCTGCTTCGAGTTGCCGGCAGCATCGTTGCTCATCTCCTTGGCGTTGCCATTGGAACTGCCAAACATCCTGCTAAGCAATCCTCCTTGTCCAGAAATGCTTCTGCGTTTACTTCCGGCCAGGGTACTGACAGGCCTTGTATCGGTACCGCTCATATATCGTGAGCCGGAACGTCGCGTGTTGAGCAGATGTGCGTCAGGTTGGTGTGTAGGTCCGTGTCGATTTCGTATTGATGGAGTGCCGGAGCGACGCTGTCGTACGTTCCGGTTGAGCGCTTAGCTTAGGTGCGGTCGGCGACTGTTTTGCAAGCTACACGTTAGCACAGTATCACAGGATAAGACGAATGTACATGTCTATGCTCGATGGCGCGGGCGAGACACATGACGTTGCTTGCTGGCTGGCCTTTCAAGCGCGAGGGACGATGGCAGGGAGCGGGGAACCTTGGAAGCCGCTTACGGACTCGGAAATGGCAACAAAGGCAATGTACTGCGTCTTGTGGAGGTTTTGGCTTACTTTGAAGGGTTGTCGTGAAACACGCAGTAGATGGACTGGACAGTGCGATGAGGTGGGATGTCGAGTCGAGGTCGAGAATGCTACTATCTGCGGACAGCGCTAGGTTGTTCCGTCAAGCCGAGAGCGGTAGTTCGCGGATGCCTGCTTGCTTGTAGACGCGACGTGCGGTATGAAAGATTGCAGTAGTGGCAAGGAAGGCAGACAGGCACGTGGTACCAACGAAGTGAAGGCTTCTTGGCGGGCACAAGTGTGAGAGAGCAGTCGAGGTAGTCTAGTCGTCTAGACGTGGCGGAGCAGCAATTAGGCCAGAAGATACCTGCAGATGCGATCGAGGTGGGGTTTACATGTCTATCGGTGCCTGCACGGTCTGATTTAGGTGCGTGACATCATCCCATTCTGGCAAAGGCCATTATGTATGTGTTGATGAATGGATGCATGCAATAGTATCACACGTACATTTGAAAGATATGAGATCAGACGTTACCTATCTGTGTCTACATGTGTTGGGAGAATTGAATTGGATGCGTCAGGTCCGTCTCAGCGGCCCGGGTTCGAGATCACGATCACGTGCCGGCACAACCAGTACCTGGTCAGACGAATGTGTGTTGGTCTCGATAGGGGTATACAGAACGCACGCTCATGCCTCATGAATGTCATCTCATCTTCGTAAACTGTCGAGACGTGCTTGGAGATCGTCATCGCCAGCATCGCCAGCGCCGCCACCACCACCACCAACAGCTTGCGCAACCTTGCCCTCCTGTACATTCTGGCTTTGGAGGCCTTGGGGTGTCTCGCCGAGCTGCATCGTTCCGTTAGCCGGGTGTATATTCCATCCACAAGAAAAGTGGAAGCTTACCGACTGCCCAAGATCCACTCCAATCTCGTCGAGCACCTGGTTGACAACTTCCTCCCCTTCCTCCTCATCTTCCAATCCAGTCACATCATCGATCGCATCGTCCATCATCTCCTGCCTCTGATCCATAATGTCGTTTTCCTTCTCAAACTCCATTGCAATGCGCTGCAGGGCGGGTAGGTTCATCTGTTTGTTCATGCTTCCTAAGAGCTTCGTCGCACCCTTCATGCTTTGCATCATTTGTTCGTTGCTCCGTACGGTCTGAATACGCAAGCTGATCGCCTGCAGCTGCGTGCGCATCTGATAGAACTTCTGAATGTAGCGTCGTGTGCGGACCAGATCCTTTGCCTGCACCTTGACCGCACCCATCTGCCCATTCTTTGCGTTCTTCTTGATCTCTTGTACAAGCTTCTTTTCCTGGTTCTCCAGCTTGGTCCTCTCGCGGTCAAGCTCACGCTGCGTCTTTTCGAGTGCTCGCTGATGCTTGCGCAGACGCTCTGCGGGCGTCATGCGCTTTCCAAAAGCCCATTCTACGATCTGCATTCGTCAGTGTCCAGATCTTATATGTCGTGTCTCCCAAGTACCCAGTGTTGCAGCGCATACATTCATGGTTGATGGCTGTGTTGCTCAATGGCAGCAACCTCTTTTGGGCGCTGGCAGATCCGGTGGTGAGAACAAATGGAGCGCGCGAGAGCGGCGACGATTGCAAGAGTATTCCGACTCAAGGCAGATCAATGTTTGTGTAGCCAGCCTTATCTCGTGATTGTTCGTAGCCTTCAGCGGGCAGGCAGCTGCCATCGGCAACAGAGGGTGGATCTCCAGCACGTGCATCATCTGCGGAGATTTCCGCGTCGGCGTCTTGCAATCCTAGAGCCCGTCACTACTGGATGATTACCGCATACACGTTCATTGCGACTCGCCACACTTCTCGCACGTACGATGATTTAAACCATTCGACAGCCATCTACCAACAACATGAGCGCCGATAACCCTTTCGGCAGCGGTAGCACCAGCCCTGGTGCCAGCGGATCTTCTTCTTCTCGTGGCGCAGGCGGCCGGCCACAGTACATGACCGTGGGATCCGGCTCGACATCTGAGAGCGCGGCGAGATTGCAGGCGATTCTCGACGAAGACTCTGGATACGGTGGCAGCATGACGGGAGATGAAAACGCGTGGCATCCTGGACCGTCGCAGGATCGCTTTACGCCGGCGCACACTCCCATGGGAGCAGGAGACAGCAACGCATCGGAGCATGAGAGAAAGGCACTCGCCAGTCATGTCCATCAATTATTCTACAACCAGAATCGCACTGCATTAGGGCGGGCGATCAATCAGACGGTGGAAACAATGAAGAAGCTGCAAGAAATCAACACCAAATGGCCGGCGCACTATCCTACCGTACAACGGCCACCTTCGCCGCCAGCAAACCGAGCCATGCCCCGACCGGGTCTCGTACATACTCAGTCTACCATGGACAATCAGCGTGGCGTTGAAGAGGGTACCCGCGAGCTCGAAGATTTGCCGCGGCCGGGAATGATGAGGAGAGCGAACACTTCCCTCGCAGAGAACCACTCCGCTGAGTCAAGTGGCGATGCTATCAAACGAGAGACTAGAGTTGAGCCTCGCTTGGTCACACCGCAGCTTGCGCAGCAGTTCTCGGTGCTCAAGATTGAACTCAAGATGGAGGGCTTGCCACAAACCGAGATTGTGCACTCCTTGGAAAAGAACTCGGTCGCGTCACTCCTGGACAACCAGATCAACAACAGCATTCGACATCTCTTCTCCCTCCGTGAGCGCATTGAGGACACATCAAGCAAAGTCTTGGTCACTGGTGATCTCAACGCCGGAAAGTCCACCTTCTGCAATGCACTTCTCCGCCGCAAGATCCTGCCCGAGGACCAGCAGCCATGTACGAGCATATTCTGTGAGGTTCTGGACGCGCGTGAAAATACTGGAGTCGAAGAGGTTCACGCCATCCCACATGGCTTTGTCTACAATCGAAATGACGAAAGCACATATCAGGTTTACCCTTTAAAGCAACTCGAAGATATTGTCATTGATGGAGAGCGATGGTCACAGTGCAAAGTTTATATCAGGGACATTCGGCCAGTCGACCAGTCATTACTCAACAACGGTGTCGTCGACATAGCGCTTATCGATGCGCCCGGCCTCAACAACGACTCTCTCAAGACCACTGCTGTCTTCGCACGACAGGAAGAAATTGATGTCGTCGTCTTTGTTGTATCTGCCGCGAATCACTTCACGCTATCTGCGAAGGAGTTCATCTTCAACGCTGCACGAGAGAAGGCCTACATGTTCATGGTTGTGAATGGATTCGATCAAATTCGCGATCAGAAGCGCTGTCAGGAGATGATTCTCAAGCAGGTCGCACACTTAAGTCCTGCGACTTTCAAGGAGTCTTCAGAGCTTGTGCATTTCGTTTCGAGCAACGCAATTCCTGTTGTTCAGGGTGGTGGACCCGGACCTGGCGGACCCGGCGGATCTGGTGGCAGCGGCTCCTCGTCTTACGACAATGGCGAGAACCCTGGTGATGACGACGGTGATGACGGCGACACTGGTAAACATGGCGAACCAGGATCACCACCAAAGGACAAGAAGGGCAAAGGCAAAGAGAAGGAAAAGCAGCAAGACTTTGACGAGCTTGAGGCTTCATTACGACGCTTTGTCTTGGAGAAGAGAGCTCGTTCGAAGCTTGCACCAGCCAAGACCTACCTGATGAACGTATTGGGTGACTTGGGCACTCTTGCCAGTGTTAACAAGGATGTTGCGCAGAACGAGTATGATCGCGTGACCAAGGAGCTGCAAGATCTCGAGCCCGTCTTTGAAAAGTCTAAGAAAGCGCGATCTCAAGCAGACGAAGACGTCGCCACTCAGATTGAGACAACTGGCCAAGAGGTGTACGATCTCACTCGCGGCACGCTCAACTCTTCCATCGCGCATGTTGCAGAAAATGACTTGGGCGTGGAATACCCGGGTATCTTCGGAGCATACAACTACGCCGACGACCTGAAGGTTGCTATGCTGAACCATATTACCGAGACGGTCAGATGGTGTGAAGCGCGCGGAAGAGAAAAGACTGTGCAGGGTGTCTCCGGCATCAAGCAGCTCGGCCTACTTCACCTCGGAGATTCGTACATCGACTTGACTTTCAGATCCGAGAAGATGTTCCGCAGCAAACGTGATGCTCTCGTGAGGCAGGTCGACTTTGAGGCGGAAGTCTGGGACTTCTTCGACTTTGCCAACATCTGGGAGAGGCAAGAGAAAGTTGCCTCCACCAGCATGGCTGTCACAGTCGCTGGAGTTGTTGGTACTAGGATGGTAGGCGGCGTCGGCTGGGTCGATGGTGCCTTGACTGCAACGAAGCTGTTGGGCGCCAAAAACATGCGTCACTTCATATTGCCTGGTCTACTTCTTACCGGTAAGCACCTCCCACGCAATCCTTCACATGAAACATTCGATTTACTGACTTCCTACCTGCAGCCGTCCTTGGTGTCAGCTACACTCTTTCTCAGATTCCCCACTCCCTCCCACGTCGTCTGTCAGCCAAGCTGTCAGCACAACTTGCCGCTATCGATTACACTCACTCAAACGCCACCCGCATCTCAACTGAAGTCCGCCGCGCGCTCAAGTACCCTGCAGATAAGCTGCGCGAGGGCCTGCAGCGTAACGTCGAAAACCTGCACGAACAGCGCAAAGAGACGAGCAAGGTGCAGGCCGAGAGCGAGGTAGCCAGGAAGTTCTTCGGTAACTTGACACGCGAGAGTAGAGAGATCCGGTCAAGAGTCGAGAGGGTGGACCTCGAGGGCCCCGCTCCAGGCATTGCTGCGGCGTATGATGCTTGATATTCAGGAATACGAGAGTGATGCATTGCTTGGTGTTCTTGGACGGCAATTAAGCGGCGTTATTTATATTGGATCGGGAGGCTTCGGCAACTGTTTTATTCCCACTCGCCCAGATCGAAAACTGATTCCCCCCCATGGGTTTGGCCGACGGCGTTTAGCGTAGCTACACTTCACTTCTTCCTATACCTAGTTTAGTCACTGCACGAGTATGAATGTAATCCCACTCTAATACGTCCAGGTGTATGGTTGGATATCAAAGGGAGATATGATTCACTGTCCAGAAGCAACCTGACCCGATCCGTTCGGTTTATGAACCTCAGCTGCCGGTGAGCCTCCGGTGACAGCCTAAGCCGACAGATAAAAGGGCCACTGCAGATCGGTCCGGTGGGGTGATTCCGAGGCCCAAACCATTGACTCTTTCACAGTCCAGGTAGAAACACAAGCAACTCGCCAAATTGTTTTCGCCAGCTAAGTAGTACTATCCCTCCTCTTTCAGATCGTCCTTCCCCAACTCCAACCCCACCACAATGGCCGACCTTACCACGAGCAACGCCAAAGAGCTCTGGTATCACTCCTCGCCCGAATCAACACACCTGCACTCATTCCTGCAAACCGTAAACAAATCCCACAGCAAATCATTCAAGACCTACCAAGACCTATACGCCTGGAGCATAACGGACCTCCCATCCTTCTGGGCCGCTGTCTGGGACTACGTCGGAATCCGGGCATCAACGCACTACGAGAACGTTGTGGAAAACAACGGCAATGGCGACCTCTTCCCAAGACCGGCGTGGTTCGCAGGCGCCAGGCTCAACTTCGCCGAGAATCTCTTGTTCCCTGTCCTCCCCGGCGGCGCGCAGGTGGAAGCCGATAGTGTCGCCGTTATCGCTGCTACCGAGACAACACGGGAACAGGTTACTTGGAAAGAGCTGAGGGAGAGGGTCAAAAAGTGTAGGAGCGGGTTGAAGGCTCTGGGCGTGGGTCGGAACGACCGGGTTGCTGGGTATGTTGGCAATCATACGAATGCGCTGGTCGCTATGTTGGCGGCTACGGCTCTGGGAGCGGTTTGGACTGCTGTCAGTCCAGATACGGGCGTTACGGCTGTGTTGGAGCGTTTGATACAGATCGAGCCGGCAGTGCTGTTTGCGGATAATGCAGTGGGCTACAATGGCAAGGTCCACAGGGTCTTGGAAAAGGTAGGTGATGTTGTTGCGCAATTGGACAGCTTGAAGGGGGCGGTCGTGTTTGAGACTGTGGATGGAGTCGGTGTTGATGTCGGAGCTGGTGGCCAGGGTAAGGGAGTCGTGTCGTACAATGACTTCGTCGCTGGGCAGGAGGACGAGCTGGTCTTTGAACAGCTGCCGGCGGATCACCCAGTGTACATTCTGTACTCTTCCGGCACGACCGGAAAGCCAAAGGCAATAGTCCATGGTGCTATCGGCACGCTCCTCCAGCATAAGAAGGAACATATCCTGCAGAGTGACATCCGAGTTGGCGACAGACTTTTCTACTTCACGACCTGCACCTGGATGATGTGGCATTGGTTGGTGTCCGGATTAGCTTCAGGCGCTACCTTGATCCTCTACGACGGTTCGCCATTCCAATACCAGCGAGATGGCAAATCGGTCAAAGACGACATCGCCATGCCTCGCCTGATCGAAGAGCTGTCCATCACCCAATTCGGCACCTCTGCCAAATATCTCTCCATACTCGAGCAAAAGTCTCTCTTACCGAAAGAAGGGCCCGACGCCCTTGGCCTAACCACGCTCAAAGCAATCTACTCAACAGGCTCCCCCCTCGCGCCCTCCACCTTTTCATACGTCTACCGAGCCTTCGGCCCAGACCTCAACCTCGCATCTATCACAGGCGGTACAGACATCATCTCTCTCTTCGGCGCCCCTTCTACCCTCTCACATGTCTACGAAGGCGAGATCCAAGTCCTCGGCCTAGGCATGGCAGTACAAGCCTGGGACTTCACCGGCAAAAACGTCTCATCGACCGGTGAGCCCGGCGATCTTGTCTGCGTCAAACCTTTTCCTTGCCAGCCTGTGACGTTCTGGGGCCCCTCAGGCGAGGATAAGTATCGGAGCAGCTACTTCGAGTTGTTCGGACCTTCGGTTTGGCACCATGGCGATTTCGTACGCTTCAATCCCGTCACTGGCGGGTTGTACATGCTAGGCCGCAGTGACGGTATTCTCAAGCCGAGTGGTGTTCGGTTCGGCTCGGCGGAGATTTATAATATCTTGCTCAAGAACTTCCCTGACAGTGTCGAGGATGCGTTGTGCATTGGCAGGCGGAGGGAGACTGACACGGACGAGACTGTAGTTTTGTTCTTGAAGATGAAGGAAGGTGTGCAATTTGGTGAGGAATTGTCAAATGGCATCAAGAGCACGGTCAGGAAAGAACTTAGCGCTCGGCATGTTCCTGGTGTGATTGATGAATGTCCTGAGATTCCAGTGACAGTAAATGGCAAAAAGTAAGTTCTTCGAACCGGGTTCGCTTTGGGAAGCTGAGTACTGACAGTTGATCACAGGGTCGAAGGTGCAGTGAAGCAGATACTGTGTGGCATGAATGTCAAGACTTCGGCCAGTGTTGCCAACGCCGGCTGTCTGGAGTGGTATCGCGAATGGGCATCAACTCATTAAGCCGCAATGACACCGAGATGTCTGGAACTGGGCTACTAGGGGACGAATAGATTAGGACATGGCACCATTATCCAATTCCGTCCCAGCCAATTCGTCCCTCGAGAGGACGACTACATGATCCAATTTTGGAGAAGACTCATATGTCGCTCCAGTTCAAGAATCGCCTTGAAGATATTCTTGACGCGGAATAATAGAATAGAACTGGACGGCGGATTCGCGTTTCAGGGACACTTCTCGATACTGTACCATCAGACCGCCATCGCTGTCTCAACACTGTATTGTCAGTTCTGACCACTACCATTGCAATTCGACATCCAAGGTGCCTGCAACAACTGTGAACATTCTGCAAACAAGGACAATGTCTTTGTCCAAAGACATTTGGCCTTTGTTTCTTTGTTCGGTCAATAATGCTCTTGTCCTCGTGAATCATCTCAACATTCACATTTGGTCGAAGTGAACAGTGATTCGAGTGTCGAAGCGTCGTCTGCTGTACATCCATAATAAGCAACTGCAGTTGCCAGTCTTCCGACACCCGTATCGAAGAAGAACACCAGTGGCAGTCGAACTGGTTCGTTCGCATCAAGACAATCGAATCCATCCAATCTGTCAAGCTAAACACCGCAGCCAAACGTGAAACATGTCTTACCAGCAGTTCAACCAAGGCGCAGGCGCCACCTCCTACAACAACAACAGCAGCAGCAGCAGCAGCAACAACGCGACATCGTCTCTGCTCAACGCAAACCCCTCTCCTGTAACGACAGTCCCAGCGCCAACTCTTCCAGGTCGCCAGCTCGTCAACACCCACCCATGCACCTGGCCCGGCTGTCCTAGATTCTTCGCCAGCCCGCACAACGTGCAACAGCACATCCGCGAGAAGCACACGCACGAGAAGCCATACAGGTGTGAGGAATGCGCAGCTCAGAATGTCGACACGGCATTCGCCCGCCAGTATGGGCTGAACAGACACAGGGCGCAGGTCCACGGAATCGGGGAGAAGCCTTCGAGAGTTCCGGCGAAGCGGCGTACGCATGGATCTGTGATCTCTGCCGAGCCGGCGCAGCCTGAGGTTCCGTTGACGTTCCCAACTCAGGCGATGGAAATCGACGGTGAGTTTGCCGAGATGGCTCGTCTTCTGAGGATTGCTAATAATGAGATGGAAGTCAGCGGAGGTGATATCGAGATGTCTGACGCCCAGGTTTACTCCGACGACGAACAGCCTGAGACTACTGTTGCTGCTATTGCTGTCTACGGTGCGCAAGACAGTGGGGGTTACGCCTGTGGAGACTGCGCCTACGCCGCGGCCACGAAGAACGAGGTGAGAATGCACATGCACGCCGCGCACCAGACTCCCAACAATCTGATGTGTGGCTGCGACACCTGCCTGATGCTTCACGCGTCTTCCAACAATGCTGCTTAGAACCGAATTTGTCGTTCCTCGGTCAACTTGGCTTCCGGAAGGTTCGCGAAGATGCCAGCTTGCTACAAGAGGGCGCCGCCGATATTGCAACGGCTTCCACTTCGGCCGCCTGGCAACCGATTGGCAACGATAGCGCTAATGCTGGCTCCATCGATCCGGCGCTCCTTGACCACTCTGACCCTAGCGGCTCGGTCGGCACGAGCGATGGGTTGCAGTGGTCGCTGGTTCTGAAGTGGAATTTCAGCTATACCCAGGCAGGTCCAGGCGCCATCCACTTGGCAAGGGTTACAGTAATAGCCAGGCGCGGACGCTTGTCCAGAATTTCCACCAGTTTCGACAGACGTCGAGATCGAATCGATGCAGTGGCATCGCACCGTGTTGAAGAGGAGGGAAAGTGGGATGTTCAAGGTCGGGTTTTCTTTCTTGTTTGTTTCAGCGTTCGCTTCGTTAGCGGCCTTTCGACCATCTGTTGAGACAGCCGCAAAACAATTGTGAGGTCATTGTGACGGGAGGCTACTCCTTCAGCCACGCGATGTACGGCGATTAGGGCGATCCCACGCAAAGTGCGATCATCCTTATGTACACTTGAAGGGCTGAGACTCTGAGCACATGAAGACAAGGATGGAAGGATCGAGATTTTGGTCAGTTAGTTTCGATAGAGAGAATGAATGTATTTCGCATGATCGTCCCCAAATTTGCACCGTGGTTACCTTTCATGTGGCATGACTGAGGCGGTGAAGCTCAAGAAAAAAAATGTGTGTGATCGACTATCGTGTCGCAGTGGCGAGTGCTCGACCTTTTGCATGTCGTGCATGTGTACATGTTTGAGGTTGCATTACAGAACGCACATGATGACAAGCTGCAGTCTGCAGGAGTATCTCGGCATCGCTGTCCAGAGCCGGCCGTGTGCCTGGGGTCCTGTGCCGGAGACGGGCACCGATAGCCTGCCTGCCACGAGTCGCGAGCAAGGCGGACGCGGAGAGATAGACCGGACTGATGCGGATTCTAAGACATGAGCATGGCAATCTGCCTCGGCGCAAGGCCCGTCTCCGAACGCAAGCCCCTCTTTGGTGTGGAGATGTTGCAGAGAAAACTAGTTAGCGTGGATCGGATTCCGGGATATCACAGGCGTTTAACCTTGTATACGGAAAAAGACTCGAAATTTCTGGCCGTGACGCGTAGCAACTCCGGTAAGAGCTGTGTGCTGGTTGGAGATCTCTTGCTGACAAGGGTTTGACGCGATATCCAAAAGCAGGCAAACTGCTGCGAACAGCGAGTCTCGTCTGGAAGTTGTGCGGAATTGCAAGCGTGGCAATCATGTACCGTAGCCGTTGCCGGTGGCCTGCTTGCTTCACAGTATTGTCTGCCAACACGCAAGGTGCTTGTAGTCAGATTAATATCGCGTGGTCGATGG
>Ga0265798_10011234_pt1 | contig 10931 bp, 9 predicted proteins | sample P3T30metagenome_FD_192430 | JGI IMG/M metagenome (GOLD analysis project Ga0265798, IMG submission 192430) | Plant litter microbial communities from East Loma Ridge, Irvine, California - P3 T30 | ecosystem: Environmental > Terrestrial > Plant litter > Unclassified | place: USA: California... | reverse complement strand
GGTAGCCATCTTGTTGGTCAGAATGGTGTGGCGCACGGCTTCAATGGTATCGCGATGGCGGTATTCTTCCAGTTCTTCCTTGGTCCGGTACTTAGCGGGGTCGCTCATCGAGTGGCCCTTGTAACGGTAGGTTTTGAACTCTAGGAAGGTGGGGCCTTCGCCAGCACGTGCACGCTCAGCAGCGCGGGCTACGGCATCGTGCACATCTTCCACATTCATGGCGTTTACCGGCTCCGATGGCATGTCGTAGCCTTTGCCGATGTTGTAGAGCTCAGTTACGTTAGAAGTGCGCTGTACCGACGTGCCCATAGCGTAGCCGTTGTTTTCGACTACAAAAATTACGGGTAGCTTCCACAGCATGGCCATGTTGAAGGCCTCGTGCAAGGCACCTTGGCGCACTGCACCATCACCCATGTAGCAGATGCAAAGCTTGCCCGTTTTGTTGTACTTCTCAGCAAATGCGATGCCTGCACCCATCGGTACCTGAGCACCCACGATACCGTGGCCGCCCATGAAACCAACTTCCTTATCAAACATGTGCATCGATCCACCCTTGCCTTTTGAGCAGCCGGTAGCCTTTGCAAAGAGTTCGGCCATGATGGCATTGGGCGAGGTACCTAGGGCTAGCGGGTGGGCGTGGTCGCGGTAGGCGGTAATGTACTTATCGCCTTTCTCGAGCGCTGATACAGCACCAGCTACGCAAGCTTCTTGCCCAATGTAGAGGTGACAGAAACCTTTAATCTTCTGCTGTCCGTACAGCTGACCGGCCTTCTCCTCAAACTTGCGCATGAGTTGCATTTGCTCGTACCAAGCCATATAGGTCTCCTTAGGAAACTTAGGCTCAGCGGGCGAAGTAGCTTTAGGCTCATCAGCGGGGTTAGCGCCGGCATGCGCATCAGGCAGTACCTCTACGGCCGGCTGCTGCACGGTTTCTACGCCCGTAGCTTCATCGACAGCTTTCGGTGTTGACGCGGCTGCGCCGGTACCGTTGCTGCCATTCGCGCCAACTTTCGACGCATCCTTTACTTTCGACTCCGCCATAATCTGGGGTTATAATTTCGCGTTGGGAGGGCGAAATTACGTAATTCTCTTCGTAGTTACGTAATATCATTTTGCACTCTCCCCAACCGCCCTTAATGACGCTCGACCAGCTACACTTGCTGTTTTTCAAAAACTACGACGAAGCCTCCCTCAGTCTTAGTCCTGGCATCAATTGCTTCATCGGCGACAACGGCAGCGGCAAAACCAATTTACTTGACGCTATTCATTATCTAGCCCTTACAAAGAGCGCCTTCACAACACTCGATGCTCAAAGCATTAAACAAGGCGCTGACTTCTTTGTGGTGAAGGGCAAGTTCACCTCTCCCCTACTCGAACGCCCCGAGACTATCCAAGTCAGCTTGCGCCTAGGTCAGAAAAAAACGCTTACCCACGATAAACAACCTTATGAGCGCATGGCCGACCATATTGGCCGCTACCCAGCCGTACTCATCTCGCCCTACGATACTGACTTAATTAGACAAGGCAGCGAGGAGCGGCGGCGGTACTTCGACAGTTTGCAGTCGCAGTTGGACGCTGATTTTCTGCAATTGCTTATTCAATATAATGCGCTACTGCGCCAGCGCAATGCTACCCTCAAACAGCAGCCTAGTGGTAGCCACGGCTTCGATGTACTCTACCTGCAGGCGCTCGACGACCAACTAGCTCCTATAGGAGAACAGCTCTCGGCAATGCGGGCGAGCTTCTTACTTGAGTTCACCCCGGTTTTCCAAAGTCACTACCAGCAATTGGCGGAAGGCCGCGAAGTGGTTTCACTGGCTTACAAGAGCCAGCTGCCAGGTCAAAACTTTCGGCATCTGCTACTAGCCAACGAGCGCCGCGACCTAGCCCTACAGCGTAGCAATGTGGGGCCACACCGCGACGACTTCGTTTTCCTAATGGACGAGCTACCCGTTAAAGCTTACGCGTCGCAGGGGCAGCAAAAATCATTTGTCATCGCGCTGAAGCTAGCGCAGTTTGAATTACTTGCTAATCGTTCGCTACCCACTTCAGATGGCCAAGAAAAAATAGCTAGCAAACCCTTGCTACTGCTCGATGATATTTTCGACCGGCTCGATGACAAGCGCATCGCCCGGCTATTGCAGCTAGTAGCCGAGCACACGTTTGGGCAAGTTTTTATCACGGATACGAGCCTAGCTCGCACTGACCAGGCGCTGGCGGGTATAAGCAGTGATATTCGTCGCTTTCAAGTGCAGGCTGGCTCCGTCACTCCTATTTAAGCTTAGTAGAAATTAGCAAGGCGTAAGCATCGTAATTTTGCTTCGCTACTTGCTGCCACGCTACCCTAGGCTAGTATGTACTGTTCTACTATTACTTGCCTACCGTTCCATGAAAAAGCCATTGCCTTCTGCCTCCGCACGCCGGGCCGATATTATACCGCTTAAAGAAGGGTTAGAGGCTTTGGTAAAAGCGTACCGACTAAGTGGCAAATTGAATGAGGTAACTGTAGTAGCCAGTTGGGAGCGAGTGATGGGCAAGGCCGTCGCTCAAAAAACCAAGGAGGTCTACGTTAGCAAAGGCAAGCTCTTTGTGCGTCTCACCTCAGCTCCTCTTAAGCATGAACTCGTGATGGCTAAGACTCGCGTGCTAGAGCTGCTTAATGCGGAGGTCGGGGAGCAAGCGGTAACTGAGGTAATCTTCCTCTAGCCTAGCCTCTCTATTCTATCTCGATACCAGAGCTAATTCTCTGGACTGGATAATGCGCGTTAGCTTCTCGCCTAAAGCAATCCTTTCATTGGTTTCAGTGACTTACCCTTAGCAGTAGATGGGAAAGCCCCTAGCCTTTTGACTCCTGGCTACTAGTTCGTATCTGTTGCAAATGTCAAGGGACTACTGTTGCAAATCGCGAACGAAAATGTTCCACGTGAAACATTTTCGTTCATTTTGGTCCGTACACTTTCAACAGCAGTTCATTGTAGGCCTCCAACAGGGCTATATATTTTGTTTGGAGGGTTAGCAGTTGGCTGGAGACGTCTAAATCAGGCGTTTGAGTTGACGTTACACGGGGTGTAACATGACTTGTAACGTAACTTTTAGGCGTTAATGATACAAATGGTAGTGATGACTGTTCGGGCATTGTAAAGTCTTGGGCAAAATCGTGGCCTATTATTTCGCCTATTTTTCTTACGAATTTTGCATCTAATGTATCATCCTTGAATTTACGGTATATGGTTGGCCGTGTAATTCCTAACTCCTCCACAATGCGTGTGATGGAAATACCGCTATTTTTAATAGCTTCCTGCACTATTTCACCCTGATGAAGCATTGGTAGAAGCAATTGATGACGAACAAATATGTAATACAATACAGTGTAAACCAAATTTTAGAAGGTGTACACTTGTATCACTGAGAAAAACAAATTCAAAAGTGTAACGCTGCAACTTTGTATCGTTACAGTTATCAGTGATACAGCTTTAGTGAATTGAGTTACACATGCGAGTGTTTTACTGACAGAAGCTATGTAACGCTTCTGGCGTAGAAGGAAAACTCACGACTCATGAAGTATCGCTACCAAACGGTTAGGATAATCGGTAGTAATCGCATCCGGTTGCCACTCTAGCACCATAGCCAACTCTGCGTGCGAATTGACCGTCCAGGGTACTAGCCGAAGGGCAGGATAAGTGGTGCGAATGCTTTGTACTAGGCTAGCTGAAAGCAGTTGGAAATCCGGGCCGAGAACCTCGGGCTCAAACCCCAGCTCGTTAAATAGGGTAGCTATGGAAGGTAGGCGGTCCTCGATGAGCAGGCATAGGACTAGGCCGGGACATACCCGCCGGGCAGCTTGTAAAATGCGCGTATCGAAGCTCAGCAGCGTAGTTCTACCGAGAGCATCGGCTGCCAGTAATTCAGCCACTACAAGGTTAACAAACTCTGTCGGCCTAGGATGAAAAATGTTGTCGCCCGCAGGCCAAGCTTTTATTTCAACCGAGAAGCCCACTGTGCGGCCTAGCTGCTGGCTAGCAACGGTGACCTCATGCAACACTTCACGCAGCAGAGGCCGATGGCTATGCACTGGCTGTTGCTCGGGGAAATTCGGGTGTGGCCAGTCCCCCACCGAGCATTGCCTGATAACCTTGTAGGGCAGCTGGTACAGATTGTATTGCTGCTCCTGGGTTTGCTCTATCGCTTCACCTAGGGGGCCACGTCCTAGCCTAGCCGATAGCCAAGGTTCGTGCGAAACGACTACTTGGTGGTCTTGTGAAATAACAACGTCTAGCTCTACCACCTCTACGCCTAATGCTACAGCATGCAGAAAGGCTGGTAAAGTGTTTTCGGGACGTAGACCACGGCAACCGCGGTGCCCATGCACTTCGGGCTGGTGGAGCTGCCTAGAGATTATTTTGGTGTCGCTCATGCGCTCTGTACGCACTCGCGAGGCAGATAGGCTATTCTGGTTGTGCTCTACCTAGCGTAGGCAGCGAGACAGGTAAATTTGTGAAGCACTACGTGGTGCTTGTATTCAACTTATATGAAAAGACTACTACTATTTGTGGCGCTGCTGGCCCTTGCGGCGGGCGGCTACTATTACTACAACTCGGCTAAGTCGGGCCCGAGCTATGCGCTGCTGCAAGCCGCTGCTGCTACTCAAACCCATGACTTAGCCACCTTCGAACGCTATGTAGATATTGATGCGCTGACCGGCCATCTTGTAGATGATGTCGTAAACCAGGGTTCAGTATTGACTTCGTTAGTACCAGGTGGTGGTTTAGCGGTAAACGGCGCTCTACATTTCTTAAAGCCACAACTGACTAAAGCTGCTCATAAGGAAATACAGCGCTACGTAGAAACGGGCTCACTGGCAGCGGCAGCAGCGGCCGCCCCTAAGCGACTCGTTAATCTCTCGTTCACGGGCTTGGCGGGCCGGGTCGTCGGCGCCGATAGCCAATACAAGGGTGTTAAATACACAACGGAGAAAGGAGATGAGGCACTAGTGGGGCTAGAGTTTACGCAGCCCAAATACGACACGACCATGGTGCTTGAGCTTAGATTACTGAAGCAAGCTGACGACCACTGGCAGGTGAAAGAAATCACAAACACCGGCGACCTAGTGCGTAGGGTAGCTCGTCTGGAAAAAAACCGCTTGGTAGGTGGCCACTAGGCCCTGACGCTACTGCACAAAAAAAGGGCCCTTGCCACATCGGCAAGGGCCCTTTTTTGAGTGTCTTTATTACTAGCTGTTACGGCCGAAGAGGTAATACAAGATGAGACCACCGAAGGGGAAGAAGAAAATGATGGCGGACCAGATTAGCTTCTTACCGATACCCCAAGGCTTGTTGAATACATTGATAATGGCCAGCACATCCAGGATAAGCAACAGGATGCCCCAAGGGGCCAAGCTGCCATCGGCATTGAAGCGGGAACAGCTGGCAGTAAGCAGCAGCAGGGGTAGTAGCAGAGTAGCTAATAGGGGGAGGCGTTCGGAGAAAGTGCGGAGGGCTTTCATATGAGAGAGGTGCAATTGGTGAAAGAATGTGCGTGCTGTACGCGGCTCACTATCACTTAGATACCTACTCTATAATAAATACTTGATAGTCAATTAGTTAAAATCTATAGGCTGCTACTTGCTGAATAAAGCTGAACAATACATCGGGTAACAGGGCGACAGTGAGTAGTACCCCATAAAGTGCACCGTAAAAGTGGGCGTCGTGGTTAATGTTATCACCCCGTCGGCGGCCCATGTAGTAGGAATACATTAGGTAAAGCACGCCCCAGATAAACCCCGGAATACCGAAGGGAATAAACATCATATAGACCTTGCCAATAGGCTGGAACAGGATGCCTGCAAACAGCACCGAGGCAACGCCCCCCGAAGCTCCTAGGCTGCGATAGCCAGGGTCGTGGCGATGGCGGAAATAAGTGGGCAGGTCGGAAATTATAATACCGCCTAGGTAGAGCGCCAGGAAGGCAATGACGCCAGGCGTGTCACCCAAGTTGTAGGCGAAGGCCGACAGGGCCAGCCCACCAAACGAGTAGAGGGTAATCATGTTGAAGAGCAAGTGCCCCCAGTCGGCGTGCAGAAACCCAGAGGTCAGGAAACGGTACCACTGGCCCCCACGGCGGTTCATCTGGTAGGGGTCGAGTATCCAGTTGTTCATCAATTCTTGGTTCGACCACGCGTAGGCTGAGACGGCTACGGTAAGACCAAGCAGAATAAGAAGCGGATTGAGCGGCATGAGCAAGTAGGAGTAGCGCGGATTTTTAGCCCGCTAATAGGCAATTGGTATCAGCAAAAAGAGCAGGCTAGTAGCCCGCTCTATGACGCTATGACTCGCGCTCGAGTAGCTGTAGGGCGAGGTGGTGCAGGGGCTCTTTGCGAGTCGCGGGCACGCTGATGCGACCTAGGTGCTGGAGCGCATCCTCAAAATACTGGTTGATGAGGGCCTCGGTCTGGGGTCGGATTTGTAGCTCGTCGTAGATGCTACGCACAGCTTGCACCTTGGCTTCGGCATCGCCCACGGGCTGACCAATGTGGCGCGCTAGGGCCGCTTGCTGGGTGGCGTTGGCCTGCGCCTGGGCCGTGAGGAGCAGGTAGGTTTTCTTATCCGAAATGATGTCACCCCCTACTCGCTTGCCAAACGTGGCGGCGTCGCCATACACGTCGAGCAGGTCGTCGCGGAGCTGGAAAGCCAGGCCAATGTCAGTGCCGAACTGGCGCAGGTGCTCAGCGTCGTCGGCCGAAGCGCCGGCTAGTAGGGCTCCTAACTCCAACGCGAAGCCGAGGAGCACGGCCGTCTTCAGCCGAATCATGTCGAGGTACTGCGGGATGGTGACGCCGGTTTCGGTCTCAAAATCCATGTCCCACTGCTGGCCCTCGCACACCTCGGCGGCGGTCTGCGAGAAGCGGCGGAGCACCTGGGGCAGCACGGCCACGGGCACGTTTTCGAAGAGCAGCTCATAGGCCCGCACCAGCATTACATCGCCTGAGAGGATGGCCGTGCTGGGGTTCCACTTGGCGTGCACGGTGGGCTGGCCACGCCGCAGCGGAGCCTGGTCCATGAGGTCGTCGTGTACCAGCGTGAAGTTGTGGAAGACCTCGGTGGCTAAGGCGGGCTTCACGAGCGGCCCTAGGTCATCGGTGAAGAGCTGGCCGCCAAGTAGCGTCAGAAGCGGCCGCAGCCGCTTCCCGCCAAGGCTCATGATGTAGCGGATGGGGTCGTAGAGAGTGGCGGGCTGCTGGCCGTAATCGAGCTGGGCGAGGGCCGTAGTCAGTAGGTTCGGGAGGTCGGTTTGCACGAAAGCAAAGGTAGGTTTGAGACGGTCGGGTGGCGGGTCTTTTACGGCTATCCCTAGGGGGCGTACCCAAAGCGAAGGACCTTCCCACATCAGGAATCCTTGGGAGATGAGCCCAACGGATACCTACTGCGAGAAGGTCCTCAGTTTTGCCTAGGTTACTAATCGGTGCTTAGCGGCGGCGCTTGCCACTGTCGCGGCCACCCTTGCCAGAGCCTCCGCGCGGGCTACCGCTCTTGCTGCCTTTGTCACCGCGGTAGCCACCGCCACGGCTGGCCCGGCCAGCTTCGCGCTCGGCCCGCTCGCGCTGCTTCACGTGCTCGGGGCGGTTATCGACTAGCTCCATGTCGATGGTGCGGTCGAGCAGATTGGCGGCCGTGATGACTACTTGCAACTCGTCGCCGAACTGAATAATGCGCTTCGAGCCACGGCCTACCAGGCGGTAGTTGTCCTTGTCGAGCTCGTAGGTATCGCCCGGAATGTCGGAGATACGCACCATGCCTTCGCACTTGTTCTCCTCAATCTCGACGTAGATACCGCGCTCCGTAAGGCCCGATACCACACCCTTGAACTGCTCGCCAATGTGCGCGCCGATGTACTCGACCTGCTTGTATTTGATGCTGGCGCGCTCGGCATTGGCGGCCAGTTTTTCGCGGGCCGACGAGTGCTTGCACTCTTCTTCCACCGGCTCGACAGGTACGTTCTTGCCGCCTTCTAGGTAGTGCTCGAGCAGGCGGTGGGCCATCATGTCGGGGTACCGGCGGATGGGCGAGGTGAAGTGCGAATAGTGCGCGAAGGCTAGCCCGAAGTGACCTAGGGGCTCGGTGGTGTAAATGGCTTTCGACATCGAGCGGATGGCCAAGCCCTGAATCACGTTTTGCTCGGGCTTGCCCACCACATCTTCGCTAAGCTTGTTGAGCTCAGTGCTGACTTTTTTGGGGTTCGCTAGGTTCAGGTTGTGGCCGAACTTCTGGGCGAAGAGGGCGAAGTTTTCGAGGCGGTCGGGGTCGGGCGCATCGTGGGTGCGGTACACCATCGTGAAGCGCGGCTTGGTTTTCTTGAGGCCAAACACGAACTCAGCAACCCGCTTATTGGCGAGCAGCATGAACTCCTCGATGAGCTTGTGCGCGTCCTTACGCTCCTTCACGTACACGCCGAGCGGCTTGCCGTCCTCCCCTAGCTTGAACTTCACCTCCTGCGTTTCGAAGCTGATGGCCCCCTTGCGGAAGCGCTCGGCCGAGAGCTTTTTGGCGAGCCGGTTCAGCAGGTTGATTTCTTCGGCGAGGTCGCCCTCGCCCGACTCGATGCGCTCCTGCGCCTCCTCGTAGCTGAAGCGACGGTCGGAGTGAATGACCGTTTTGCCAAACCATGAGTCCTGCAGCTTGCCCTTTTCGTCGAGCTCAAACACGGCCGAGAAAGTCAGCTTATCCTCGTTCGGGCGCAGCGAGCAGAGACCGTTGGAGAGGTTCTCGGGCAGCATCGGAATCACGCGGTCGACGAGGTACACCGACGTGGCGCGGCTCTTGCCTTCGCGCTCTAGCTCGGTACCTAGGCGCACATAGTGGGTCACATCGGCGATGTGCACGCCCACTTCGTAGTTGCCATTTTCGAGGGTGCGTAGGCTGAGCGCATCGTCAAAGTCCTTGGCGTCGGCTGGGTCGATGGTAAAGGTGAGGATGTCGCGGAAGTCGCGGCGCTTGGCAATTTCCTCTTTGCTGATGGTGGTCGGAATGGCGTCGGCCTCTTCCTCCACCGCGCTCGGAAATTCGAACGGCAACCCGAACTCCGCCATGATGGCGTTTATCTCGGCCTCGTTTTGACCGGCCGCACCGAAGTTGCGGATGATAGTCCCGACTGGGTTTCTACCCTGCCCTTCGTGCTCCGGAAACTCGGTGATGCGGACCAGCACCTTGTCGCCATCGCGAGATTCGCCCAGTTCTTGGGGCGGCACCATCACATCGAAATATGCCTTGCGATTATCAGGCTTCACGAAGCCAATGGAGCCCTGCACTTGCAGGCGGCCCACCACTTCTGAGCGCTGGCGCTTGAGCACTTCTACCACGTCGCCGGTGAGGCGACCGTCGCGCATGCCACGTAGCCGCACCCGCACTAAATCGCCGTCTAGCGCGTAGCGCAGCTGGTCGGTGAAGACGCGGATGTCATCGCCTTCGCCATCCTCGCGCACTACAAAAGCAAAGCGCGGCGTGGCTAGGGCTACCGTTCCGATAACGGTATTGGGGTCGCGCTGCGGCCGGCGGTCGGGGCCGTCGCCAGCATGGTCGAAGCCCGCAAAGCGGCGGCGGTGCACGATAGGGTCTTGGCCAAACTCGTCTTCGAGCGTGGTTTCCGGAGCAGCGGCGGGCGCGGCCTTTTTAGTTGTTTTGCGGCCCTTGGCAGGGCTAGCGGCTACTTGCAGGTCGGTAGGGTTACCTAGGCGGTATTCATCGTTCTGAAGCAGCTCAATGCTACCTAGGCGGCGCAATACCTTGAGGTGGTCGAACAGCTCGTCGCGCTGGGCTTTGGTCGTAATGCCGAGGCGGCGCGAGAGCTGGCGATAGCCTAGCACCTTGCCGGGGTTGTCGGCAAACTCGCGGTACACGATGTCTTGGCTCAGGCTGGCAGCGGGGGCAGCCTTCGCGCGGGATGCGCGGGGGGCGGCGGGGTCTTGGAGGTTTTTCATGAATTGGGTAAGACGGGCCGCCAGACAGCTTGGGGTAAGATTGACGAGGGCGGCGCGGGGTAAATGTAGAACAGAGCATGTCGCTACTCTGGGCGTGCTAACGAAGCTGAAAGTATAGCCTCACTGGTAGCAAAGTTTTGGAAATAGAACGTAGCTCGCGGCAGGTTGTTCCGGTGGAGGTATTACCCGATGGCAATACTCTGACACCTACCCTACGCGTGCCGCGATGCGCGCTGGGTCGTCGCTTGGGATAGCGGCTAGCAACTGCTGCGTGTACGGATGCTGCGGGTGTGCGTAGACTTCAGCCGCCGGGCCGCTCTCCACAATCTTGCCTTGGCTCATCACGAGCAGCCGGTCGCTCATGAAGCGGGCCACCGACAAATCGTGCGTGATAAAGAGGTATGTGATGCCGAGTTCACGCTTAAGGTCGTTGAGCAGGTTGAGCACCTGCGCCTGCACTGACACGTCAAGCGCCGATACCGACTCGTCGCACACGATAAGCTTAGGCCGCAGGGCCAGCGCCCGCGCAATGCAAATGCGCTGCCGCTGCCCCCCGCTAAACTCGTGTGGGTAGCGCTGCTCCGCATCCTCACTCAAACCCACAGTGCGTAGCAACTCGCGCACCCTAGCTTTTTGCTCGGCGCGGCTACCACCCACCCCATGCACCCGCAATGGCTCCATGATGGCTTCACCTACCGTGAGCATCGGGTTCAGGGCCGCGTACGGGTCTTGAAACACCAGCTGAAACTCACGCCGCCGATGGCGCAATTCGCCAGTGGACAGCGCAGCTAGATCCGTGCCTTCAAACAGGATGCGCCCGGCCGTTGGTTCCGTGAGGCGGAGCAGCGCTCGACCTAGGGTAGTCTTGCCACAGCCCGACTCTCCTACCAAGCCTACCGTCTCGCCAGGGTAAATGGTAAAGCTCACCTCGTCTACTGCTCGCACATAGGTAGTAGCACGG
>Ga0265798_10011233_pt1 | contig 10931 bp, 9 predicted proteins | sample P3T30metagenome_FD_192430 | JGI IMG/M metagenome (GOLD analysis project Ga0265798, IMG submission 192430) | Plant litter microbial communities from East Loma Ridge, Irvine, California - P3 T30 | ecosystem: Environmental > Terrestrial > Plant litter > Unclassified | place: USA: California... | reverse complement strand
CAAACACACCCCCACTCCCCCACCCCCCCCCCCCCCCCCCCCCCCCCCCCCCCCGCGCCGGCGCGCGGCCCCCCCCCCTGGATGACGTTAATAGGTATCGAGACAACGACTTTGATCTAACAAGCTATACATAACTACTGATTATATCTAAGCACGGTACTTTCTCTGTAATTTCACCCCTTTCTCCTGGTATCCTTGTTGACAAACGGGTCATGCCAGCGTTCCTGAGAAGCTGAAAAAGTACCCACCCGCTCTCTCTCCAAGAACATGGTGACTGGCGTTCTCTTCACAGAAGAAAGCGACAAACTTCCCCCCATTCTGTCTCGGTATTCAGATCGCGTGTAGCGCGGAGGATGGTCATATTTCATGCCATAATTTTCCAAACTAGGAACGCTGGACCTGGCACGATTCTCAGCATCTACTTCGCTCCCATTGTTGTTTCCCTCAAAGTCGAGCTCTAGTGCATCTCCAATTCCTCTTTCATAAGATGCACTTTTATGGTTGTTATCGTCTCTGGTGTGTGAGTTCAGTGCTTGTGTCGTGCCTTGTGCAGAGGAGAAGATGTTATATTTGTCTTCCAGTGCGTTTCCCGCCTCTCCGGTAGCAAACATGGCCCTATTTCGACTCAATTCAATCATGGAAAAGCATTGCTTCAGCATCTTTTCAGGCCGGGGCTCATCTTGAGAGACTGGTGTGTGACGTTTTCGAGGGTTATGTGCGCCATACATCCTTCATGCAGTTGGATAGAGACTAGTTGACCCTGGGTATGATGTATGCAACGCTGTATCAGGAACTCTCAAGGTGGGGCTTTTAGTGAAGAACGTATAGGGTTTATGTGATGGAGGCGCAAAAATGAGGCGAAACAATGCACTAGTACCTGGTTGGTACCATGGTAGAGCATAGAAATTTCCCCTAGGAAACTATGGGAAAAGTGTAGTGGTCACATGAACAGCAGTATGCATGTAATAGCGAGCAGAAAAGTGGATATTGCCAGAATTTCTGGTTTAATCTAGAAATCAGATTGTGGAGCGTTATGATGAAGCTTGCCGAATTGGTAAGCTCCACGGATTGCTCTAGGACTACCTAGTGTTAAGACAAGAATGGAAGCATCACGATAGAGATGATTCAAAAACCAACGCCCCTCCTTCTCAAACTAGATCATCGCTTCAGTCTTGCGACCATCTGAGCGGATTTGCAGGAGTGGCAATACCCTGTACAGCGCCCTGTCCATGCGCATGTGAATACATGACCGTGGATCCCGAATTCTTCTTCGCTCTTTGGTACTGTACAGGTTTTACAGCGCGCTTCTTATTCGACTCCATGATCTTGCGCATTGTATCTTGCGTAAGCATGACTCTCTCGCCTGGCTCCTTGATCTGGCTTCTAAGTACTGGTGCAGGCGGCATCAGGTTGCTACCAATTTTGGAATTTGGGTTGTTTGCGTGGGTTTCCAGATAAAGGTTGTCGTTGATTTTAGCAATGTGATTCTCATCTTGCATAAGACTGTCGCTGCGTGCAGGATGAGTAGAAGTAGCTTCATCAAGTGACTCAGGTGTGCAGACAGTTTCAGCATAGGCGTTCTTGCTCGTTTTGCCAATTGAAGAAGTGTCGGAGGGTGTACGGAGAGTCTTGAGGAGGGCGGCGTCTCGCGTCTTATAGAGCCAGCGCTGAATCGAAGATCGCGGCTTTGATTCCTGCGAGTCGAGAGGATTCTGAGTGAGAGCGGCTTCGGTTTGCTCACCAATGGTGAACGTATTGATATCCATGATGCAGGTAGAAACGTGAAGCCCGTGTTGTTTTTGTAAGGACTCGACGCTGACCGTTTAGCTTCTTCTTATCAAGGTCAGCTTTAGTTCAAACAGTGCTAAAAGTTATTCACAGAAACAACTTACTGGTTAAACTTCCAGGGAGTGAATACTCCGAGAAAACGACTAGAAATGTATAGGACTTTATAGAGTTGCGCACCGAATGTTGAGAGAAACATTATGCTGAAACTTGTAGGCTACTGCTGTATTACTCACAAAGATAGCAGAACCTCATGATATGATAAGGGTTAGGTGAGTATGATACACATAGCAACCAAGCATACGGTGGCACATGATGTGGGTTACGAGTAAAATACATCAAACTTTTGAGCTGCGAAAGCTGGGATTCGCTGAGCGAAGTCACTGGGTATCCGAGAGCCAAACCAAACTATGAACGACGACGATTCGAGCGGGGAGTCATGGAGTATTACATGGTAACGGGTGGATGTAGGTAGGCGACGGGGCGCGATCGGATCCTATGTTATCTTTGGGTAATCTACGTCATGAGCCTACAGCATCCGCTTGAGCAAAAAACACATGCTATCCGCGAAACCCGCGAACCCAGAAGCAAAACTTGGTCGGCACAAAATAATGGCCAATGGTGAGCAAGTGGTATATTCCCTGAATGATTCCTATAGCGCCAGCCCAATGCATACATGTCTTTATACACCAATTTACAAGTTTGCGGCGCCTTCTACTTGCGCGCATCGACGGCTTGTTGCAGGGCTTGGGCGGTACCACCTAGCGATTGCTGCACGGATCGATCAAGAGGCTTGTCTGGAACCACGACATCTTCGAACTCGTCCTGGGAGATGGCATTGATCGTGTATGAGTCTATCGAGTGTGAGCCAGGGCCAGGTATTGGCGGGGCATGTAGCGTACATATGCCAACAACCAGCGCGCAGATGGCGACACCGCTGATGGTGTTTTTGAGAATGTACGGTGCTCGGGCTCGCAACAGGGCCGGCGATGCCCGCATGCGGTCGTCGTAGTAGGTGGAGCGGAATGGTTTGCTGCCAGTGTTAGTGTGCACACATGACCTGTACCCATTGACACAGGCACTCACTATCCCATGGTGGCGTCCAGACTCTCGCTGTCTTGCGGGGAAGGGAAGGACCCTCGCCGCGGTGGTGAGTTCCACCAGGCTAGTCGGGCTTGGCAGGCAGGTGCGACGATATGCGGCAGCCGCGAACACTCGGCTCGCTCGTCACTCACCTCACTCGGTAGCTGTAGTCAACAACACCAGGCGCGCAAACCCCCTTTGCTTCTCCACGCTCTCTTCGCCTCTTGAACGATACTATTGCTGGGAATGGGAGAGCCCTTGACGGCGGATACCGGTCTTTGTCGCGCTCTTAGTTTGGTTGCGTCGCGCGCGTGAACAAACGTCACTACTGCTTCTGCTGCTGCTGCTGCTGCTGCGCTTCACCCCTCAAAGAAACAAAGCTCTTCTTGCTGTGCACTGCGCCGTCCACTGCCCATGATGAGTTCGCAAACGATCCAGCAGATGGAATCAGCCCGGTCGCTCGCGTTAGGCGACGGTAGATACTATCCTACCATCATACCGGGCGTGCTTCCCATCATCGGCTACAGTGAAGACCAGAGTGTCGACATTCAGCGCTGGGGTGCCGATTTCCTAGCTGAGGCATTTGCATCGCCAACATGGCCCCAAGAACTCAAGCAAGCCAACGCGCCTTCGGTGCTTGCTACGCTGAAGGCCTACCTTGACAATGTCAACGACAAGAGCGTCATCAAGAGCTCCATCCAGGCGGCTGCGAGCGTGTATCCGCTGGTCTACAAACACACGTAAGTTACCCCTCCAGGCATCAGATAGAGCCCCCTTCATGCCAAATATGCAATGCGCGCCTACAAGTCCCCTTAAGCGCGCACACTTAGGATTCAAGTTTAAACGGACATTTTCTCATACTTGCTTGTGCCCAGTGTCTCCGACCCCAGCGATACGCAGAAGTGGCAGCTCATGGCTGGCATCAAATCGAATATTCTGCGACGAATGGACACAGCCGCTCCGGGTGTGCGCATATGTTGCGTCAAGTTCCTCCAGCAGGTTGTTTTGGTGCAGACCCCAGGCATTACAGACCCCAGGGTAAGTGCTGCCCCCAAAATGAATCCATGTGCAGCCGTCTGATGTTTGCAGAGAGCCGATCACAACGACATCTCCCTTTCTCTCGTCCCGCGCGATCATCCTCTCATACCGTATGCGAGCCTCGAGGCTGAAGGACACGGACTGCTGGACAGGTTGCTGGACATTATACACGGGGATCACAGGTTAGATAGACGGCCACAGACTGTTGGTATACCTCTAACAGGCACTAGTGACGGCCTCCTCGTGACTGCTACGCTGAATAGTTTGGGCATGTTGATTCATCGCCGACCAAATGCCGCAAACAAGATCTTGAACAGTGTCTTCAACTTCAACCCTCTGAAGCTCGCCAATTCGCCCATGACACCCAAGAACAAGGTCATCATAAAGTCGATTGAGCGTACCACACGCGCGCTCTTGGTAAACATTATGAAGCGGTATATTGGCCCCTACCCCTGACCGTACTACTAATTCTAATGCATATAGAAACCCCGAAAACCCAGTGAACGGGCGGATACAGCAGTTCCTGGAGCGCATGCATCGTACACGAGTGGAGGTCTTCGATGAATCTAACCGTAAACGCCCAGCACCCAGTGAACCGACTGATGGCCTTGATCAAGCCAAGAGACAGCGATTAGTCGCCGAGCCTCCAAGCCGCACGCCTTCTGTCCAGCCGCTACCGCCTGGTGAAGTGAGCTGGCGACAACTGTACACTCTGAACTCCGAAGGAAGCACTGCGAACTTTGATGTGCAGAATTTCAGAGATCCAGAGCAACTGCTGAGGATTGTCATACCTGTCCTGCAGTCTGTGAACCCGACAAAACTAGAGCAAGCTATCAACGTACGTGACGTTTCCCCTTTTCTCATACTTAGACCCCAGGCCTGGAGGACGACATGACAGTCATAGGCCATGTCATCCATGCATGTGCTAACGCATATCTAGGCGGTACGCGCTCGTTATCAGATGCTCCGCCAGACCGCCGCCAGCCAACCCCAACGGCCACCCACAGCTCCCGCTGCAGAAGACGAGGAAGAATACGAACCCGACTTCGAGCCCGAAGATGCGGAACAGCTTATCAACAAACTTGACGGCATCCCTTCAAATCCTTTCGCATCTCAATCCGGACCATCCACTGCATTAGCGCCTTACAAGTTGCCTGAGGCACCTCCGTTATCAGAACAGGATGTTCAGAAGTACGGTGATATGACCGTACAACGAGCCTTCGGCATGCTGAGCAGTGTAGATGAGACGCAGAAGAGCAGGACCAACAAAGGCGGCTTCAATCGACTCGCTGCCATCGACTACACCCGAGATGCATGGGTCACTATACTGTCGAGATTGGCCACGCGCGCAAGTGCTGGCCTCGATGATTCTGAAGAAGGCATCAAGGACGAGTACGCTGTCAAGAGCGCAAAGGGCATCACAAAGCTCAGTGATGCTGTACGAGATGGACTGTACCAGTACATTATGTATGACTGGAAGAAGCGCATTGACGTCGCCATCTCTTGGTTGAATGAGGAATGGTACAACGACATGATCCTCAGCCAAGCCGCCGAAGACTCCGCCATGAATGGCTTGTCCAACGGCTATACAATGTCGAACCCCTCGAAAGGAAACTACCATCGCTGCGCGCTCCGTCTCATCGATGGCATACTCCCTTACATTGAGCACACAGACAAGATCCTCATCCGTTTCCTCTCCGAGGTCCCCACTATCGACTACAGCATTCTTGTGCGCCTCAAGAAGATGGCTGAGGACCCCGAACGCATTGATTTAGCGTGCAATGCACTACACTATCTTTACATGTTCAGGCCACCTGTTCGAAAGATAGTGGTCGACATCCTGGCAGAGATGTGGATGGAGAATGACAGGGCTAAACCTAGTGCGCGCAAGTTGTTGGTCAGGTGGAGACCAGAGGTGCTCGGCGAGGAGAGGGTAGCCACTCCGACTGTTATCAAGGGTGAAGGAGGGGGCGACACACAAATGATCAAAGAGAGCGCCAATGGTGCCCTTGAAGTAAAGGCTGCTTCTTAGGGAGGACGTATCATGTGCATATGGCTTAGGATTGGGGCTAAAAAAGATAGTCCAAGTCCAGGATTCTCAAGAGACAGAGAGAGAAAGATCAAGGGAGTGATGGACCCCATGCCCTACTTTCCTACCCTCTCTTTTTTCCCCTAGGCTTCTCTCGCCTTGACATGTTCAAATAGTTGTATACCTATGTTTCAAGAGTTTTTTTTCCTTCTTCTTCCAAAAAGTCGTACTAGGTGTACGCAGTAGGGTGGAATCTGATGGTCAATGTGGAAATGGGAAGTTCCAATGTCTCCGGTGTAACAACAATCCAATGAAATTTGCACCTGTAGGAAAGAATAAGATGTGTTTTGTTTCCATGTGAAGATTTCTGCACCTATTTCTGCCAAATACACAAACCAAAGAATGACCACTTTCGGAGAAGAAGAATAGGTTTCACTCTGCAGGCCTTCGATAAACTCTAGCCAATTCCTTTACTCAATCTTCATCTTTTCAAACTGCTCAATACTAGCCTCCCAGTTCTTGGCCTCTAGCTCAGCAGTCTTGAGCTTCTCCCTCTCCTGCTCCTTGACAGCATCACTGACCTTCTGCTCCCACTCATCGTCCATAATCTTCTTCTGCCGCGTAATCGTCTCATTTGCCTTTGTGAGCCGGTCTTGAGCCTTGGTAATCTCCTTGTCGAGCTCAATGCGGCCCTTGACGTCGAGGTACGCAGTCGCCGAGGTGCCGATGGTGTACACGGCACATCCTGATGGCGCGCTTTCCGAGGGAGAGAGAATCTTGATATCAGAAACAGTCTTTCCAGCCAGGGAGCGGATGGATGGGAGTGATGTGGGCGAAGAGAGGGTAGTGTGTGCGGCGTCGTTGAGAGACTGAATGTATGTGGATGCGCCCTCTTTGATTGCATATTCGGCTGTGAGGGAACGAAGGCCCTTTGCGCTGTCGACGAGAAGCTCGTATTCGGCATTCGCTGTCTCGTCTTCAAACTCTTGCGAGTACTGTGGGAATGTTGCGACGGTGATGGAAGGCGTCTTGTCACCCTGCCTTCGGGGAAGTCGCTGCCAGAGCTCCTCTGTGAGGAAGGGCATGAAGGGGTGGATCATGGTGAGACCACCCTCGATGGCAGTGTAGAGCGTCTGTTTCGCGCTCTCCTTCTGCTCTTCGCTGCCCTCATCAAAGATCGCCTTGCTGTTCTCGATGTATGTGTCGCAGAGATAGACGTAGAAGTACTTGTACGCGACCTGGGTGGCAAGACTGAACTCGCGCGCCTCCAGGTGGTCGTTGATCTTCTTCGCGGCAGTATTGAGCTGGTGAAGGATGTAGCGCTCGGGTAGCGACTCTATGCCTGACTTTGCAATCTTCTCCCGAGGTGTGAATGAGTCTCCCAAACGCCCGATAACGTACTTGGTGGCTTGGTAGATCTTGTTGCAGAACCTTCGGTAGCCATGGATGACCTAAACAATTTCCTGTTAGCCCCATGTACAAGTGCAGAGCCGAAGAAGTGGATAGTATCAGGCCAGACTTACGTTGACATCGAATGAGATATCCCCTCCTCCTGTAGTGTAGCCAACAAGGGCCATGCGCAAAGCATCTGCACCGCATTCGGGAATACCTTGAGGGAACGCCGTCTTCTGGTACTTCTCCGCTCTGGTCAACTCCTTGGGGTCTAGATTGCCGGTACGCAGCTGTTCGTGGAGCTTTTGAAGGCTGATACCATCCATGATATCGACAGGGTCAACGACGTTACCCAGCGACTTTGACATCTTCCTACCTTCTGAGTCGCGAATGAGCGAGTGGCAGTAGACTTCCTTGAATGGAACCTTGCCAGTAAGATACAGTGAAAGAAAAATCATCCTAGCCACCCAGAAGAAGAGAATATCCCATCCGGTCTCCAACACTGAGGTGGGGAAGAGTTTTTCAAAATCTGCGGTCTGGTTTGGCCAACCCAAAGTCGAGAATGGCCAGAGACCAGAAGAGAACCATGTGTCAAGCACATCTTCATCCCGTGATAGCGTAAACTTCATCCCGGGGAACTTCTTCTCGGCCTTTGCTCTCGCCTCTTCCTCTGTACGGCCAGTGATCCAGAGTTCGTCTTCGCTTCGGTCGCCCTCGCCGCCCTCCAACTTGACGAAGTAGGCCGGTATCTGGTGGCCCCACCAGAGCTGCCGAGATAAGCACCAGTCTTGGATGTTGTTCATCCAATGCATGTAGACCTTTTCGGAGGTAGCGGGCCGGATTTTGATGTCGCCCTTCTCGACAGCTTCGATAGCAGGCTTGGCCAAGCTGTCCATCTTCATCCACCATTGCGGCTTCATGATTGGCTCGATGACGTCGCCAGATCTCGAACAGATAGGGACCTTCATCGGGTTTGGTTCGGTCTTCACGAAAAGACCCTCTTTCTTCAGCGCGTCAACGACGGTGTAACGGACATCGAAGCGCTTCTCGCCCTCAAACTTGCCAGCATTCTTGTTCATGGTGCCATTGTCATTCTGTGGGTGTTAACAAGCTGAAAAAAAAATTACAATCTGAGACGGATTGGAAACATACTAGAATGTTGATGAACGCAAGATTGTGCTTCTTGCCAAGGTTGAAATCGTTGGGGTCGTGTGCGGGTGTCAACTTTACAGCTCCAGTACCGAATTCAGGATCCACGTAGTCATCTGCGACAATGGGCATGAGACGATCAATGAAGGGGTGCTTGGCCTTCTTTCCTACGAGATGCTTATAGCGATCATCCTTGGGATGGACAGCGATACCAGAGTCGCCCAGCATAGTTTCCGGACGGGTGGTAGCGATCTCGATGAATTGGTCTGTGCCTTCAATGGCGTACTTGAAAGGACGTTAGTGTATAACCTTTGCATCACAATTGTTCCCCATATACCTTGAAATGTGTAAGAACACCAAACTCGACCATCCTCTCATAACCAGGCACGGATAGCTTGGTGGGGCCGGTCAGGTCTTTGTTGTCGACCTCCAGTGTGCTGAGTGCAGTATTGAGGGCCGTGCACCAGTTGACCAGTCGGTTTGATCGGTAGATGAGACCATCTTCGTGTAATCGAACAAAGGTTTCTGTGACAGCCTTGGAAAGGTTCTCGTCCATTGTGAAAGCCTCGCGTGTCCAGTCGAATGAACCACCCATTCTCCGTAGAGTGTGGGTGAGATGCTGATGATACTCTTCCTTCCACTCCATGGTCCTCTCGAGAAACTTTTGACGCCCAAGGTCATATCGTGTCTTGTTCTCTCTTCTCTTGAGCATCTTCTCCACCACACTCTGGGTCGCAATACCAGCATGATCGCATCCAGGCAGGTACAAGGTGGTGTAGCCCCTCATCCTGTGCCATCGAATGAGGACATCCTGAAGACTTGTAGCAAGCGCGTGTCCGCAGTGAAGCTTGCCTGTGACGTTAGGCGGAGGGATAGGGATGACAAAGTGCCCAGGGCTCTTGACATCGCCCTTCTCGGTGAAGTCAGGCTTGAAGAAGCCCTGTGCATCCCACCAAGCATCCCAGGCCGACTCTACGACCTTGGGAATATAGGCCTTTGTGTATGGGCCGTCCAGACTCTGCAGACGCTTCTTCTCGCCCTTGGGTGTCTCCTCGACGTACTCGGGCAATTGCTCCTCTTCCTTGCCCTTCTTCTTCTTCTCTTTGGCCGGAGCAGCGTCCTTGCTCGCGCCGGCAGCTGCAGCCTTCTTTGCCTTGAACTTTGCGTCCTTCTCAGCCTTCTTCCTCTCCTTCTCGAGTTCTTTGGCCGACTTCTCTTTCTTCTCTACACCCTTCTCGTTTTCGCGACCGGGGACATGTTGACCAGTAGCATCAGTCTCTGCAGCACCGAGAATGTCCTTCTTGATATCTCCGCTGACTTGGGGCGGAGGCGCGGTGTTGGGCGTCGTCTTCTCGCCTGTCGTGTTGTGGGAGGACGCGTTGAGCGCCATGGTTGCGGTCGAGTAGTGATGCCGATGTGTGAGCACGCGCCCAGGGTCGACAAAGGCGTGACGGTGAAGTGCAGTGTAGATTGGCGACCGCAATTGCAAGCTAGGTTGAGCGAGATGTGCTAGGTTTCGTCTGCAAGCAGCAGCGCGCAGTGTAGTGGGCGCGGTGCGGGGCAACATTAACAAAAAAGTGCCTGGGTGTGAGTCGTCCAAAGTCCGAGCCTACGTTACCCCACATCGAGCCCGAGCTTCAGTTCGCACATCAATGTCGTCGCCCGGCCGGAGCCCGCCTACAAACTTCTGGAAGCATCATGATACACAAAGTTCAGTCACGCAGCAGGTTGAACTTGTTCCATAACCCGATGATTCACGACACCACAGTGAGTCATTGAGTACATTCGGGCGCACGTGTATTGAATCAATTACGCGGTCCACCAACTCCCCGGAAATGCTTTGTCGATATCGTAGCCCTAAGTTTCGGTCGCTACCTGACGCTCCACCACAGACCATTGCTATCCCGCATCGCTTAGACAAGAGATAGTATCCAGTGCCTTGTCGTGTACTCTTGTCCCAACATAAGTCATATCCTTGCATGTAGAACAGGCACTGTAGCTATGCTCAGTGCCGACGAGACAGTCGGGCGAAAGGGAAGAATGGATTAGAGGTTTTGCGGCTTGAACTTTGATGCCATTACAGAAGTTCTAATTATGTGAATTGGGTATCTCAATCATGCCGCAGTGCTGTTCTGCTGCGCAGCCTGTCGGACGGGAGCAAAGTAGGGATGTGACATGGCCTCTTGAGCAGTGAGTCGGTCCTAGCATACATGTCAGCATGCGGAGAGCTACGCGGTTACTCTCGTCTAGTCTTACCTGATGGTCGTACCGGAGCAGCTTATCGAGAAAGTCGATTGCATCGTTACTGACAAATCGTTGGTTCTCGGCATTGATGAACGAGTGCCAAGGCTTCTTCGGATACCGACTAAGTATGTCGTCGTACTGGGCATCTAGTTCAATGTCGTACTTGTCAAGATAGTCGAACAGATCCTCGGTTCCAAGCACCTTGGCAATC
>Ga0265798_10011232_pt1 | contig 10932 bp, 5 predicted proteins | sample P3T30metagenome_FD_192430 | JGI IMG/M metagenome (GOLD analysis project Ga0265798, IMG submission 192430) | Plant litter microbial communities from East Loma Ridge, Irvine, California - P3 T30 | ecosystem: Environmental > Terrestrial > Plant litter > Unclassified | place: USA: California... | reverse complement strand
CTGTACCGCGACGGCGCGCTGGTCCGTGGCGCGACGCGGGGCGACGGGGCAACCGGCGAAGACATCAGCGTCAACGTGCGCACCGTGCGCAATATCCCGCTCAAGCTGCATGGCACCGGCTGGCCTGAAGTGCTGGAAGTGCGGGGCGAAGTGTTCATGTCCAAGGCCGGTTTCGAGCGGCTCAACGCCAGCCAGCTGGAAATCGGCGGCAAGACTTTCGCCAATCCGCGCAATGCCGCAGCAGGTAGCCTGCGTCAGCTGGACTCAAAGATCACTGCCAACCGCCCGCTGGAATTCTGCGGTTACGGTCTGGGGCAGATCTCCGCCGAAGTGGCCGACACCCATGTCGGCGTACTCAATCAGCTCAAGGAATGGGGCGTGCCGGTCAGTCGCGAGCTCAAGCTCGCCAACGGCATCGAAGAGTGTCTGGCCTACTACCACGACATCGGCGAGCGACGCCTTTCGCTGAGCTACGAGATAGACGGCGTGGTGTTCAAGGTCAACAAGCTCGCCGATCAGCGTGAACTGGGTTTCCGTGCCCGCGAACCGCGCTGGGCGATTGCCCACAAATTTCCGGCCATGGAAGAACTGACCGAGCTGCTGGACGTTGAATTCCAGGTCGGACGCACTGGCGCAGTGACGCCGGTTGCGCGCCTCAAGCCGGTCAAGGTCGCCGGTGTGACGGTTGCCAATGCGACGCTGCACAACATGGACGAAGTGGCGCGCCTGGGTCTGATGGTCGGCGACACGGTGATCATTCGCCGGGCCGGTGATGTGATTCCGCAGGTTGTGCAAGTGGTGATGGAACGCCGTCCCGATAATGCCAAGCCTGTGGAGGTCCCGCAGACCTGCCCGGTGTGTGGCTCGCATGTCGAACGCACCCAGCTGGTCAAGCGCAGCAAGGGCAAGGAAACCGTCAGCGAAGGCGCGGTTTACCGCTGCGTCGGTCGTCTGGCCTGCGGCGCGCAGCTCAAGCAGGCGATCATCCATTACGTGTCGCGTCGTGCCATGGACATCGAAGGTCTGGGTGACAAGACCATCGAGCAACTGGTGGATGAAAAACTCATCGGCTCGCCGGCCGATCTGTACAAGCTAGAGTACGAGCAGATCATCGATCTGGAGGGTTTTGCGAAAATCTCCAGCGAAAAACTGCTCAAGGCAATTGCCGACAGCCGTCAGCCGACGCTGTCGCGCTTCATCTACGCGCTGGGCATTCCCGATGTCGGCGAGGAAACGGCCAAGGTGTTGGGTCGTTCGCTGGCGTCGCTGGAACGTGTCAAAAAGGCCTTGCCGGAGGTGCTGACCTATCTGCCGGACATCGGCATGGAAGTCGCTTACGAGATCCACAGCTTCTTTGAGGACGAGCACAACCGCAATGTGATCGACGCGCTGCTGGGCGAGTGCGGCCTGCAACTGCAGGATCAGGGCGAGTTGGGCGCCGAGTTTGCCGCCAGCACCACGCTGGATGGCCTGATCGACAAGCTGCACGTGCCTTCGGTAGGTCCGGGTGCTGCGCTGAAGCTGGCCGAGAAGTTCGGCACGCTGGACGCGATCATCGGCGCGGACTGGCTGGACATGCGCCAGGCGCTGCCCGAAAAGCAGGCCAAGGCCGTACGCGATTTCTTTGACGACACCGCCAACGCCGATCGTGCACGTGCCATCGAGGCGCAGCTCAAAGAGTTCGGCATGCACTGGCGTAGTGAGAAAAAAGCCGTGGAAGGCTTGCCGCTGGCCGGGCAGACCTGGGTGCTGACCGGTACGCTGGAGCGCATGAGCCGCGACGTCGCCAAGGAGAAGCTCGAAAGCCTGGGCGCCAAGGTGTCCGGGTCAGTGTCGGCGAAGACCCACACCGTCGTCGCAGGGCCGGGGGCGGGGTCGAAGCTGACCAAGGCCAATGAGCTGGGCCTCACCGTTCTGGATGAGGATGCATTGCTGGCGCGCCTGACCGAGCTGGGTGTTTCAGTGGATTGAGGGGCCGGCTCTATGATCGTGCCCATCGCTACTGTGGGAGGCGGCTTGCCGGCGATGCTTTTTCTGAAGCGACCTATCAGTGACTGAGCTGACGCCATCGTCGGCAAGCCGCCTCCCACGGGGTATGCATTCAGTCAGTCACTTTCGTTTTGTCCCCCGTTTTGCGCGTCTTCCCGACTTGTGTATAGCGATGAGCGCAGGAGCGTGGGAGTGATCGATACGGACGCGAAAACCTGCGTCTTTCGCCTTTATTCACTGACCCCAATAATATTTTGAACCCCTGAAGCCCCCGCATGATCTAGTCCATGCAAGGCCCACGGGAGATCGCCATGTATCGCTTTTTCGAGCAACTGAGTTCACGTATCACCGCGCCTTTCGTCGGTGAGACCAAACGCAACAGTAAAGTCTGGCAGTGCCAGTGCGGACAGTCGGTGTTTTTCCCCAATACCCAATGCCTGGCGTGCTCGGCAGCGCTGGGCTATCTGCCTGAGCAGGGGCGTATTGCGGCGCTGGAGCCTGGGGCTGAGCCTACTACGTGGCGTCTGAGCGATGAGCCGGATGCGGGCGTTTATCGGCGCTGTGCCAACCTCGACACGCCCGCGGCCTGCAACTGGCTGTTTCCGGCCCACAACATGGGTGAGTTCTGCGTTGCCTGCAGCCTGAACCGTACCATTCCAGACCTTTCAGTACCGGAAAACGGCGAGCGCTGGCGCAAGGTCGAGACTGCCAAGCGGCGTCTGGTCGCACAGCTGATTTCGCTGGGGCTGCAGGTCATTCCCAAGACAGTCGATGAAGAAGCAGGGCTGGCTTTCGATTTTGTCGGCGTCGATCTGGAAGGCAATCTGCCCACCACCGGTCACGCCAACGGCCTGATCACGCTGAACATCGAAGAAGCCGACGACGCACACCGCGAAGCCATGCGCGTGCAGATGCATGAACCCTATCGCACCTTGCTCGGCCATTTCCGTCATGAAGTCGGGCACTACTATTGGGACCGGCTGATCGCCAATACCTTTTGGCAGGAAAGCTACCGCAACCTGTTTGGTGACGAGCGAGCCAGCTATGCCGACGCGCTGGATCACCACTACAAGAATGGCGCGCCTGACAATTGGCAGGAAAGCTTCGTCAGCGCGTACGCCACCATGCACCCGTGGGAAGACTGGGCCGAAACCTGGGCGCATTACCTGCACATGATGGACGCGGTCGACACGGCGCTGGGCTTCGGCATGAGCGCCCGCGATATGGAACTCGATTATCAGCCGTTCCCGCTGGAAACGCTGTTCGACCCACAACACCCTGGCGGCCCGGCATTCCTGTCGTTCGTCAACGCCTGGATCGAACTGGCCAGTATGCTTAACGAACTGTCACGCAGCATGGGTCAGCCTGATTTCTACCCGTTCGTGCTGCCGCCTGCAGTCATCGCCAAACTGCACTTCATCCATCTGGTGATTCAGGATGCCGGTGGCAAGGCGGACGAGGTGTTGCAGGCGCAGTAAACAGTCTGGAAAAGACACCAGACTGTGGGAGGCGGCTTGCCGGCGATGAACGATTATGCGATTTTCCTGACACACCGCGTCGACTGCATCGTCGGCAAGCCGCCTCCCACGAAGGCATGCTTTGGCGTTCGTCAAAGCTTCAACACCAGCCGTCGCTCAAAGCCTATCCGTCCGCGATAGGCTTCGCCGGTGTCAATCCAGCCTTGCCCGACATACAAACCGATAGCCGCTGCATTGTCGGCATCCACCGACAGCATCAGTTGCTGGATGTCCGGCCACTTCAGGCTCAACGCCGCTGGCAACGCCTTCAGACACACCTTGCCCAGTCCTTTGCCCTGTTCTCGACGATCAATCTGCAACGCGTGCAACGTGGCGGTCGCGTCCTCCAGTGCCCAATGCGGCAGGCAATCCCCACGCTTGAGCATGAAAAAGCCCTTGGGCACTTCATCAACCAAAAACACGAAGCCTGCGATGTCAGCGCTGGGATTGACCAGCAGGGTATTGAGCGCAGTGTGGATATCGCCCGAGAACTGGATCTGTTCTGGCGCGATCTGGAGCGTTTCGAGCTGTCGGCATTGAGTCGGCGTAAGTTCTTCGTAGCTGACCAATCGAGTCTGCATGGGCAACCTGTCGGCTGATGATGATCGGAAGGGCAGGGTACAGGATCATTCTGCCTCTCTTCCAGCGCCCGGATCTCGTCCCGGCCCCGTTACACAAGTGCTTGAGCCTGATCGAAATTTTTATCCAAACCAGTGGTTGTAAACTCGCTCCAGACCGGTACAATGGCGCGGCTCGCCAACTGGTGAGCGTCGTTATGGTGACCCCATCGGTCCCCCCGCAACGATTACCCGTGAACCTGGTCAGATCCGGAAGGAAGCAGCCACAGCGGGAACATTGTGTGCCGGGGTGTGGCTGGTGGGGGCACCACCTTAACGAACCTTTGTCGGTCCTCGACGCAGCAACATACCCAGCCTCTGTCCAAGCACTCGATCTGAATCTTCCGTTCAGTCATATCGTCGCATCAGCCATCGATATCCGTTCCCTGGATAATCGACGCCAACGCTCAGTGCATCTGTCTTCCTACAGCCCACCCTCAAGAAATATCCGGCGGCGTTCCTTGCGGCCTATGTTCTCGTGTTTGCAGACGTCATAAAGCGCTTCGAAGCGGCTTATTTCGACGTCATCACGTTGGGTCATTCGATAAACCAGGCTGTCGTAGTCCGCTTCGGTAATGAACTTGTACAAGCCGCGTCGATAGAGAAAGCCCGTTTGAAAGGCCAGCGTTTCGGCAGAGTAGGGTGTCGGCCCGACAAAGCAGTTTTCCATGTCGATGACTTTCATCGGTTCGGCGTTGTTCTCGTCGAGCATGATGTTCAGCGCGGAGAAGTCCATGTGGTAGATGCCCTTGGCATTGCTGCGTTGCAGCAGCTCAAGTGCATGTTCCACGAACCACTGAACGCGTTGCGGATGTTGCTCAAGCCAGTCCTGGCCGTCGCAATAGCCGTCCAGCAGTTCGGTCAGCAGCAGGGTTTCCTGTACCAGGCCCAGACCGCGGCGGATGTAGCCGAAGCCGATGATAGAAGGCGAGGGTATCCCGCGCTGACTGGCGGCCAGGGTGTTGTGCAGTTCTTCCACGGCCCAGTCATAACGGCCGTCGGCGGTCTGTCGCCCAAGCGTCACGCGCAAGCGGGATTTCAGGCTTTCGAGCAATTGGGATTTGGCAAACAGCCGGGTGTCGCCCGCCAGTAACGGTCCGCTGATGCGCTTGCGGGATTTGCTCTTGGGCTGGTCGAACCAGCGGCTGACGGAGTCGAGCAGTTCGGCGGAAGGTGGCTGGTTGAAGTGAAAGGTTGCGTTTTCCACCTGATGCGTATGCAAAAAGCTGGAAAGTGCTGTCGATACCGAAAGCATGATCGAGTCCATTCCGGGTGTGCGTGAAAGGCTGAGTGGTTCAGCTCATGAATATATAAAGCAGTAACTAGCGTCTTGCGATTAGTTGAAGCATTGTCTTTTGGTTCGACAATTCGGGTAGTTAATGATGATGTTCACTCTTTCAGTGCATGGGTGCGCTGAGTGCCCGCTTATGTGCCGTGAGCGCTCTAGGCTGCTCCTTACAGGACGCCTGAGCGAGGCGTATCGGCAGGTTTCAGCAGATCCTTAGTTCAAGTTTGCCTATTTGTCTGCAAATTTTACGCCAATGTAGATAGTTGGATGAATGTACAGAAAATTGCACTGAACGCCTTGGCATTAATGCCACCTAATCCTCTACGCGTCGCTTGAAACCGTGTTACGGCAAGGGGCATATCAGGTCGCTGCGGGTGTCAAAGGCTTTTCGGTCGGGCGTCTCGCAGCAATGCAGCCGGGGGACCGAATGGAACATGACATCATCGTCTTTTTTACAGACTCGCAATTTCTGGGCATATCACTGGCGAACTGGATTCTGGCTATCGTCGCTTCGACGCTGAGCTTCATTCTGGTTCGCGGTGCAATCGGCTTTGTGTTGCGCAAGATCCGCAAACGATCCTCCGCGCCCAATGCGCATTTGAGTTATATCGCCGTCGAGGTGTTATCCGGCACCAGCAATACGCTGATATTGCTGGCGTCACTGCTGATCGGCGTCGGCATGCTCGATCTGCCGGAACGTTGGCTCGGGCGCGTCAGCAGCCTGTGGTTCGTGGTCGCGGCGCTGCAGGTCGGGCTGTGGGCGAATCGGGCGATTGCGCTGGCGCTGTATCGCTACTTCGCGCGTCACAGCACCACCAGCACCTTTCAAGGCAGTGCGCTGGCGACCTTGAGCCTCTGGGGCGCGAAGGTGCTGTTGTGGGCCACGGTGCTGATGGCGATGCTGTCCAACGTCGGGGTCAACATCACGGCGTTTGTGGCCAGCCTCGGCGTGGGCGGTATCGCCGTGGCGCTGGCGGTGCAGAACATTCTCGGCGATGTCTTTGCCTCGCTGGCCATCGCGGTGGATAAACCGTTCGAGATTGGCGACTTCATTGTCGTGGGTTCGCTTTCAGGTACCGTCGAACACGTTGGCCTGAAGACCACGCGCATTCGCAGTCTGGGCGGCGAGCAGATCGTCATGGCCAATGCCGACATGATCGGCAGCACCATTCAGAACTACAAGCGGTTGCAGGAGCGGCGCATCGTCTTCGATTTCAGGCTGACCTACGACTGTTCCGTTGATCAGGTGCGTGAAGTACCGAAGAAGGTCGAAGAGATCATTCGGCGCCTGAAGAACGCGCGTTTCGACCGTTCACACTTCCGCAGTTTTGGCGAGACGTCGCTGGAGTTCGAGACGGTCTACATCGTGCTCGACCCCAGCTACAACGTCTATATGGACGTGCAGCAGACGATCAATCTGGAAATCATGGAGGCGTTTGCCGACATGGATGTGCGTTTTGCCTTCCCGTCACGCACGGTGTACGTGGCGTCCCTGCCCGAGTCCAGAGCGTCGAAGCGGACCGCTCTGGAACTGGACAAGGCTCAGGCCTGACAGCCGATTCAGGCTTTGTGATGGTTGCTGAATTGCAAGGCGTTGGTAAGATCGCCCATGGGCTGCTGGCCCCGGGCGACCATTGCGTCGTCGCGACGCTTGAGGCCGTCGAGCTTTTCCAGGCCGTGAACGCGAGTGATCAGGCGCAGGATCGACGCGGTGTCGTAGACGGTGTGGTCGACCGTGCCTTTGCGGGCAAACGGTGAGATGACCAGCGCCGGAACACGTGTGCCGGGGCCGAAACGGTCGCCCTTGGGCGGTGCAACGTGGTCCCACCAGCCGCCGTTCTCATCCATGGTGATCACAATCACCATATTTTCCCATTGCGGACTGTTACGCAGCACCTTGACCACACGGTCTATGTGTCGATCGCCCGACGCCACGTCGGCATAGCCTGCGTGCATGTTCAGGTTGCCCTGAGGCTTATAGAAGGTAACGGCGGGCAGCTTGCCTGCTTCGGCATCGGCCAGAAAACGATTGGTGCTCGCTTCGTCACCCAGGCCACCATCACGCAACCGGCGTTTACGCTCGGCAGGGTTCTGAGGACCTTGCTTTACGAAGTAGTTGAACGGCTGGTGATGGTATTGAAAGTTGGGGATCTTCGGGATACCGGTGGAATCCTTGAATTCATCCAGCGTGACCTGCCAGGCGCCTGCGTACCACGCCCAGTCGATGTCCTTCTTCGACAGCTTGTCGCCGATGTGCTCATGATTCTGCGGCACCAGCACGTTGGCCAGATCCGGTTTTGAATAGTCGGGGTTCTGCGGGTCGCGCAGCCAGGTCGGCCAGTAGGGCGGGGCCAGGGTGTTGACCGCATAGTTATCCGGGGTGATCGCGCTGGGGCCAAATTGCGGCGGTCCTTCCATGGCGCTGGCGGGGGACTTGTCCAGCGGCTTGAGGCGCGGGTCTTCCGGGTTGTCGCTTTGCAGCGTTGCGATCTGCGATTTGGCCGGCGAGTTGGCGGCATCGGGATAGATCGGCGCCGTTGCTGAAATCAGGTACTGGTGGTTGAGGAACGAGCCACCGAAAGCACCCTGAAAAAAGTTGTCGCACAGCACGAATTCTTTCGCCACGTCCCACAGTCGCAGTGAGTATTGTGTCTGCGCATATTGGCCCATGGTCAGTCCGCCGGAATCGGCCCAGGCCACGAAACGGTCGTTCTTGCCTTCGTTGATCTGCATCTGGTTCTGATAGAACACATGCCACAGGTCACGGGTGACCAGGCTCAGCGGCAGGTCTTCATTGTTCGGACCCTTGAGCGGGAAGGGCGCGTTGGGCAGGTTTTCCTGAAACTGCACACCAGCCGGGTAGGTCACGCCATCGACGCTCTGCGGACCGACCTGCAGCACGCCACCCCAGGCGGGCGGCAGTTTGCTCAGCAGACTGCCATCGCGGTCGCGTTGTTCATAATCAGCGGCCTTGAGGGAAGACAGCGGCTTTTCAACGCTTGGAAAATTGCCGAACAGGTTGTTGAAACTGCGGTTTTCCGCGTAGATCACCACGACCGTCTTGACGTTGTCGCGCAGGGCCTTGTCCAGTGCTGCGCCGGTCAGGTGCTTCTCGGCTGCGGCAGGTGGCTTTTCACCGGCGGTGACGTAACTGCTGAGCGTAACGCCTGCGCCCAATGCTGCCATGCCGCCCAGAAAGCGACGACGGCTGGGGTGGAGGGTGGACTCGTCGTCGGGTCTGTCGGTCATCGCGAATACCTGTCTGAATTATGTGTTACCAAAGATTTCAGGCGAGCGTAGCGATGGAATATGACGCTATTGCTACAGCGCGAACAGCCTCTATTGATGAAAACATGTTCACGAACGGGCAAATTCGGCCGTCAGGCCACAATAAGCAGGACACCGGATGCAATTTTGTCCCTGCTCGGCTAGCATTGGCGGTCTTCCGCTTACCAGTCGCGACGGTTTTCAATGAGTTATCAGGTTCTTGCACGTAAATGGCGTCCGCGCTCGTTCCGCGAAATGGTCGGCCAGACACATGTGTTGAAGGCCCTGATCAACGCGCTCGACAGCCAGCGCCTGCACCACGCCTATCTGTTCACCGGCACGCGCGGTGTCGGCAAGACCACCATCGCGCGCATCATTGCCAAATGCCTGAACTGCGAAACCGGCATTACCTCAACGCCCTGCGGCGTCTGTTCGGTGTGCAAGGAGATCGATGAAGGTCGTTTCGTTGACCTGATCGAGATCGACGCCGCCAGCCGTACCAAGGTCGAAGACACCCGTGAATTGCTCGACAACGTGCAGTACGCGCCGAGTCGCGGACGCTTCAAGGTCTACCTGATCGACGAAGTGCACATGCTGTCCAGCCACTCGTTCAATGCCTTGCTCAAGACGCTTGAAGAGCCGCCGCCCTACGTCAAGTTCATCCTGGCGACGACCGATCCGCAAAAGCTGCCGGCGACCATTCTGTCGCGCTGCCTGCAGTTTTCCCTGAAGAACATGACGCCGGAACGTGTGGTCGAGCATTTGACCCACGTGCTGGGTGTCGAGAACGTGCCGTTCGAAGACGACGCGCTGTGGTTGCTGGGCCGCGCCGCCGATGGTTCGATGCGCGACGCCATGAGCCTGACCGATCAGGCGATTGCCTTCGGTGAAGGCAAGGTCATGGCTACCGATGTGCGCGCCATGCTTGGCACGCTGGACCATGGCCAGGTGTTCGATGTGCTGACTGCATTGTTGGAAGGCGATGCCCGAGGCGTGCTTGAAGCCGTGCGCCATCTGGCCGAGCAGGGGCCAGACTGGAACGGTGTGCTCTCGGAAATTCTTAACGTGCTGCACCGCGTGGCGATTGCCCAGGCGCTGCCCGAGGGTGTCGACAACGGTCATGGCGACCGTGATCGCGTCCTCGCTCTGGCGCAGGCGCTGCCGGCCGAAGACGTGCAATTCTATTACCAGATGGGCCTGATCGGCCGACGTGACCTGCCTCTGGCGCCCGACCCGCGTGGCGGTTTCGAGATGGTGCTGCTGCGCATGCTGGCGTTCCGGCCGGCCGATAGCGAGAACGCGCCGAGGCAGCCGCTAAAGCCGGTGGGGATCAGCCAGGCCACGGCTGATTCCCAGAGGGCAGTGGCCGATGCGACACCTGTTGCATCGGTGCCTTCCCAACCGCCTGTGATGGCAGCGCCCGATCCCGCCTTTGAAGCGACGGTGCCCGCGCCTGAACCGGCTCCGGTCAAAGCTGCGCCGGTGGAGCCTGAGCCTGAACAGGCTCAACCCGCGCCGCCAGCGCCTGCTGAAGAAATCGATCTGCCCTGGAACGAGCCGAAAACGCCCGTTGCCGATGTGATACCTGAGCCTGTCGCCGAGCCCGCCGAAGCGCCGGTTGCCGAACCCGTTCTGGAAACCCTCGGCGAACAGCCTGATCTGACACCCATGCCGACGCCTGCGCCCGCAAGTCCCGTACCGGATGCGCCGCAGGTCGAGGAGCAACAGGCGCAGGAACAGCCTGCCGAAGAACCCCAGCCGGTTGCCGAGCAGGCTGTCACTCCGGCCATGCTCGAAACCATTCCGGACGCGGCGTATCTGTCAGCCCCCATGGGGCGCGACGACGAGCCGCCACCGGACGATGACTATGTCGAGCCGGATGTGGACATCGACCCTGCGTCCTACGCTTACCTGGACGAGCTGGCGCATGAGAGCGTCGGTGACGCCGAACCGGTCGAGCCCGAGCCGACGCCTGCTGCCATGCCCGCCACGGGCCTTGCGCTGGAATGGCTGGAGATGTTTCCTGGCTTGCCAATCTCCGGCATGACCGGCAGCATCGCCGCCAACTGTACGCTGATGGGCAAGGAGGGCGATCACTGGTTGCTGCACCTTGACCCGGCGCACAGTGCACTGTTCAACTCGACCCAGCAGCGTCGCCTGAACGACGCGTTGAACCAGTTCACGGGCCGCACGATCAATCTGTCTATCGAGCTGATCAAGCCCGAGCAGGAAACCCCTGCCCAGGCCGCATCGC
>Ga0265798_10011230_pt1 | contig 10934 bp, 9 predicted proteins | sample P3T30metagenome_FD_192430 | JGI IMG/M metagenome (GOLD analysis project Ga0265798, IMG submission 192430) | Plant litter microbial communities from East Loma Ridge, Irvine, California - P3 T30 | ecosystem: Environmental > Terrestrial > Plant litter > Unclassified | place: USA: California... | reverse complement strand
TTCGCGTTTCCGCCTTTGATCGCCGGCGACGTGCTGTTCGAGATGGAGCGGCTGCTGAACTGGCCGTTCTTCAACGCAGAGAAGGGCGGCGATCCGCTGTTGTGGCAGCACCTGTTCTGGATCTTCGGGCATCCGGAAGTCTACATCGTCTTCCTGCCGTCGATCGCGCTGTTCGCGATGCTGATCCCGACGTTCGCGCAACGCCATCTGCTCGGCTATCCGTGGATCGTGCTGGCCGCGGTCGGGACCGCGTTCCTAAGCTTCGGGCTGTGGGTCCACCACATGTTCACGACCGGGCTCCCCAAGATCAGCCTCGCCTTCTTCGCGGCTGCGTCGGAAGCGGTGGCGATCCCGACCGGCGTCCAGATCTTCGTGTTCATCGCAACGCTCTGGGCCGGCAACGTCAAGAAATCGACGCCGTTGCTCTACGCATCGGGCAGTCTCGCCGTGTTCGTGATCGGCGGGCTGACCGGCGTGATGGTTGCGGTGGCCCCGTTCGACTGGCAGGCGCACGACACGTACTTCATCGTCGCGCATCTCCACTACGTGCTGATCGGCGGCACGCTGCTGCCGCTGTTCGCCGGGCTGTATTATTACTGGCCGTTAGTGACGGGCAAGAAGCTGTCGGACCGGCTCGGGCGGATCGCGTTCTGGATCATGTTCGTCGGCATGAACCTGACCTTCTTCCCGATGCACCTGTCGGGCCTGCTCGGGATGCCGCGGCGCGTGTTCACCTATCCGGAGGAACTCGGCATCGGCGGGCTCAACCTCGCTTCGACCGCGGGTTCGTACATGTTCGCAGCTGGCGTGCTGATCGTCTGCATCGACCTCGCGCTGTCGCCGCGTCGCCCGAAGGCGCCGCGCAATCCGTGGAACGCGGGCACGCTCGAATGGCTCGCGCTGCCCGACGACGAGGATTGGGGTATCCGCTAGGTGCCGCTGATCGAGAGCCGCTATCCGATCTGGGACCAGAAGAACTTCGTCCAGAAGGTCGACGAGGGCCGCTTCTTCTTGCCCGATGCGGAGGAGATGCGGCGCGAGTCGATCATCACGACCGTGCTCGACGCGCGCCCCCTGCAGGTGATCCGCCTCGGTACGCCGAGCGTGAAGCCGATGATGACCGCGGTCGCACTCGCCGGCGTGTTCATCCTGACGACGTACCACCTCTATATCTGGTCGGCGGTCAGCGGCGTCGCGACGCTCGCCTGCGTGCTGTGGTGGCTGTGGACCGGCACCGCCGAGATCCCCGAAAAGCCGACCAAGCATATCGGCCACGGCATCGAGGTGCCGCTGTACACGTCGGGGCCGTCGGCGCCGGGCTGGTGGGCGATGTTCATCACGATGATGGCGGACGCGACTGCGTTCTCGGGGCTCGTGTTCGGCTATTTCTTCTTCTGGACGATCCACAACGATTTCCCGCCGAGCGGGGTCGGACTCAACGGACCGGGGGTGTTCTGGCCGATGGTCGCGTTGGCGCTGACGCTTGTGGGATGGGCGGCGACCGTCGGCGCGCGCGAAGTGAACCGCCGCGGCAACGTCGGTGCGGGTCGCGCGCTGCTGGTGGTCGGGATCGTCGCTACGCTGTCGAGCCTGTTCGCCGGGCTCGCCGGTCCGTGGTATTCGGGGCTCGATCCCGAACTCCACGTCTATCCCGCGATCGTCTGGACGCTGGCGATCTGGACCGCGGTCCATGCCGCGATCGGGGTCATCATGCAGGCCTACACGCTCGCGCGCAGCCTCGCGGGGAAGATGACGCCGGTCTATGATGCGGACCTGCGCAACATCACCGTGTACCACCATTTCCTCGCACTGACGGGCATCGTGACGTTCTGCACGATCGGCCTGTTCCCGGGTGTCGCATGACGGAGCCCAAGTCTGACCGGAAGCATTGGGCGCGCGACCTGAAGGTCACGTTGTGGACGCTGATCGTCCCGCCAACGATCTGGGCCGTGCATTTCCTGTTCTGCTATCTGTGGGTGGCAGTGACCTGCGCGAAATCGTCGAGACCGGGGACGGCGTTGACCGGCTTCCCGCTGGCGACGCTGATCGCGACGATCGTTGCGCTGCTGGGGATCGTAGCGGCGGGCTATATCGCTCGCGTCCAGTCGGAGACGCCGGGCGATCCGGCACCGCACGAACAGGGCACCGCGATCGATCGCCTCCGCTTCCTCGCGCTGTCGACGCGGTTGCTGGCGGGGCTGAGCTTCGTCGCGGTGATCTTCACGGCGTTGCCGGTCATCATGTTTGGCGATTGCCGATGAGACGCGCGAGCCTCATCCTGGGCGTTGCGCTAGTCCCGCTCGGCTGGGCCTTCGCCGCAGCGCCGCTCGGGATGGTCGGCCACATGTCGGGTCACATGATAGCGGTCGCCGTCGCCGCGCCGTTCCTGGCGTACGGGATCGCCGGCAGCCGTTTCGACCCTGCCGAGCGCTGGCCCGCGGTGGTGACTCCGCTCGCGATGTCGCTTGTCGAACTCGTCGTCGTCTGGCTCTGGCACCTCCCCGCGCTGAGGCTCTGCGTCGACATGCAGCCGCTCGCGCTAATGATCGAGCAGACAAGCTTCCTCATCGCCGGCGTCCTCCTCTGGAGCGCGGTACTTGGCACCCGCATTGGCGGCGCCACCGACCGTCGCGCGTCGGGTGTTGCCGCGTTGCTGCTGACATCGATGCACATGACCCTGCTCGGAGCGCTGATCGGCCTCGCCCCGCGCCCGCTCTACGCGATGATGGCGATGCACCCGGCGATCCACGGCCTCGACGCGCTCGAAGACCAGCAACTCGGCGGCGTCGTCATGCTGATGGTCGGCGCGGCGAGCTATTTCATCGGCGGGCTCGCGATGCTCGGCGGACTGTTGAAGACACGGAGCGCGACCGCATGACGATCCGGATAACCTGGGCGCGCGCCGCCGCCACTATCGTCGCGCTGGCACTCGCCGGACTGTTGTTCGCGTGGTCGGGCGTGTTCAACATCGCCGCGTCGTCGGGCCACTGGAAGATCACCGACTGGTTCCTTCACTGGACAATGCGCAACTCGGTCCGCACCTACGCCGCGGTCACCGCCCCCGACGATCCCAAGGCGAACGAGGGGCTCGCCAGTGCCGCCGGCCTGTTCAAGGCAAGCTGTGCCTCGTGCCACGGCGCCCCCGGCGTGCGTCCGCTCCCCGTGATGCAGGCCGCGACGCCGCCCGCTCCGAACCTGTCGATCAACGCGCGCGAGTGGACCGACAAGCAGATCTTCTGGATCCTCAAGCACGGCGTCAAATACACCGGCATGCCCGGCTGGGCCGCCAAGGACCGCGACGACGAAGTCCGCCGCATGGTCGCCTTCGTTCGCCTGCTGCCGGAGATGTCGCCAGCGACCTATCGCTCGCTGACAGAAGTGCCGGGCGTCACCGATGCCAAGATCGCCACCTGCGCAGGCTGTCACGGTGCAGATGGGCGTGGTCGCGGCCAGCCCGACATGCCGGTACTGGGCGGCCAGAGCCCGGCGTATCTCCGCGCCGCACTGAAGGCCTATGCAACTGGAAAGCGTCAGAGCGCGGTGATGGCGAACGCCGCCGCGACGCTGACGACAGAGGACATGACGCGCCTCGCGGATCACTTCGCGGCAATGCCGGGGATCGGCGGCGTCACGCCATCGGGATCGACTGCGGCTGCCCGGATCGACCGCGAAGGTTTGCCGAAGGTCCAGCTTCCCGCTTGCGCGAGCTGCCACGCACCCGGCAAGCCCTACCCCGTACTCGCCGGCCAGCGCGCCAGCTACATCGCGCAACGCCTCCGTAACTGGCGCGGCGACGAGACGGTAGTGGATGCGCGGAAGTCGCAATCGACGATGCCGGTCATCGCCCGCCGCATTCCCGAGGACATGATCGACCCGCTCGCGCGGTATTTTGCGGGTCGCTGAATTACCGCAGGGGCGATACCTTCGACCCTTGCACGCAAGGCTTTTGCCTCGTGCCCACGCGTGCCGGCGATCATAGTGTTAGCGCTCGATCCCTGGCAGCAGTCTCGATGCGGCCCCACTTCCAGACATTCGGGGCGGCAGCACCCTTCCCACCTCTGAACGGTCGTTTAGCCTTAGCATGTATAGCTCTTGCCCGCCCGTTCGGTGAGGCAAAGGCATACTATGCCTGATCCGAGATAGGCTGTGAGCTTGGTGGGACCCGGGCCGACGCTGGTGGTGCGCACCGACGTCTTGCCATGTCTCTTCTGGCGACGGTGCGCCGCTCATCGTCGCCGGCTGATCTACTACTTCCGCGCACCGAGACCACTCGCACGCACTCAGACCGCCCTTCCCCGCATCCCGGCTTCGGCAACTCGTTCATCCAGTTGGGCGGCAGCGCGCGGCGGCCGATCAGCTGCCTGGACAGCCTGAAAGGCAAGGATAGCAATCGGCCCGCTTCGACCGGATCAACGCCGCACTGCTGAACGTCATCGAAACCTGATCCGCGCCGCCGATGGCGAACGGCATCGCCAAGTGACGGCGCGGTTGCGGGCGTTCATCGATTTCATGACGTCCCGCCTGACACCGGAGTAACCGTCGAACCGATGCAAGTGATGCAAGTGATTGATGGACGGTTACTGCAGCAGCCCCTCGACATTGCCTACGGGGTCGTGGCCAAGTCGCGTCTGACTGCGTCGAGCGAGATCGGCGAGGCCGGCAACACGAAGCGCGACGCTGGTATGCGCGCGTGGTCGATGGTGTCGAGTGTCATCCCGAGGAAGACGAGCGGCGCCCCCTTGTCCAGCATACCTTCCATGAACGTCCACGGGTTTTCGGCGCCGAAAATGCCGTGCATCGTGCCGATCGACGCGGCGAACTGCCTGTGCATCACCGCGGCCAGCGGCGCCAGGGTCGGATCGTCGCTCACGACCAGATAGGGCTCGTCCTCCGCCCCGCTCTCGCCGTCAAGGATCAGGCCATAGGCTACACCCTTGCGCCCCCGGATGCTGACCGGGCCGCGTGCGACGAGACGGATATCCATCTCGCTCTTGTGCGGCGACGATCGCACATTGGGCTTCACCTGTTCGATCATCGCGGTAGCGATGTCCTCCTGCCGCTTGACCGTCGGCCCGGCAGCATTGGTCTCTACGAGATAGTCTCGCCCCGCCCTGGTGAGGAAATAATGGGAAGCGTCGCCGATCGTCACCCGGAAATCGCCCTCGGTGGCGATCTCGATCGTCATCATTCTGTTGTCGTCGGAACCGACATAATGCGCCGTCATGTCGGCGAAGGCAGGGCCAGCCCATGCCGCCGCAATGACGGCCAAAAACGCAAACCCAAGCTTCATGTCTCGTCCGTTGGTTAAAGGGGAATCGGATGCACTCCGTAGCACAAGCAGGACCTCTACGTTGGTCACCGTTACTCATCCGAAACAATATGCAACTCATTCGCATTAGCTTAATTGCCGCCCCATCAAAAGGGGTACGCAAGCATGAGGCTTCACACGACGCCCCGATTTTCGCGCAACGCCGCACTGGGGGACTGACCCTAGCGATACTGGCGCCGCTCCCGGCCCTTGCGCAGGCGATCGAGCAGGCCACCGTTCCGACGGGCGATACCACCAGCGCCGAGATCATCGTCCAGGCCAGCCGGTCAGCGGACGGGTATCGGCCGACGGATCCCTACGTCGCATCCGGCGTTGCAACCGATCTCCTCAACACGCCCCGTTCGATCAGCATGGCCAGCCAGCAGGTCCTGCAGGACCGCGGCGTCGTCAATCTCGAACAGGCGATCAAGACACTGCCGGGCGTGAGCCAGGACAACAGCTTCGGGGGCACGCAGGACAGCTTCAACATCCGCGGCTTCCGCGTCTATTCCTCGGTCGCCTCGACCAACCCGGGCATCCTGATCGACGGCGTACGCGGCGCGATGGCGCGGGGCTTCCAGGCCAATACCGACCGGGTCGAACTGCTCTCCGGACCATCGGCGATGCTCTATGGCCGGACCGAGCCCGGCGGCGTCATCAATATCGTCCGCAAGCAGCCGCTCTATACCGCGTATCGCGCGTTCGAGGGCAATATCGGCAGCTACGGCCAATACCGCGCGGTCGGCGATCTGTCTGGCCCGATCGGCCAGCTTGCCGGGGGCGAAACCGCTTACCGTCTCGTGGTCGCCGGTGAGAAGCAGGCTTATTGGCGCAATGTCGGCCATGACATGCGCAACCTGCTGATCGCACCATCGCTGGGCTGGCGCGGCGACAAGGTGCAGCTGGTGCTCGCTGATGAGTATAACGACACCACCGCCCCGATGGATCGCGGCACGATCCTGCAGAACGGCAAGCCCGTCGTGGTGCCTGCAAAGCGCAGCTTTTCGGAGGATTTCTCGCGCTATCACAGCGTCAGCCATTTCGTCCGCGGCAACCTCGATTACGCGGCCACCGACTGGCTCACGCTGCGGACGCGCGCGGCGTACATGAACTACCTCACGTCCGACGTTCAGGTGAATGCGTCGCGGCTGAACGCGCAGGGTGACCTGACGCGGTTCGTCCTCGCCAATCGTCATGGCCGTCAGGAAAACACCTATCTTCAGGAAACCGGCGTCGCGACGTTCGCCACCGGCGCGCTCAAGCATAACTGCTGTTCGGCGCGGCGCAGGGCGAGGTCAGCGACGATTCCAGCAAAGGCGTGTTCCTGCCGAGCGCGTCGCTGCTCTACCGCCTGACCGATCGCGTCAGCGTCTATGGCAGCTACAGCACATCCTACCATCCGAACGCATCGGTCCCCGCCGCCGGGCCGGTCCCCGCCTCGGGACCGTTCGCACCCAAAAGGGCGAAGGCTGGGAAGCCGGCGCAAAGGCGGAATTTCTCGGCGGCAAGTTGCTGACGACCGCCGCGCTGTTCCGGATCGACAAGACCAACGTGCTGACCACGTCCGAGGACGTTACCTCGACCGTGGGCAGCGTGCGCGCGCAGGGCGGCCAGCTGACGGTCTTGGGCCAGGTCACGCCGGCGTTCAACCTGACCGCCAGCTACACCTATCTCGGTGCTAAGGTGCGCGACGATCCGACGCTCGGCGGCAATCGCGTCGTCAATGTACCCACCGACAAAGGCTCGATCTTCGGCACGTACGAGATCAGGTCGGGTGCGCTCAAGGGACTGGCGGCGGGCTCGGGCATCACCGCCTCCAGCCGGATCGCCATCGACACCGCCAACTCGGCATTTCCGCCCAGCTACGCCACGGTCGATGCGGTACTGCGCTACCGGGCGCGACTGGCCAACGGCATGATCTACCGCGTCCTGCTCGAACCCGGCGACACCGTGCTGGTCGACGATCCGTGCTATTTCAACTTCCTCGCTCTGCTCCGCACACACCGAGTCAAGGTGGTTGGCGTCCCGATGACGCCAATGGGGCCGGACGTAGCGGCGTTTGCAGCCGTGCTGGCGGAGCACCGCCCACGCTTCTACCTGACCAATTCCGCGGTCCATAATCCAACCGGCGCCACGCTGGCGGCAGCGACCGCGCACAAGCTGCTGAAGCTCGCAGAGGCGCATGACCTGGTCGTCGTCGAGGACGACATCTTCGCCGATTTCGAACACACGGTCGCACCCAGGCTCGCGGCATTCGACGGGCTCGACCGCGTGATCCGGATCGGCAGCTTCTCGAAGTCGCTCTCCGCCGCCGTCCGCTGCGGGCATATCGTCGCCCGCCCCGACTGGATCGAGGCGCTTGCCGATCTGCGGATCGCGACATCGATGTCGGGCAACCCGCTCTCGGCCGACCTGCTGCACGGCGTTCTGACCGACGGCAGCTATCGCCGGCATATCGAGACCGTCCGCGCCCGACTGGCGCGCGCGATGGCGCGGACGGCGAAGCGACTCCGCGCGGTCGGGATCGAACCGTGGATCGAGCCGGACGCGGGCATCTTCCTCTGGGCGCGGCTACCCGACGGGATGGACGCGGTCGCGCTGGCCCGCGCTGCGCTGGCGGAAGGCATCGTACTCGCGCCCGGCAACGTGTTCAGCACCAGCGGCGCGTGGAGCGACTATCTTCGTTTCAACGTGTCGATGTGCGACGATGAAGCGCTGTTTGCATTTCTGACGAAGGCGTGTCGCGCTGCCGCCCAAGGCTAGCGATAATTACTATTCACTGATTGGCAGTAGACTGTAGTTCATCTGATTGACGAATACCCGCAGCTTGGGCGCGACGGCGACAATGTCGTGTTCCTAGTAACTCTTCCGGTCGTTCACGCCCCCCATTTTCGATATTCGTTATGCGATAAACTAGCCGTTTTTTTGTCGTGATCTGACGAGCAAAAACGTGGGGATATGATCATCGCCGACCTTTAAAATGCCCGTTCCGGCTAGTCCAACTGGCGTCTAGCGTTACGGCGGCAGAAATGGAGGCAAAGATGACTGCCAGCTCTCCGGTAGCGCAGGCGAGTGCCTGACCGATCACGCTTCGGCAGGTATGAGATGCCGGGCGCAAGCACCCTTCTATGCGGGCAGCACCCGCCTCAACAGCACCAGGGCGCGCCGCTGACCAGGTGAGGGTTCGCGCAGGGGCCCGCGGGAAGCGGCATCGGCGACTCGGGATGCCAGAGGCCCGCCCGCCGCTGGAGGTTCGGCATCTCGGAATCGATCACCGCTAGCGTTTTGCCCCCTCCCATAGCGCGTTGCACTTCGATAGCGCATCGCCTCCGCATAGCACTTGTCCGGCCCGATCCGGCTCAGCGTCATCCAAAAGCCGAATGGCGCATGCTAGGTGCAAGGTCGATGGTGCGCGCGGCCACCGGCGCCTAGGATAGTGCGGTAGGCGCGGCCTGTCCGCCCGATCCCGCGAGCGCGGTTGCGAGCAGCGATTTTCCCATTTCTGTCGAAAGTCTCCGCCCCGCGCCACAGTCTTCCGGCAGCGCCAGCACCGCCTCAGCCATCCGGCCCGCCATCCAGATCGCCAACGCACTGCGCCTCGGGACCGTCTACTGCCTTCTGCTTCAGGTCCTGCGCCTGCGCGGCCACCCCAGGAAACAGCATGTCGGGATCGATCTGGTAGGTACGGATCAGGCGAACCACCCACGCGTAATGGCGCGCGCCTGTGTAGCAGTTGTTGCTGCCGCCGTCGCTCTCGCCCCACACCGCGTGCCACGGCATCCGTGCTTCCTGGGTTAGGATGGTTCGAAATGCGCCGACTTCGCCCTCGCCCTGAATATAGGCGATGGCTCGCGGCCCGTTACGAACGACGCGAAGGTCGCGGATGCGGAAACGCGCCTTCGGGCGCGCGTCACCGTGGTGCAGCACCTTCAGGATGGCCGTACGTTCGGGGCTGCCCGGCGCGGGCGTGACGACGGTGGGCTCGCTTGCAGGTGCCAGGACGAGAGCGAGAAGCAACGTCGCAGTGTTGACCAGAAGGGAAAAGATCATACCGTCTGTTCGTATCAGACTTCAGGCGGCGGTGGACCGGCCTTGATACGATCGTGCCGAGGTTTCGGTCGGTGCGATTCGCATCGCTCTCCCGGTAGCGATGCCGTACAGCCAAGGCCCCCAACTCCTCTTGCTCGACAGGCTTCCCATGCACGGCCTCCGCTTTCTTGCCGGGATGCTTTTTCTTCTAGCGCTGCCGGCGAGCGCGATTGCCGCACCCGAGACGATGTATGAAGGGACGGTCGGCACCGCCCGCGTCGTCCTGTCGATCGAGCAAAACGAGGGGGAGGTGTCCGGCCAGTATTTCTACCGGACGTCGCGGCTCGACATTGACCTTTCCGGCAAGATTGCGGGTACCACCCTGCGCCTGGAATCGCGGACGACGGGCGATCAACTGGTCCTGACCCGGCGGGGGGCCAATCTTACCGGTGCGCTGACGACGTCGAAGGGGCGGCTCCTGCCGGTGAGTCTGCATCCGGCGGGCGCTCCGGTCGGTCTGCCCGACGACCTGCCGCCCAAGCTGACCGCTTATGAACGCTGGCATTTCGCCGGGCTCAGTTTCACGCCCGCGCAAAGCGAGACGATCGGCGGCAGGACCATCCGCTGGTACCGCGAGCCGCTGTCCGGCATCCGACTGTTCCGGCTCGAACGTGGCTATGCTGCGCCGGCAATGGCCGCGGCCAACCATGCGCTTGCCCGAAACCAGTGGCAGAACGTGGCAGCGTGGTTCGCCTGTACCGACATGGGCGGGAAGCCCGGCATCGAGGTGACGCAGGCGAACAAGCCTTGGCTCGGTGTCAATCACATGAGCTATGTGTGGACCACGAGCTGGAGTTGTGCCGGCGCCGCGCATCCGGATTTCGGAACCCAGGGCCCCAGCTATGATATGCGCACCGGGCACGCGCTGACGCTGGACGAGTTGCTGCACTTCGGATCGGGTCCCATTCCTGATGAAGACAGCGACGCCTGGTACAAATATCGCGGCAAAAGCTTCGCTCCCGGCGTGGTCGCGTTGCTCAAGCGCTATCACCCAGACGAGATGGCGCCGCCGGGCACGAGCGATGACAACTGCAATTATGCGGACCCGGAGGTGTGGCAATTCCCAGCCTGGGCTCTGTCGGACAAGGGACTGTGGCTCGGCGCCTATTTCGCACGAGCGCAACGGCCGTGCGACAGCCCGGATTGGGCCATCATTCCCTGGTCCGCGCTGGACCTCCCTCCCGGCAAGCGACCCTAGCTGACACGGCTTGCCGGGCTGCACGAGTGCTTCTCCGCTGCCTTGGCCTGATGGCAGCGCACTTGATACCCCTAGGACGTCTTTAGCGCTCCCCAGAATACCAAGCCCGCGCTCGGGCGAGACACGATAGAACGGTGCGAGACTACCGCACGAGAAAAAGCACGGCTAATCTGTGCCGTGTAGGACAGCATGAGACCGGTTGATCTAGGAAGTTGGCGGAGAGGGTGGGATTCGAACCCACGGTACCCTCGCGGGTACGCCGCATTTCGAGTGCGGTACATTCGACCACTCTGCCACCTCTCCGCAGGTCATCCAAGGCGCTGCGAACAGTCCCTCCGA